>Ga0210051_1005495_pt1 | contig 12120 bp, 5 predicted proteins | sample CryGey092014_all_FD_185464 | JGI IMG/M metagenome (GOLD analysis project Ga0210051, IMG submission 185464) | Groundwater microbial communities from aquifer - Crystal Geyser CG23_combo_of_CG06-09_8/20/14_all (SPAdes) (version 2) | ecosystem: Environmental > Aquatic > Deep subsurface > Groundwater ...
CTACCAACCCCTATATTTATACTGAACTGGGTCGGGTTTATTTAGCTACTGAGGAGATAGATAAAGCCAGGGAGCAATTCCAAAAAGCCCTCGATTTAAAGCCAGATTATGCTCCGGCTCATTTTCAGATAGCTACCATTTCGGTCTTGGAGGGGAAAACAGGAGAAGCAATAGAAAAGATGGAAACGGCTAGAGCCCTCAGTCCGTTTGATGTAGGACTAGCCTTTCAGTTGGGAGTTTTGTATTACAATGACAAACAGTATGACAAAGCCAAAGCTGAGTTTGAGAGAGCAGTTGCCCTAAATGGAAATTATTCTAATGCCAGATATTTTTTGGGATTAATTTATGACCGGGAAGGGAAAAAATCAGAAGCGATTTCCCAGTTTGAAAAAGTTGCCAATCTTAATCCCGACAATGAGGAAGTAAAGAAAATTTTGGCTAATTTGCGAGGAGAAAAGCCAGCTTTAGAAGGAATAACTCCAGCTCAACCACCAATCGAAGAAAAACCAGCAGAAAAACTGGAGAAATAGTGGGGGATTGACCCTTCACCAATCTTCACAAGGAAAGTGGTAGTACCGAGTTCAGAGACAAAGTCGGCTTCGCCTCTTAGAAATGGTCTTATCAGATTCTTGGCTGAGATTGGTGAAGGGTTGACAAATTTTTTAAAATAAACTAAAATTAAGTTTACCCTAGTTAAATGGTTGCTTTCGCAAATTTAACTGGGTTTACTGAATTTTCATTTTTTAAAATATTTTTTAAGTATTTTTTGAATACTTGATTCCTTCTTTAAATTAAAACTAAATAGCTCTATTGCCCTAAATAGAACAGAAATTAGGGTATTTTAGTTTGTTTTTTAAATATGAACCCAATTAAAATTAAAAATTTTGGCAAAGCCAAGGTTTTTCTCCCTCTGCCTTATTTATTGAGTTTAGAGAAAGAGAGCTGGAAAGTTTTTTGGGAAAGGGATTTAAAGGAATTATTCCAAGAGGTTTCCCCAATCCGAGATTATACCGGAAAAGAGTTAGAGCTCTGGTTTTTAGATTATAAATTGGATACGCCTAAATATAAAACTGATTTGGAGGCAAAGTTAAATGACGATTCTTATGAGGTCTCTCTACGAGTCAGAACAAAGTTAGTTAATCTAAAAACTAAAGAAATCAAAGAGCAAGAAGTTTTTTTAACTGATTTCCCCTTAATGACCGAGAGGGGAACTTTTATTGTTAATGGGGTAGAGCGAGTGGTAATTGCGCAGCTGATTCGTTCACCAGGAGTTTTATTTACCAGCCAGGCTGTATCGGGTAGGCAAAATTTTGGCGGGAAAATCATTCCCAATCGAGGGGCCTGGTTAGAATTTGAAACGGAACCCACCGGCTTTATTGGAGTAAAGGTTGATAGGAAAAGGAAGATAGCAGTGACTTGTCTCTTGAGGGCTTTGGGAATTGATAAAGACCTTTCTATTCGAGAACTTTTCCAAGACGTAAATAAAGGAGAGGTAGATTATATTGGAGAGACTTTAAAGAGAGACACAACCCACAATCAGGCTGAAGCCCTGGTTGAGATTTATAGTCGGTTAAGACCGGGTGACATGGCCACTCCTGATACCGCTCGAGAGCTAATTTGGAATATGTTTTTCAATTTTGAGAGATACGACCTCTCGAAAGTTGGACGCTGGCGTACGTACCAACGTCTCTCAGAATTAAAAAAATCCGAAATCCGAAATCCGAAATCCGAAACAAATCCAAAATCCCTGCCTGACCGGCAGGCAGGCAAAATCCAAAATCCAAAACTTGAAGAGAAGATTAGCGTATCGGATAGGGTTTTGAAGTTAGAGGATGTTATTGCCACCATCCGAGAGATAATTCGCTTAAATAATGACCCGGAGGGGAAGCCGGACCAGATTGACCATTTAGGCAATAGAAGGGTAAGGACTTTGGCTGAGTTTTTACAAAATAGATTAAGGGTGGGGTTGATGAGAATGGAAAGAATAATTAAGGATAGAATGTCAACCTTAGACCTTTATACCTTAACTCCGGTTCAACTCATTAACCCTCGGCCGGTGATGGCAGTGGTAAAAGAATTTTTCACTTCCTCACAGATATCTCAATTTATGGATAATGAAAATCCTCTGGCCGAATTAGAACATAAAAGAAGGTTGTCGGCTACCGGTCCTGGCGGTTTAACCCGAGAGAGAGCTGGGTTTGAAGTCAGAGATGTCCAACCTTCCCACTACGGTCGAATTTGCCCAATCGAAACTCCTGAAGGACCCAATATCGGATTAGTTGGACATATGGCTTCCTATGCTCGAATTAATCCCTATGGTTTTTTAGAAACTCCCTATTTCAAAGTTGAAAAAGGAACGGTGACATCTGACATTCACTATCTCAATGCCTATGATGAAGAAAGGTATAATATCGCTTCGGGAACTGTTCAAATTGATGGGAAAGGAAATATTGTTCCTCAGTTGGTTGAAGCAAGGATTAAAGGCGAGCCAGGCGTATCGGATAGAGATAAAATTGATTATATCGATGTTTCTTCAGAACAGTCAATTTCAATTGCCACCTCTTTAATTCCCTTTTTACAAAATGACGACGCCAACCGAGCCCTAATGGGTTCAAATATGCAGCGTCAATCGATGCCTCTTTTAAAACCAGAACCGCCTCTGGTAATGACCGGGATAGAAGAAAGAGTGGCCAGGGACTCGGGACAGGAGGTGATAGCCGAAGAAGATGGCACAGTAATAGAAGTTGACGCAAACCACATTAAAGTCAGGGGCCGAAAGTCAAAAGTTGTAAATTATGACTTGAGGACTTTTATTAGGACTAATCAGTACACTTGTTTCCATCAAAAACCAATAGTTAAAAAATGGGAAAGTATTAAAAAGGGAGACATTTTGGCCGATGGCGGAGCGATCTCCCAGGGGTATTTGTCTTTGGGCAGCAATATCTTAGTTGCCTTTTTACCTTGGCGTGGCGGAAATTTTGAAGATGCCGTTTTGATTTCTGAAAGATTGGTTAAGGATGATACCTATACCTCAATTTATATTGATAGTTTTAGTTGCGATGTTAGGGAAACAAAATTGGGGCCAGAGGTTACCACCTGCGATATTCCCAATGTCTCAGAAGAAAAATTAAAAGATTTGGATGAGGAAGGAATTATTAGAATCGGGGCTGAGGTCGGACCGAATGATATTTTGGTTGGAAAAATCTCTCCGAAGGGAGAGACAGATTTAACTGCTGAAGAAAGATTATTAAGAGCAATTTTTGGGGAAAAGGCCAGAGATGTTAAAGACACTTCCCTTTTAATGGAACACGGGAAGCAAGGAAGGGTAGTAGGGGTGAAGGTTTTTTCCCGAGAATTGGGTCACAAATTGGAACCAGGAGTGATAAAAAAAATTGAGGTTGAAGTGGCAGAAATTAGACCAATTCAAGCCGGAGACAAACTTTCCGGCCGCCATGGAAACAAAGGAGTGATTTCAAAGGTCTTACCTGTAGAAGAGATGCCTTTTATGGAAGATGGGACTCCGGTGGATATGATTTTAAATCCCCTAAGCGTAGCTTCTCGAATGAATCTTGGCCAGATTTTAGAGACTCATCTGGGTTGGGCAGCCAAAAATCTTGGATATTATGCTGTTTCTCCGGCTCTCTCCGGCGCCAATGAGAAAGATATAAAAGAAGAATTGAAGAGGGCTCAACTAGTCGATGAACTTCATTCATCTTCACCCTTCGCTCGCGCTCGGGTTTCTGAGGATGGCAAGGTTGCTCTATTTGACGGCAGAACCGGTCTTCCTTTCCCGGAAAAGATTACCGTAGGTTGGATTTATATGATGAAATTAATCCATATGGTTAAAGATAAAATCCATATGCGTTCAATAGGTCCTTATTCTTTGATTACCCAACAGCCCTTGGGCGGAAAGGCCCAGTTTGGGGGCCAGAGATTTGGGGAAATGGAGGTTTGGGCTTTGGAAGGATACGGAGTAGCTCATATCTTGCAAGAAATGCTAACTATAAAATCTGATGATGTTTCGGGAAGGGCGGCAGCTTACGAAGCAATATTGAAAGGGGAGGAAATAAAAGAGTCAAATGTCCCGGCCTCCTTCAATCTTTTAGTTGCAGAATTAAAATCACTTGGGTTAAGCGTCGAGGTTAAGGAAAAACCAAAAGAAGAACGCTCGGCAGGCTGATTCGGGGATATTCTTCGGGCAGATTGCCTCGGGCGACACGCAGTCGGCTTTAGTAATAAAATAAAGTGATTTCTCGCCGTTGCTATTTCTCGCCGAGCCTCACTCGCCTAAAAGAAAATTCAAAATCCCTAAGGGGGCTCGGCTGCGAAGTGTCGTCCTCGGCAACTGCCCTCAGACTAAAATAAAAATTCGTATATTCGTATTAATTCGTAATTCGTAGGGCGATTATGCGCGTTGAAGATTTAGAATCAATAAGAATAAAATTGGCCTCGCCTGAGGATATTTTGGGTTGGAGTCATGGCGAAGTGACAGAGCCGGAAACCATTAATTATCGAACCCAGAGGGCGGAGAAGGATGGTCTTTTTTGTGAAAAAATTTTTGGACCGGAAAAGGATTATCAGTGCTATTGCGGGAAATATCGGGGAATAAAATATAAAGGGATAATTTGCGACAGGTGCGGAGTGGAAATAACCAAATCTCAGGTCAGGCGAGAAAGGATGGGCCATATTCTTCTTGCCAGTCCGGTTTCTCATATCTGGTTTTTAAGAGGAGTTCCCTCAAGAATGGGGATGATTTTGGATATTCCGATGCAGCAATTGGAAAAGGTGATTTATTTTGCTGTTTATATTATCACCAATGTTAATGAGCCGGCAAAGAAAAAGATCTTAGAAGAGATTGAGAAAGAATACAAAAGTAAAATAAAAAATAAAAAATTAAAAATTAAAAATACAAATAAAAAATTAAAAAAAGAATTGCAAGAACTAAAAGAGGCAAAAGATAGGGCGAGGGAAGAGGTATTGTCTTTGAAACCCTTAAAAATTCTCTCTGAGATTGAATATCATGACTTTTCTTTGAAATGCGGAGAAGTTTTTGAAGCCGGGACCGGAGCCGAAACTCTTAGAAAAATTTTTGAAAAGGTTGATTTAAAAAAAGAGATTTCAAATTTAAAAAAAGAATTAGAAGCGGTTGCTCCTTTGAATCGGAGGAGAATTTTAAGAAGATTAAGAATTTTTCAAGGAATGGAAATGGCTAAAATTCGGCCAGAATGGATGTTTTTAACAGTTTTGCCCGTTTTACCACCTGACCTGCGACCGATGGTCCAGTTAGACGGAGGAAGATATGCCTCTTCTGACTTAAATGACCTTTATCGAAGAGTAATTAACAGGAATAACCGATTAAAATATCTTTTGGAAATTAATGCCCCGGAAGTTATTGTCAGAAACGAAAAAAGAATGTTGCAAGAAGCCGTCGATGCCTTAATTGATAATGGGATGAGAAAGGGAACAATGGTTCAGGCCACTACCGGCGGAAGGCGGCTATTGAAATCCCTGGCTGATATACTCAAAGGAAAACAAGGAAGATTTCGCCAAAATCTTTTGGGAAAAAGGGTTGATTACTCTGGTAGGTCGGTGATTGTAGTTGGGCCCGAGTTAAAACTGAACCAATGCGGCCTCCCCAAGAAAATGGCTCTGGAACTCTTCAAACCCTTCGTCATCCAAAAAATTTTAGACAGGGAATTGGCCTATAACGTCAGGGGAGCGGCAAGATTAATTGATGAAGAAACTGGCGAAGTCTGGGCTATGTTAGAAGAGGTAGTGAAAGATAAACTGGTTTTGCTAAATCGGGCTCCCACCTTACATAGATTAGGTATCCAGGCCTTCCAGCCAGTTTTAGTTGAAGGAGAAACCATTCGAATTCACCCCCTGGCCTGCAAGGCCTTTAATGCTGATTTTGATGGAGACCAAATGGCTGTTCACCTTCCACTATCTACTAAAGCTCAAAAAGAAGCTAAAGAGATTATGCTGTCTAGTCTCAATCTTTTAAAGCCAGCCACCGGGCTGCCAGTTTGCAGTCCGAGCCAGGACATTGTTTTGGGTTGTTATTGGTTGACTGGGATTAGAGAGGGGGAAATCGGCGAAGGGAAGGTATTCGGTTCACCAGAAGATGCCATTATGGCTTATGAATTAGGCGACATTGATTTAAGGGCCAAGGTTCGAGTGCGACTACCGCTAAAGCCCGTCATTAAGAATCAGCCAAAATCGGCTAAGAATCAACCAAAACCTGCTTTTTTTGAGACCTCGGTCGGTAGAATTTTATTTAATGAGGCCCTACCTGAAGACTTTCCTTTCCAAGATGACTGGTTTAATTCTAAAAAACTGGAAAAATTGGTCAGTAGAATTACCGTTAGATATCCGGCCGAGAAAGTGAAAGAGACCCTAGACAAAATTAAAGATTTAGGATTTGAGTATTCTACTCGTTCAGGTATTACCTGGGGGATGGATGACTTGATTGTTCCTCCAGAAAAACCGAAAATTTTAGAAGAAGCCGAGAAAGAATTAGAAGTAGTTAAATCACACTTTAAAAAAGGTTTACTTTCTAAAGAAGAAAAGACGGCCAAAATCATTGAAATTTGGACCAAGGCAAAATCAAAAATTGAAAAATTAGTACCCAAAACCTTACCAGTCTCGGGCCCAGTCTATTCCATTGTTGAGGCTGGAGCCAAGGGCTCTTGGTCTCAGCCGGTTCAAATGGCAGGAATGAAGGGTTTGGTTATTAATCCCATGGGTCAAATCATTGAGTTGCCGGTGAAAAGTTCTTACAAAGAAGGATTTGATGTTCTGGAATATTTCATTTCTACTCACGGAGCAAGAAAAGGAACAGCTGACACCGCCCTCCGGACTTCAGCAGCAGGTTATTTAACCAGGCGCTTGGTTGATGTTAGCCATGAGGTGGTGATAGGCGAGGAAGATTGCCGGGACAAAGAGGGAGTGGAAGTTTTCCGAGAAGATAGCGAGGAAATAGGCCAAAGCTTCATTTTTAAAATTGTCGGAAGGGTGGCTGTCGAGGATATTAAATCTGAAATCGGGGAAGCGAAGTCCGGGACTAAAAGAAAAAAAGTTATTGTAAAGAAAGGGGAAATTATTGACTGGGAAAGGGCAGAAACTATCGAAGAGGCAGGAATTAAGAAAGTTAGAGTTTACTCTCCTTTAAGTTGCCAGTCGGTTAGGGGAATTTGTCAGAAATGCTATGGGTGGGATTTGGGCAGGAATCAATTAATTAAACTCGGTGAGGCGGTGGGAGTTGTGGCTGCTCAGGCGATTGGCGAGCCGGGAACCCAATTAACATTAAAAACTTTTCACACCGGCGGAGTGGCTGGGGGAGAGGATATTACCTTCGGTCTGCCCCGAGTCCAGGAAATTCTTGAAGTTCGTCTTCCAAGAGGAAAAGCCGAGATGTCTCAAGTTGACGGCGAAGTTTTAGAAATAACGCCAGAAAAAATAATAAGGATAAAATCTAAATTCGGCAACCCAAAATCAAAAATTGTTGAATATAAAATTCCAGAAAGAGCGGCTGTTCGGGTAAGTCCGGGAGACAGGGTTGAGAAAGGCCAACCTCTTTGCGAGGGAAGTTTGGACCCAAAAGAGGTTTTGCAATTGGTCGGTAAGGCTTTCACCCAACGTTATATTGTTAAGGAAATTCAAAAAATTTACGCTTCTCAAGGAGTGGCAATTCATGATAAGCACGTCGAGGTAATTTGTCGGCAGATGTTTTCCCGAGTCAGAATTAAAGAGGCTGGCGACTCTCATTTTTCTATTGGTGAGATTGTTGAGCGAGCAAATTTTCTTGAAGAAAATGCTAAATTAAAAAAAGAAAAAAGAGAAGCAGCTAAAGGAGTGCAGGTCTTGCTTGGAATTTCGAGGGTATCCTTAACTACTGATTCCTTTTTGTCAGCCGCTTCTTTTCAGGAAACCTCTCGAGTTTTAATCAAGGCAGCAATTGTTGGAAAAGAAGATAAGCTAAGAGGTCTTAAAGAAAATGTAATCATTGGAAAGCTAATTCCAGCTGGGACGAATTTTAAGAAATAGTCAAAACTGTGTTAGAATAAAAGAGATATGAATAAAAAGAAGCGGAATAAAAAAATCTTCGAGAAAGAAAGAAGAAAATCTTTTCATTTTTCCCTACCAGAAGAAGGTAAAAGAAAGATTTGCGGAGTTTTAACGTTTATCTTAGCAATAATTGTTACCCTGAGCTTTTTTAATTTAGCTGGGTTCGCCGGGAAGCTAATTTTTTCCATTCTCGCTTCTTTAATTGGAAGAGTCGTTTTTCTTTTACCATTAATCCTGGTTTTAGGGGGGTTAATTTTTTTTGTTACCCCATACAAGAAATTTTTGGGAGGAGTAATTATTTCCTCTCTCTTCCTAATTTTAGGAACATCTGGTATCCTCGAGAGTTTAGCACCTGGTTTAAAACTGGCAGGTTATTCTGGATATATTGCCGGGCCCTTGTTAAAATTTTTTGGATTTTGGGTGACCCAAATCATCTTTGGAGGAGTCATTATAATTGGCGGACTGATTTTCTGGTATTTATTAAAACAGCCAGCCATTAGAGATAGATTTTCAAGCGAAACTTCTCTTGCCCCAACCGAAAAAGAAAAAACACCCACTTTTTTCCGAAAAATTTTTACCCCTAAATTCACAGTTAAAGAAGTCGAGCCATCGCCTACTGCTGTCATAGCTGGAAGAGAAACAAAGGGGATTCGAGAGCCCCTTCTGGGGCTGAAAACAAAACCAGTAGGAGGTGGGGTGGAGTATCAACCCCTCCCCGTGGATTTATTAGAAGCTGAAAGAGGAATGCCTTCGGCTGGCGATACCAGAATAAACTCAGCAATTATCAAAAAAACCTTAGAGAATTTTAATATCCCAGTCGAGATGTCAGAAATAAGCATTGGACCAACGGTTACTCAGTATGCTTTGAAACCTGCCGATGGGATAAAACTTTCCAAAATTACCATCTTATCTAACGACCTGGCCCTGGCTTTAGCCAGTCATCCGATACGGATTGAGGCGCCGATTCCCGGTAAACATTTAGTCGGGATTGAGGTCCCGAACCGGATTAGAGCTCGAGTTAGATTAAAGGATTTAATTGCCAACCCTCAGTTTCAAAATGCTCCTTCTAATTTAACTTTTGCCTTAGGAAAAGATGTGTCGGGGAATCCGATATATGCTGATTTAGCCAAAATGCCTCATCTTTTGGTTGCTGGTTCCACTGGCACGGGCAAAACTATATTTCTGAACAGTTTGATTCTCTCTCTTCTTTATCGAAATTCGCCAGAAATTTTAAGGTTTATCTTAATTGACCCAAAAAGGGTTGAATTCCCGGTCTATAACGACTTACCTCATCTCCTTTGTCCGGTCATCCTCGACCCTCAAAAAACGATTAATGCTTTAAAATGGTTAATTTTGGAAATGGAAAGAAGATTTGATTTATTATCTGAAGGGAGAGCCAGAGATATAGCCGGTTTCAATGAGATGGCTTTGAGAAATGAGGATGAAGTGATGCCTTACATTATTTTAATTATTGATGAGTTAGCTGATTTAATGGCTGCCCGAGGCCGGGAAGTGGAGGTAGGAATTGTCAGATTGGCCCAAATGGCTAGAGCGGTCGGTATCCACTTGGTGGTAGCTACCCAGAGGCCTTCGGTGGAGGTAATTACTGGTTTAATCAAGGCCAATATTACTTCCCGGGTGACCTTTCAGGTTGCCTCCCAGGTTGATTCAAGAACAGTTTTAGATATGGCTGGTGCCGAAAAACTTTTAGGGTCGGGTGACCTTCTTTTTGTCTCAGCTGAAATTTCTAAACCAAAAAGAATCCAGGGAGCCTATGTTTCAGAAAAGGAAGTGAGAAGAGTAGTAAACTACATTAAATCTAAAATTCCGGGCACCCGTCCATCTGGTGCCGAGCTCAAAATGGAGGAAGACGCCCTAAAAAACAGATTGGCTGAGGATTTGGGGAAAACATTAGAAGGGCCAGAGGCAGAATTTGAAGGGTTTTACGGCGGAGAGGACCCTTTATATGAAGAAGCTAAAAGAGTAGTAATTGAAGCCAGAAAAGCTTCGGCCTCTCTTTTGCAAAGAAGATTAAGAGTAGGATATGCCAGAGCGGCCAGGTTAATTGATATGTTGGAAGAGAGAGGGGTAGTGGGACCTGGCGAAGGAGCTAAACCTCGTGAGATTATAATTCAAACTGCCCGGAATACAGAAGGAGCAAAAGAAAATAACGATGATTGGCAAAAGATCTAGAAAATTTCTAATTTCTAATGATATAATTGAAATATGGTAAAGAAAAAAGAGAAAAATCCGCCAGCTGGCGGAGAAATCGGAGATTTACAGGAAGCAGTAGATGAGATTAAACAGCGATTTGGCGAAGGGGCAATAATGAAATTAAAAGATGTGAGAGCGGTTGATGTTGATGTAATTCCCACTGGTTCCATTTCTTTGGATATGGCTCTGGGAGTAGGAGGAGTACCAAGGGGAAGGGTGATTGAAATCTATGGCCCCGAAGGAGGAGGAAAGACCACATTAGCACTTCATATTTTAGCAGAAGCCCAAAAAAAAGGCGGGGTGGGAGCCTTTATTGATGCTGAACATGCTTTAGATCCAGATTGGGCAAAAATCATCGGAGTAAATCTTGAAGACCTTTTAATTTCCCAGCCAGATTCAGGAGAGCAAGCTCTTCAAATTGTCGAAACCTTGGTCAGGTCAGGCGAAGTTGATGTGGTTGTAGTTGATTCGGTGGCTGCTTTAGTTCCCCAGGCGGAAATTGCTGGTGAAATGGGTGAATTTCAAATTGGCCTTCAGGCCCGTATTATGAGTCAAGCCCTTAGAAAGCTGTCAGGAATTATTGCCAAGACAAAGACAGCAGTTATTTTCTTAAACCAGACCAGAATGAAAATTGGAATTTTGTGGGGGAATCCCGAAACAACCCCAGGCGGATTGGCTTTAAAGTTTTATGCCTCAGTCAGAATTGATTTAAGAAGAATCGCCCAGATAAAACACGGCGATGAAATTATTGGAAATAGAATCAAGGCAAAGATAGTTAAAAATAAGGTTGCCGCCCCATTTAAAACTACTGAGTTTGATATTTATTATAATGAAGGAATTTCGAAATTTGCCGACCTTTTGAATACCGGATTGAAATTGGGGGTAATAAAAAAAGCCGGCAGTTGGCTTCAATTTGAGGAAACAAAACTGGGCCAAGGATTAGAAGCCAGCAAAACTTTTTTAAAAGAAAACCCGGAAATAGCAAAGAAAATAAAAGAAGAAATATCAAAACAACCCTAAATGCCTCGCTCTTTTGATTGCTCGGGCTAATTTTCTCTGATGTTTAGCGCAGACGCCGGTTCTTTTTCTGCCTCTAATTTTCCCTAAGGCCGAGATAAACCTCTCAAGAATCTCGATGTCTCTAAAATCGATTTCTCTAATATTTTTTGTGCAAAAATAGCAAGCATTAGACATATTTTAATCACTCAAAAAGGGATTTGTGAAACATCGATATCTCCCCCTTCTTCAATAATTGGAATTTCTTCTTTGTTTTTCTCCTCGGTTGGACTGGCGGCTGGGGGTGGTGTCTCCGTAACCTTCCCAGCTGTTCTCGGCCCCAATTGAAGTCTTTCGGCGACAATCTCTGTTTTCCATCTTTGATTGTCAGAGGCATCTTTCCAACTTCTAGTCTGAAGTCTCCCCTCAATTAGAGCTAAAGAACCCTTCGTTAAATATTGAGAAGCGGTTTCGGCTAATTTCCCAAAAAGGACAATATTGTGAAAATCTGCCTGTTGTCTCTTCTGCCCGGTTTTGTCGGTAAAAAACCTATCAGTGGCTAATCCAAAAGAGGCCACGCTTTGGCCAGAAGGCAAGGACCTCATCTGAGGGTCTTGGGTTAATCTACCAACTAAAATAACTTTATTTAAATTCATTTATCAAGTTTTTAATTTATTAAAAACGCAGATGAAGATGAAGGTTTATCCTTCATCGCCTTCGTCTAAAATTTCGTCGAGTTTTTTCTCAATTTCTTTCAATTCGACCTTTGGTTTTTTCTTCAAAGTTTTACGAGGCCCGCCTGCCTTCGAGTTGCCGAAGGCAAGTCTGGCAGGCAAAATCTGG
>Ga0210051_1005505_pt1 | contig 12106 bp, 20 predicted proteins | sample CryGey092014_all_FD_185464 | JGI IMG/M metagenome (GOLD analysis project Ga0210051, IMG submission 185464) | Groundwater microbial communities from aquifer - Crystal Geyser CG23_combo_of_CG06-09_8/20/14_all (SPAdes) (version 2) | ecosystem: Environmental > Aquatic > Deep subsurface > Groundwater...
TTCAAGATACTCGCTTAAATAGCGGGCAAAGATATCTTTTTTAGTAATCATATTCATATATGACTACGGTAACCTAATTTTGAGCTATCCAGTAGGGTCTTGGTAACAGTTTTTATGAGCTAATAGGTAATCTTGACAATCCCAGCAAAGCTTGCTATACTAACTTTTTATGTTAATACTTCACGAATTGATTATTCGAGGCTATGTAACAGAATAAGTTGCGCAGTTCGTGTTCAGATTTGTGTCAGATTTGTTTAAAAAATTCTGAGAATGTATCATTATACTTCAATGAATTTTTAAAACAAAGATGGCGTGAAGATGGGCGCGAAATGTATGAGTTATTCTGTTACAGAGGCTAAAGTTGAGACATAAAATTTTAATTTTTTATGTTTTAACAACATGTACAACAACAAACCAAGGCGAGGCCCTGCCTCAGCCGGCCGACCGTCTGCGTCAGGCCGACCAGCCCAAAGCTCAAGAAGTAGAAGCGCACGACCAGCCGGACAAAAAAGTTTCGGCGGTGGCAGTCGCACACCAAAAAAGGGCGGCTTCAAAGGCGCCTATATCGACCCGAAAATGTTTATCAATAAAGCTGTGCCGGCACAACCGGAAGCTGAAGTTCATGTGGTGAAGACCTTGTTCGCTGATTTAGCCATCAATGATCAACTTAAACAGGCGATTCTAAAACGCGGTTATGCCCACCCAACTGATATTCAAGCGAAAACTATTCCCCACATCCTTGAGGGCAAGGATGTGATTGGCCTCGCTAACACCGGAACCGGAAAAACCGGCGCCTTTTTGATTCCCATGATTAACAAAATCATGCAGGATCCGCGACAAAAACTTTTAGTGGTCGTGCCGACGCATGAACTGGCTATTCAAATTCAGGAAGAATTCATCGCCTTCACCCAAGGCTTGCGCTTGCAAGCGGTTGTCGCTGTAGGCGGCGCTAACATTCATCCGCAAATTCAAAGACTGCGAACTCGACATAATGTCGTTGTGGGAACACCGGGACGCCTCAAAGATTTAATCAACCGCAAAGATTTGCGCTTGGAAACATTTACCAATGTTGTCCTGGATGAAGCTGATCGCATGTTAGACATGGGATTTATTGCGGATATAAAATTATTAATGTCACTGCTTTCCAGTCCGCGACAAACACTTCTGTTTTCCGCTACGCTTTCCAAAGAAATTGAAGTTTTGGCGCATCAATTCTTAACTGACCCAGTCAGAGTTTCCATCAAATCTCGCGAGACTTCGGCGCAAGTTGATCAGGATATCGTGCACGTCGGAAGTGGTGAGGACAAGATTGAAGTTTTACAAAAACTCCTCGCTCAATCGCATTTCAAAAAGATTCTGATTTTCACCCGCACCAAACGCGGCGCAGAAAAATTGTCCAACACCTTGTTCAAAATGGGTTTCAAAGCCGAATCAATTCACGGCGACAAATCGCATTACCAAAGGCAAAAATCTTTGCAACTTTTCAAAAATAACCGAATTGAAATCTTGGTCGCCACTGATGTGGCTGCTCGCGGACTGGACATTCCGGATGTCAGTCATGTCATCAATTTTGACCTGCCTGGCAGTTACGAAGATTATATCCACCGTATCGGCCGAACAGGCCGCGCCGGCAAAACCGGAACCGCACTGACTTTCATCAACTAAATTGCTATCCACAAAAAAACACGCTCCATTTAGGAATGTGTTTTTTGTTTTATATGGGCGTGTTATTGCATATTGTCGCAATTCCCATCACCATTAGCGTCAACAAAATTTCCATTTTTATTTTGTCCGCATTGTCCTGAGTGCGTACCTTTTCCTTGACCGTTGCCATTACCCTGACCTAGACCAAGCTCGGCGCGAATTGCATTAGCTTCATCAGTTTTTCCGTCTTCCATCAATTCATGCATTTCGGCAAAACGAGCAAAATTTTGTTCGTTTACTTTGCGAGTTGCTCCACGGTCTCCCATTTGCCCCTTCCATGCCACATAGTTATTGCTCTCGAAAGCATCTTCCATTATGGCGTGCCGTTCAGGTGTGTAGTTTGGTCCGACCTTTGCCGGATCACCTTGATAGGCATAGGTGCCTGTTGCGATTGCTGCCGCACTAAGTGCCACCAAGCCAAGTGCTCCCATCATAATTGTTTTCTTGTTCATTGTTTTTTCTTAAATTAATTAATTGCTGCTAGCATAATATATTACGCAAGTAATTAAAAAAGTTTTCACTATTTCCCATTGCTATTCATTCTGTCGCGATACTGTCCCGATCCCATTGTTCCTTGACCCACCCAAGGTCTAATTTCATTTGCTCTGAAATTATGCGCGCCATTCTTTGTTCCAATAATTTTTATCATCTGCCCTTGTGAAATATCTGCTGACGGACGCACTAGTGTTTCATTGTCCAGTTGCACATCCCAATCTAATCCATTCAGATCATTAATTGCAAGCTCATCACCAGAAACGGAACGGATTGTGCCAGCCAAGAAGCCTTTTTCCGGTTGCATCCACTGAGTTTCCTTGGTTATCGTATGCTGCGCGTAATACGGCACATCCCGCATCATCACTCTATTAAACCGTGCGTCAAATCCGATCGCCGACATAATAAATCCGATTATAAAAATACCCGCGATAGTCAAAGAGATAATTTTCAATCCACCAAAACGATAGCCCGTTTCAGTTTTGCGCACGCTCAAAAAGGCTGCCACAATAAAAATGCCCAATAGAATAGACCAGAAATATGGAAAAACAGACAGTCCATATATAAAAATATTTTGATGCATAAACTCGGGCATATCCCAATCTAGTTGTGACAGAAGATAGTAGACTACCGAAATTGAAACAGCGCCTAAAAGCACAATCAAGCCCAGTGCGGCCCAAGCGCCAAATTTTCGCGCCAAAAATTTCCAGCGCGGCTCAGGCGCGATATGTTCTTTTTTTATTTTATTCAACGTATCTTGAATCAAATTTTTCATATTTTTAAAAACAATTTATATTATTTTCTTTCATTTTTTCTATCAAAATTTTCTTGCCTCGCGCTATGAGCGTAGCCACTGAACCTTTTGGCTTTCGAAGAATGTCCATAATCTCCTCATAATCATTTTCTTCCACAAACCGCAAAATCAAAACTTCCCGATAATTCATTGGCAAATTTTGAATGCATATTTTTATTTTTTCCACACAGTCCTTGTTCACAATATCTTTTTCAATATGAATTCCGGAGTGAATTATCTTTTCCCATTCATAATCCTCCAACATGTTGGTTTGCGGTCGTGCGCTAACACGACGAAAATAATCAATAACATGATTATGCGCAATGCGATAGGCCCAGCTGGAGAATTTTAACGCAGAATCATATTCATTTAATTTTTGATATATCTTAATAAAAATCTCTTGTAGCAAGTCCTCGATGTCATCCGCCGGCAGTTGGGTAATGCGGCGGATATAATGAAATAACGGCTCTTGATATCGCTCCATTAAAAGCCCAAATGCCTCAGGATTTTTTGTGGCTAAATCAGCCAATTGCGTGTCTGTCAATGCATTTTTTTCATCCATAACTTAAATAGTCTCATATTTAATACGCAAATTGAGTTTTTTGTTTTCAAATATAATACAATCCTATTTCAAAATCGCATTAAACAAATAGCCTGTAAAAATTATCCCCGACCCGACTATGCTGGCAAATATCACAATCAACTTAACCTTCATAACTTTTTTAAGAATCATAAATTCCGGCAATGACAGCGCGGTCACCGCCATCATGAAAGCCAAAGCAGTTCCCATCGCCACGCCTTTTTCTGTCAACGCACCAACCAACGGAATCACACCAGCCGCATTGGAATAAAGCGGTATGCCGATCAAGACCGCTAGTGGTACCGCATACCATTTGTCGCTTCCGGCATATTGCGCCAAAAAGTCAGCTGGGACGAAACCATGAATCCAAGCGCCTATCCCCACTCCAATCACTACATAGAGCCAGACTTTTTTCACAATATCCAGGGTATATGTTTTGGCATATTCAATTCTTTCTTTCCAATTTAGTTTAGGTAGATTAATATTTTTCCCATTGCCATTTAATGCAAATTCCTCTACTAAATTTCTCACATCCATTTTTTCAATCAGCATACCCGAAAATATCGCAATCAAAAGACCACTGACAATATAAATCAAGGCAATCTTCCAGCCAAACATCCCTAAGAGTAACACAAGAGCAACCTCATTGATCATTGGTGAAGCTACTAAAAATGAAAAGGTCGTTCCGAGTGGCACGCCTGCTTGCACGAAACCCAAAAACAATGGCACCGCCGAGCAGGAACAAAAAGGCGTGATAATTCCCAAAAGTGAAGCTAAGATGTTACCGATATATTTTTTCTCGTGCGAAAGAATTTTTCTGATTTTTTCCGGAGGCAAGAATGAACGGATGATTGAAACTGCAAAAATTATCACAAACAAAAGCAAAAGAATTTTAATCGTGTCAAAAATAAAGAAATTTACCGCGTCAGCCAGTAGTGTTTTTGGCATAATACTAAAAACTGAATATGTCAGCCAGTCGGCAAAAAGTTGGATTGGATAAAATATGCTCATGTATTTATTTGATTAACATTTACCTCCGCAACTACACCCGCCAGAGCTTGCTGGCACATCCTCAATACAACCATCTTTTTGATTATTTTCTGTGATAATTTGTTTGATTTTTTCCGCACTTGGAACTTGCCCAACAATCGCCACTTTACCGTCAATCACTAAGGCTGGCGTGCTCATAATGCCATAACTCATAATTTCTTGGATTTCCGTCACCTTTTCCACTAGCGCTTCCATTTTTAATTCCGCTAGTGCCTGCTTGGTGTTTTCTTCCAATTTAATGCAATTTGGGCAACCTGCGCCGAGAATTTTGATGTTCATATGTTTATCTAAAATTAAATTAATTACAATGCTCGCATTTCATTTTTAATTTTTCTGCTTCCGTAGCTGACATCATTTGAATGGTGATGTGATTGATCTTAAATTTACTATTCAATAATCCTTGTGTCTTAAATAGCAACTCATTCCGCTGACCATTCTCCACATTCTCAATTTCCAAATGAGCGCTCAAAAATCGACTATTGCTGTCGGTCTGCCAAATATGCAAATCATTTACACTCATAACTCCTACCAGAGATTTAAGTGAACTTTTTACTTCTTCAAAATCAACATCTTCCGGCACTGACTCCATCAATATGTTAACCGTTTCCTTTAGTAAGCCATAAACCTCCTTGAGTACATACGCTGATAGCAGGATAGAAATAATTGGATCAATAATAAACCAATGGAAATAATAAATTAGCACGGCGCCGACGAGCACACCCAAGGAAAACAAGGCGTCTTGCATGGAATGCATCCAAGCACTCTTCATATTCAAATTTTTATGCGAATCTTTTTCCAAGATATAAGTCGCAAATCCATTGCCAACCAATGCAATTAGTGCCATCCAAATCATACAACTGCCTGCAATTTCTCCTGGCGTGTATAATCTTTTTATAGCCGCCACGAAAACAAAAGCCACCACCGCCAAAAGCGTCATAGCGTTAAACAATGCGATAATTATTTCTACTCGCTTATAGCCATAAGTTTTTCGATGTCGTTGCTTTCTTTCCCTTGGCCTTTTCACCCCACCAGCTCAAAACCATCGATCCCACATCGGAAAAATTATGGAGCGCATCAGAAATAAGGGCTAGACTGCCAATCAATAAGCCAACAATGACCTCCGTAATGGTAATGAAAATATTGACAACAATCGCCCAGGCGATGTTTTTATTGTCCAATGATTTATTGTTTCCAGTTTCATTATAGATATGACTATGCTCTTTTTGTTCATTCATGATTTTCTACTTGATTATTTGATTAAATATTTTCTTGTATTGGTTTAGCGCTTTTTTATCCAGTGCATAACGCATAAAATTGCCCTCCCTCGTTTTTTTCAAAATCCCGACCTTAGTTAGTTGCGACAGATGGTGCGAGGCCAGTTTTTGCGAAATGCCAATTGCCGGAAAAATTTCACAGACACATTTTGACCCCGCCTTGAGCATGCAAATAATTTTCAAACGATTGGCATCTGAAATCGCTTTCAAAAAAGCATACACTTCTTTTATTTCCTTATCCTCCCGACTGTTTTTCGCGCAACATTTGAACTCCATATAAAATCTATACTAATTTATATTAGTATTATATAACTATCGCCGATTCTTGTCAAATACAAAAAACACGCCCCTAATGAGCGTGTTTTGGACTTTCCAAGATTATTCTGTCGTCCTGCCATCAAATTCCGGACCATCTTCTTCAGCTTCTTCTTTAGTTTCCCGTTCCACGCCATCTTGATGATGCGGCGGCGCATAAATCGTGTAGAGCTTGAGCATGTCAGATTCGGAGGTGTTAATCACATTATGCTGAGCGCCCGCTGGAACAATGACCGTGTCGCCGTCGCCAACTGCATATGTTGTTTCGTTGACTACAACTTTCCCCTCACCTCTTTCAAAACGAAAAAATTGATCTCCATCTTCATGCACTTCTGAACCAATTTCCTCATTCGGCCCGAGAGACATCAAAACCAACTGGCAATGCTGAGCAGTATAGAGCACTTTGCGAAAAGACGCATTTTCCAAAGTCAATTTCTCAATGTTGTCCTTGTAACCTTTTTTCATATATTTTTATTTTATCCCGTCGCTCGAGAGCGACAGGAGTTTAATTTGTTACAAAAAATAATACACTCTGATACAATTTTTATTTCCCTTGATACATATTAAGTATAGTAAGGAAAGCTGTTTTGGAAAAAAATCTTTATTAGCCCCTATGAAATATAAATTTACCTCTGGTGTATTACTTACGATTACACCTAATTGTAATATAACAAGTATGACAATTAATAAAAAACAACGAGTGACTCTTTTCCTAAACCCAAAAGTGTTGAAACAGGCCAAAGCGCAAGCCATAGTAGAAGAAACGAGCCTGACTACTCTGATTGAAAAAGCTTTATCCAAATATCTGCCCAACGAGACAACCATTAAAAAAACTTCATTTTAAACAGATTTTTTAAAAATTAAAAGTGACCTAGAAAGGTGCTCAATCTCAACTAATAATTTAACTTACAAGCATATGGATTCATCTAACTCTCCCAGCACAAAACCGCTTTACCGAGGCACCCAAATTGTTTGGTATCTCTTAGGAATTCTGGAAATATTATTGGCCTTTCGTTTCATTCTAAAATTGTTGGGAGCCAACGCGGCTGCCGGCTTTACCGATTTTATCTACGGAGCAACTTATATCTTTACCGCTCCCTTTCTGAGCGTTTTTCGCATGACGCAAGTTTCTGGCAGCATTTTTGAATGGACGACCCTTTTGGCCATGCTAGTATATTGGCTCATCGCCCTCGGCATCGTCAGGCTATTGCTCATAGGCAAAACGGTCTCAACACCGGAAGCTGCCGACAAATTAAATTCACAAGAAAAATAATTTAACTAATTAATTTAATTAAAAAAAATATATGGGTATCATTATTTGGGTCATTTTTGGAGCCTTAGTCGGCTGGGTCGCTTCTATGGTTATGGGGTCAGGCGGCGGCTTGGTTTGGGATGTTATTGTCGGCATCATAGGCGCAGTGCTTGGCGGATGGCTAATGAGCTTCCTGGGAGAAAGCGGAGTCACCGGTTTCAATCTGTATAGCTTCTTGGTTGCCCTGCTCGGAGCAGTAGTTTTGATTGCTATTGTGCGAGCTTTGCGTTAAAAGACAAACAACTCTAAAAAATATTCTGCGTAAAAAACAATTCTGAGTATTTGAGATTGTTTTTTAGTAATTCCCGACCCGCTTGACAATCAAGCTGTTTGGCCATGGATTTATTTTCACAATGTAGTATACTATAAATATAGAAACAATCATGAAAGCAGACATTTTTTTCTTTATCTCCTCCATCGCGACAATCGTGTTGGCGGTGTTGTTTTCTGTTGTCCTGTTCTATTTCATCAAAGCCGGCAAAAATCTCTATTTGATTTCAGAAAAATTGCAAGATCATTTCAAAGAGTCAGAAGAATTTGTCCTGGACCTCAAAGAAAGATTGGAAGACAATATGGTTTTTCGCCTGTTCTTTCCGCCCGCTCGCGCCAGAAAAAACAAAGAAGCAAAAAAATAACTTAAATATTAATTTTTAAAAACATTATGCAAAAGAAAACAAACAATTCAAAAGCCATCACACTGGCCGTGCTTGGCACAAGCCTGGCTGGCGTTGCCGCCACTGCCTATTTTTTTTTCGGACCAAAAGGCAAAAAAAATCAAAAACACGCCAAAGCCTGGGCTATCAAGATGAAGGGTGATGTTATAGAAAAGCTTGAAAAAGCCAAAGAAATCACCGAGCCGGTTTATCAGCAAATTATCAATTCCGTTTCCAAAGAATATGCTACTGGCAAAAAAGCCACTCGTGCCGAAATTGAAGAAATCGCCAGCGACCTCAGAAAACATTGGTCTGCCATCAGCAAGCTGGCCATTGCCGCTAAAAAAGAAGTATCCAAAAATGCTTCCAAAATAGCAGCTTCTGCTAAAACAAAAAAGGCAACTCGCAAGAAATAGTTATACAAAAAAATATATAAAATTTTATTTTGCAGGAATAAATTTCATTGAGATTGAATTTACACAATGGCGAATATTTTTATCGGTCAGGTTTTCGCCTAAAAATATGTGACCCAAATGAGCGCCACATCGCGCGCAAATGATTTCTGTCCTGATTCCGTCCGCATCCAATCTTTCATTGACTGCGCCAGCGATCTTGTCATCAAAACTTGGCCAACCGCAGCTAGACGCAAACTTGGCCTTGGAATCATACAGTGGCGCTTCGCATTGCCGACACACATACACTCCTGTGGCTTTATTATTCACATATTCTCCAACAAACGGCGCCTCTGTGCCTTTGTCGATAATTATTCTTTTTTCTTCCGCAGTTAATTTGTTCATTTTCATATGCCCATTATAGCACAACTCCAGCCCTGATCCACCAGACATAAAAACAAGACTCGAATAGAACCTTGTTTTATTTGCACGGAGTCATAGATAGGACAAAGAATAATATTTTGAAAAATTGGAACAGTATTGATGTCAGATTACAGCGAGCAAGCGCTCTATTGAAGCAAGGGAGACTTGCAGTATTATCATGATTATATACACATCCAATTAATCAAATTTAACCCAATCTTGCGGACTATTAAGATCATTGAGTCCACCCGCATTATCGTTTTTTCTATACTGGCAAGCATTTTGATCGCGATATTCTCGACTATAAATAAGATCATCCTTACTCTTTATTCCTTTTTTTTGATAAATAGCAAAAACTTCCTCGCTCATATGGTTGAAAACGGAATCAAGCGCGGCAAATGGAGAAGCGTAGCCATCCATAATCTTGACCCCATCGCCCCCAATAGCGTAGACGACATCCACACCCTTACCCGGTACATATCCTATCAATTCACCAGCCCTTACTTTATCCCCTCTTTCAAAATTTCTCACAAGTTCTATGTGCTCGAAACTGACTGCCCAGGGGGTTCCTTCCTGACCGATCCAAATCTCCCCTTCCAATCCTTTTTCAGGGTTAGACATCGTGCCTTGAACAAATCCATCCAGAGGAGAAAGGATTCCTATTTTCTGTTTGTCGAGATATTCAGGCTTAAGCAGCACATAGTGCTTCATGTTTCTAGCGCTCTCACTTCCGTCCTGTGGCACAACAGTGTGCCCCTGACAGCTCCTGAATTTTGATATTTTTTCCACTTTATCCAGGTCAATAAAATTTACAGTCAACAAAGGAGGGTTATTTTTGTTTTTTAAAAATACAACGACCACGCCAATGATAAGCGAAATGACAACTGCGATAGCGATGACAACTATTCTTTTTTTCATTTTTTTTTGTTTATTTTTTTAAGATGAGTTTATGTTAATATTATAGCACAAATAAGAGAAGGTTTGAGGACTGACTCATCTATCTATATAAAAACAGAGCTCAGCTGAGCTCTGTTTAGCACGCACGGGCTTGGGATGCGCTTCGAGAGAATATTCTAGAAAGTTGGGATGCGGTTGGGATTAGATTGGAACGAGCAACGGCTTTGATGAAACAGAATTAAGCCATATTTTTAGCTTCTTCAAGAAAATACAAATCTCGCACTTTGATGAACTTCCCTTCATAATTATCAGGCACATCTTTCTTGAGTTTTTCAATAGCGTCATCAAGCGAAACCCACATAATCTCAAAGCCGTCATTTATTTCTTTTTCCGTAAAGTTCGGCTGGCCTTTTCCACCAACTAGTCTTGCCAAATAGCAATATGATTCTTGTTTCAAGCTCCATTCATCCCTGTGCTCGATTATTTTTCCAATTTCTCCAGTTACTAATATTTTGCAATCAATTTCCTCCATTGCTTTTCGCTCCAAGGCTTTGGCTAGATCCTCGCCTTCTTCCACTCCTCCGCCTGGCAATTTGTGATAGTTGTGATTAGCAACTTTCAATATTGCAATTTTATTGTCACTATCAAAGACTACGGCACGCGCCACTTTTCTAATCTTTATTTCTTCGTTGCTTTCTGACATATAAGGAGAAAACAAATCGCTGTGCTTGATTATTTTCAATAATTGCATAAAAAAATTTTATAAAAATTATGGAGTATCTATCCATTTTCCATCCATAAGCTTGGACACTGAGTGTCCGCTGATTGGCATTCCCTCATTGTCAAAATATGTGATATGAATTGCTGTTTCTAGAGCAGAACCACCAGCAAGTCCTCTTTCTTTATAATTACCTTTTCTGATATAAGAATACTCGGTTGTTCCACCATCTTCTTGGGCGATTTCAATTTCCCACAAATACAAACCTTGTTCATCTTCCAGTTTTCTTCTCTCACTAAATTTAGCTTCTCCAGCTAATTTTTCAAGCAATGCAAGTACCTCCTCCGCCGTGAGAATGCGCTCAGGATTCTCCTTTTCTATTTTAGACTCTTCGCTTGCATGCTCTGGTTTTTTACTAATATTGTTTGGTGCTTCCCATACTGACATATATTTATATTTTAATAATTATTTTTCTCATTCGCATTATGTTTATCAAGAGCTAGTGTCTCATGTGCGAGCTTTGCAAGGCGGGCAAGTTTTTCAAGATATCTTTCAGCTTGCTCGTCTGTAATGTTCAAGCCTCTTTTTTTATAAACTAGCTTCTGGCATTTTTCCCTTTTAAAATACAATCACAATGCCCTTTCGGTCCAGTTTCGCTAGATAATATTTCATAGGCTCCCTCCATTTTGTTTCTTACCTCATCAAGTTTTTCATTTACTTGATTAGTTAAATCTTCTATAAAAAAACAATTCTTCCAAGTTGATGTCGCCAAGGCGAACATATTTTTTGTTGAGCCTGATTAAATTGAGAGTGCCAACCTCAATGCCTAAGTCATTCAGAACATTCTTTTGAAAAGCCATGTTAATATCGTTTAATTTCAAAACTTCCTCGCTATATAAAACTTCTGAGCTCGATTGGGATTTAATTCTAGAACTTCGGATATATCAATATTATCCAAATCCTCGCAATTCTTCACAACAGCCTTGACTGTGTCACCGCATTGAAACTAAAAATTCTTTATAAAAATATTCCTTTGGCTTATGTTTACTACCTCAAAAGACCAGTAGTATTGATTATCAATATCTACCCTTGAGTATGAAATCTTTAATCTATCCCTTTTTTTGCCATAAAGAATGCACAAAAATAGCAGTTGAAAGAATAGCACCATATAAAGCAATGATTGTTGTCATTTGCGTGATAAGCGTGCTTGCCCCACCCAATCCCGTGCGCACACGCTTAATCTAATTTGCCTCCCCTTTTATTATTTTGTAAATGAAAGATAAGTACAGGCAGTATAATCATTTGAAGTATGGGAATTAACCCAACATTTAAAATGGGGATGATTGGCATGAGCGGATTATACGATCACCTACCAATAATAGTTAGTGCATATTTCTCAATAATCACCGCCAATATAAAACCAGCCATAGCTATGGCTACGAATCTTTTTTTAGAATTTTCTTTTGGAAAAATACGGGTTGAAATAATTGCATCTATCAGTAA
>Ga0210051_1005506_pt1 | contig 12105 bp, 9 predicted proteins | sample CryGey092014_all_FD_185464 | JGI IMG/M metagenome (GOLD analysis project Ga0210051, IMG submission 185464) | Groundwater microbial communities from aquifer - Crystal Geyser CG23_combo_of_CG06-09_8/20/14_all (SPAdes) (version 2) | ecosystem: Environmental > Aquatic > Deep subsurface > Groundwater ...
GGAGTTTTGCATCATCAATAAGAAGAGTTGCTGGCTCAGTATGGGGGTTATAAGTTCCTACTTTTTCTAAGTAAGAACCGTCTCTCTTTTTTCTTTTATCAAGAACCACTATTCTATATGTTGGATATCCTCTTTTTCCGAATTTCATGAGTCTGATTGTGGCTGCCATATTTAGACATTATAACTATTTTTCTTCAAAAATTCCAGTGCATTTTTCGCGGCCTGCTCTTCCGCCTCTTTTTTTGAGGCGCCCTTGCCTCTTCCCAGCTCCTTTTTGTTGTAAGAAACAGAAATAAGAAACTCCTTTTTATGCTCGGGGCCGGCCTCGGTCGTAATGGCATATGTTGGCAGGGCTTTATGGCTGGCTTGAATCAGCTCCTGAAGGCGACTTTTGGGTGACAAATACAGTTTATTCTTGACAACGTAGTCAAGCTTATCTGTGAACAACCAAGTAAGAATGAAAGTATAGGCTTTTTCAAACCCTTGATCAAGGAATAATGCCGCAATAAATGATTCAAAACAATCGGCAAGGATATTTTTGTTTTCCCTTCCTCCATTTTGTTCTTCGCCTCTTGATAAAAAAACGAGGCTTCCGAAGTGTAGCTTAACGGCCGCATCAGCAAGACTTTCCGTGCGAACTACAGACGCCTTAATATCCGTATAGGCGCCTTCATCAAGGTTGGGAAAATGCTTAAAAAGATAGATGGAGGCAGCAAGGGAGAGAACGCTGTCTCCCAGGAACTCCATTTTTTCGTTTGAGGAAAGTTTTCTATCCTTATGCTCATTGAGATACGATCGATGGACAAACGCATTAAAAAGAAGGTCCTTGTTTATAAATTCAATAGTAGTCTCTTTTTGGATTGTCTCACCGAGTTGTATCATGGGGAATAAGGGTACCAAGAACGCCATTGATAAATGTGTAGGATTTTTCTCCCCCCAGTTCTTTGGCGAGTTCTATGGCCTCATTTATAACGACCTTAACTGGTTCAATAGGGTTGATTTTCAGCTCATAAATTGCCAATCTTAAAATAGCCAAATCTATCTTTGACAAGCGGTCAATAGGAAATTTGTGCGCCGTCACGACTATTTCCTTATCGATTTCCGGTATTTTTGGAACCAGTTCATCAAATTGCCTGCTTTTATGAGGGGCAATAAAAGAAGGCTGTGTAAAGGAATAAGCAAATAAATTCTCCACGATTTCAATCCGATTCTTATGCCGGACATCCATAATTATTTATTGCAATATTTGCAGATCCTGTGGGGAAGTTTATTTTTTCCACAGTTCTTACACACAATTAATGAAGCCAATTCTACCCTATTAGAGGCATTGCGCTTTCCAACTCGTTGGGTGGAGTGTTTTCGTTTTGGTAGTGGTGTCATAGTTGAAGACAATTATAACAGACTTTACCTTGGACAATCAAGCGATTTTCGGAATCCTGCAGCCTGGGCTTCCTTTTCCGTACAGAACCATCGGTCAGTTGTCCCCGGCTTTACCGTGATACGGTCATAGTTATAAAGGAAGACCATACTCCCCTCCCAGTTTGTTTTGCTTTTGCTTCAGCCTTCTCAAGTGTCAGAGTACTCTCAGTTTCAGGTTTGCTTTTCTCAAAATAGGCATAACCCTCTTCTACGAGTGTTTCGTTGATAAAAAGATCATCAAGATACACCAGGCTTACTAATCTCCCAAAATTATCCTTTGCTACTTGTTCTATCCCTATATTCTTGTTGAGAATAAGGGTTTCAAGCCTGTTTCTCGCATCCTCGCTCATACACCCCTTCGGATATTCTGGAGCGTTAATACCATACAATCGAACTCGTTCCCCATTTTCAATATCAAACGTATCCCCGTCTATTACCCGTTGCACCGTATGAATGGTTGAAACGTCCCGTCGGGACGTCTCTACGTTGTTTTGTTTTGTTTGTTTCCGTTGTGAATAAAATATCTTATACCCAAAAAATATATTAAGAAGAACCGAGGAAGCTAGAACAATGCTAAGGAAAGAAACATTTTTCCTCTGTGTCATAGTTTGATTGTAGCATTTTTTTCGATGTATCGATACATCGAAAAAAATAATCTAATCCTTCGCTATTTTGTCAATTTGGAACTTGCCTAATCGGGCAGAAAGAACAGATGAGCTTGCCTCTGGGTCTGCTTTGAGATATTCCTGTACCGCCTTTTGTGTTTTTTGGATAAGAAGAATATCTGAGAAAGATGCAAAACGCATTTCCATAAATCCGCTCTGCTCTATCCCAAAAATATTTCCCGGTCCCCGTTCTTTTAGGTCGTATTCTGCCAACTTCATTCCATCTAAGGTTTGGGAAAAAAATGATAAACGAGGTGCGGGTACATTGTTGGATGAAAACAAGAGGCAATGAGATTGAGCGCTCCCTCTTCCCACACGTCCTCGCAGTTGATGGAGCTGCGAGAGGCCAAACCGTTCGGCCCCTTCTACTATCATTATAGTAGCATTGGGAATATCAATTCCCACCTCTACCACGGATGTTGAAACAAGGATATCAATTTTTTTTGCTCGAAACTCATCAAGGATAGTATTTTTTTCCACAGGTTTCATTTTTCCATGGAGAAGACCAAGATTTAATCCAACAAACTCTTTCTTTAATAGCTCAAACTCAGTCGTTGCAGCTTTAACACTTGAAAGTGTCTCGGTTTCCGATTCTTCCACAAGCGGGCAAATGACAAATACCTGAATTTTATCTTTTTGAATTTCTTTCTTTATCCATGTATACGCGTCCTTTCGTTTTGTTTGAGTCACCACATATGTTTTAATGGGTTTTCTTCCGCTTGGCATCGTACTTAAAACACTCATATCAAGCTCGCCAAATGCAGTAAGGGCCACAGTCCGTGGGATGGGAGTTGCGGTCATAGTGAGAAGGTGTGGAGTGATTCCCTTTGATTTCAGAATAGCTCGTTGCTTTACCCCAAATCGATGCTGTTCATCAATAATAACGAGTGCCACATGGGAAACAATAACGGGGGATGAAAGAAGGGCATGTGTACCGATAACGATGTCAAACTCCTCCCCTTCGACTTCGTTTACAGTGAGCGAGGTCGAACTGCTCAGGGCAAGCCTTTTTTTTAGTTCTTTTTTTGAGCCTGTTTGTATGCCGATTTTTACTCCTAGAGGAGAAAGAATTCCTTTAAACGTTTCCGCATGCTGCATGACGAGGATCTCTGTTGGTGCCATGTAGAGAGTTCGTTTTCCAGATAGATAGGTAAGATATGCCGCTAACACAGCCACCACTGTTTTTCCTGATCCCACATCTCCCTGCAAAAATCGATTCATAGGTTTCTCTTTCACCAAATCAGAAGAGATGTCAGTAAATGCGGCCTGTTGGTCAGGAGTCAGTTGAAACGGCAGAGATGCAATAAGAGACTGAATTTTTTTATCCTGAGATTTTGTATGAGTTATACGTTCTCCCACCGTATACTCTCCCCAGTTTTTTTTAATGAGAGCTGTTGAAAGTTGCAGTAAAAATAATTCTTCAAATGCAAGACGTTCTTTTGCCCACACAAGATGTTCCATTTTGAGAGGTCGATGAAGTGTCTGGAGGGCTGTTGGTAATGGCTGTAATCCATTCAATTTAATTACGGAAAGGGGAAGCGTTTCCTCAATACCTGCAGCAAGAGGTAAGATTCCCATAATTTTCTCCCTCAAAAGCCTGCTGGACAAGCCTTTCGCCTCTGAATATACGGGAAGAATTCGCCCAGTCTGTACACCGAGCCCCCCCTTTTCCTGAATAATCTCAAAAGTTTCTGGCTGCAATACAACTGTTGGCCCAAATTGTTTTACCGTGCCGGAAAATGCATAGGTAAGCCCTTTTTTCATTTGAGAAATGAGATATGGCTGGTTAAAAAAGGTAAGATATGTTTTTCCCGTTGCGTCCTCAACTCCTACTTTTTGGAGGGAAATATGAGACCGTGTTTTCACCACTGCTATCGAAACCACAATTCCCTGCAGGGTAATTTTCTTATCAAGAAAATTCTTCAAATAAGCTACTTTTACTATCTGTGAAAAATCTTCATATCGTGTTGGCGGATATTTAAGGAGGTCTTCATAGGTGTCAATACCCACTAGATGCATTCTCTTTTTGGTAAGTCCGCTTGTGCGGGGAAGAAGATCAATAGATGTGCTCAACATTCTCCTATTATCTCAAAAAGAGTGGTGCAAGAGAAGTAAGAATAAGAAGTACAGAAGAAATAATGATTATCACTTTCCAGATAGCTTCTTTTGTGATTTTAAACCTTTTCTTTTGTTCGCCATTTTTTTCCTTGTGTGACATATAGAGAACAGTATACCATTTTTTTAACACTCTGATTATTTAAATAATCAGAGCATAGGCCAAGATATTTTAAGCAAAAAAAAGAACAAAAAGGGGTATAATTACTATTATGATTTCCCGAAGGCACAGAAGAAAGCTGTCGTTTATCGAACTGCTCAAGGATAAGCGGAAGTTGCAAAAATATATTATATATGGGGCTATTGGGCTCATTGCTTTTCTTTTTCTTTCCTTTATGGTTGTTTTTGCCTGGTTTTCAAGGGATCTTCCCTCTCCGGGTAAACTTGCGCAAGGCGACCAAACGGCAACTATTTTTTACGATAGAGATGGTAAGGTACTCTTTCAAATGTATAAAGACAAGAATCGTTTACCTATCGCTTTTAAAGATATTGCAGGCACATTAAAAAAGGGAACAATTTCAATTGAAGATAAAGATTTTTACAAACATGGAGCCATATCAAATACGGGGATTCTCCGATCGCTTATCCTCTTGATATTGAGACAAAAAATATCGGGAGGGGGCTCAACGATCACTCAGCAGTTGATTAAAAATGTTCTCCTTGATTCCCAGCAAACAACGACACGGAAGGTAAAAGAAATAATCCTTTCCTATGCCGCCGAGGAGAAATATACAAAAGATCAAATTCTGGAAATGTATCTCAATGAAGCGCCGTATGGAGGAAGTTTTTATGGTGTTGGGTCAGCTGCAAAAGGCTATTTCGGTAAAAGCCCCAATCAACTTTCGCTTTTGGAGTCCGCTTTTATCGCGGGGCTGCCACAAAGTCCCACGGTCTACTCCCCTTTCATTGGAGTAAAAAATGCGTGGAAAGGTCGGACAAAAAATGTCCTGCGAAGAATGAGGGAGGATAGATATATTACTCCAGATCAGGAGAAAAAAGCTCTTGCGCAAATGAACTCTCTCACGTTTTCAAAATCTCGCATGTCAATCAATGCTCCCCATTTTGTTTTCTACGTCAAGGAACTTATCGAAAAGGAATACGGCACAAAAATACTGGACCAAGGATTGAAGATTAAGACTTCCCTGTCCCTTGATGTCCAGCAGAAGGCTGAAAAAATCGTAAAGGAGGAAATTGATGGAATAAAAAAATTTAAAGTAGGGAATGGAGCCGTTGTGGTGCTTGACTCGCAATCTGATGAGGTATTAGGAATGGTTGGTTCCTATGATTATAACGATAGTGAATATGGTAATTTCAATTCCGCAATAGCCAAGAGGCAGCCAGGTTCCGCCATAAAGCCAATCACGTATGCTCTTGCCCTTGAAAAGGGTTACACAGCAGCGACAACACTCATGGATGTGAAAACGGTATTTCCCGTAAAAGATCAGCCAGATTATGTACCCGTAAATTATGATGGAAAGTTCAGAGGGCCTGTTCAACTCAGATTCGCTTTGGCAAATTCATACAACATTCCTGCTGTTAAATTGGTATCGATGATTGGTATTTCAGACTTTCTGGAACGAGCAGACCTCATGGGTTTACATACCTTAGCGCCAACTCAGGAGAATCTAAACAGATTCGGTCTTTCTATAACCCTCGGTGGTGGAGAAGTTACATTATTGGATTTATCGAATGCATTCGCGGTGTTTGCGCGCGGAGGTGTTCGAAAGGAGCCAGTAGCAATATTGGAAATAAAGGACCACAATGGCAAGATCATATTTAAGGCTCGCCCAAGCGCCGAAACGAAAGTTCTTTCTAGGGAAATAGCATTCATCATTTCTCATATCCTGTCCGATAATAATGCGCGGTCTGATGCATTTGGTTTGAATTCGTATCTCAACATTCCTGGTAAAACCGTTGCTGTCAAAACGGGGACAACCAACGATAAGAAAGACAACTGGGCAGTGGGCTTCACGAAAGGTATCACGGTAGGTGTGTGGGTTGGAAATAACGACAATACTGTCATGGATCCTCGCGTTACATCAGGTTCCACTGGAGCTTCCCCTATCTGGTACACGCTGATGGGACAGCTGTTGAAAAAATATAGCGATGGGATAATTGATAAACCTGATAAGGTAAAGGCTCTCCAAATTGACCCCTTGTTCGGAGGTCTTCCCAAGGACGGATCTAAAACAAGGAGTGAGTATTTTATTGAGGGGACAGAACCAAAAGATATTTCATCTTTTTATAAAAAGGCAAAAATATCTAAGTCTAATGGGAAGCTCGCCAATGATATAGAAATCAAAACAGGAAATTATGAAGAGAAAGATTGTTATGTTGTCAATGAAAGCGACCCGATTTCTCAGGATGGCAAAAACCGCTGGCAGGAAGGAATAGACAATTGGAGAAAAGAACAGGGCGACGACAAATGGAAGTGTCCCACGGAGATTTCCGACAATAAATCTGAGGATGTGGTTGTCTCCATAAAAAATATATCCGACCATTCGACCATTACGGAAAAGACATTTACGGTACGTATAAAAACAGTGTCTATGAGCAACTTGAAGGATGTGAAGATATTCCTTAACAACAATGAGATAAAAAACTATAACGAAGATAAAAAAGACTTTGAGGAAACGATATCTGTCAGCAATGATGGAGTATATGAGCTAAAAGTTCGTTCTACCAATGAAAAAGACAAGTTTGGTGAATCCTCTATTAAATTTGGGGTAAATAAAGCGTGGGACTATGTAGAACCAACCTCAGCTCCCGCCGCAACCGTAACCCCCGCTGTAAGTCCATCAGTAACCCCTATCCTATAATATGAGCATTCAACCTGGAGTCTCCGAACAATTAATTGGAGCACAAGTAGGAGCATTTAAGGAGTTTAAACAGAAGAGCACGTTCGCCTTAAGTACGGCTTCACCGAGCGAGTCTGATGTATTTATCCATAAAAAAATTGATGATTTTATGCATAAATCATATGATGAACTTACTAAAACGATAGGTCTCCCTACTTCAAAGCTTGAGCCTATTTTAATTGGTAAGAGTATTGAATTAGATGAAGCTGAGCGAAATATTATTTTTAAGCAGTTAGCTGATAATACCGTACTTGGCGCATACCAAAGGAAAGTAAATCGGGACAGAGATCGAGATATTCAATCGCTTGAACGTGCAGTTAAACTAGATAACACGCTTAAGGAAATTGCGGATAATGTCAATATGACAATATCTGGTCCGATTGTAACTCTTCGCTTCAAAACTTCGCGCGCAATGGATTATATGAGAACAAGTATTGGTGAAGGCGGGGAAAGCACTACGGGAGCCTTTTGTCCAATGCCTATTGGAATTAAGCAGAATGAAGATGGTCGACGAGAGATTGTTACTTCACCATATGTTTATTTAAACTTCATTGATGGGGAATCTATATCGCAAACTGGTCAAAACAGTGAACAACATGAAGAATGGCATGCAATCGAAATGATGAGACAGGTGATTTATAACACTGAAATGCAACAAGATCCATCTTTACGTGTTGATTCTTTACAATCTACCAATAAGCAGAAATTTGAGAAAAGACTACACTCCTTTTTTTTAAATCCTCGAGATATGACACGTTTTTTCGAATCTGATAAAGGAAGAATTCCCGAGCTTTACGATTTTTTTGTTGGGCAAACTCCTAATAAGGAAAAATTATCCGATAGCATTAATACAGCGAGCGATGAAATTCCGGCACTTATCGCCGGTTATATTGATAAAAAAAGTCCAAACCAAGGCATCGGGAAACTACATGAGCACCGTATAATCAATCTTATTGAAAATGCATATCTACCCTTTTCGATGAACCGTGAAAACATACTGCTTAATTTATGCGAGAAAGATGAAGGGCAAAGGTTTGTCATACAGCCAAGTAGACTGCAAAGACTGTTTAACCATACAATCGATTCACCCCTTTTTTCAACTGAAAGCTGGATCAATCTTGAAAGAAAGTATACAAAAAATGAAAATGAAAAGACATTATTTGAACACCAACTCATAGATCAGACTATGTGTGCTTCTGATTTTCAGTCAATCATCGATACCTATTTTAACGAGGGGGGGAGAATTTATGATCAGAAGAATCACATAACCCAAAACATTAAGAAATCACTTGAAGCATTCAATCAACTTGTGCAATTGCGTGGAGATTCTTACTGGGCACTATTTGAGCTATCCCTGCTTCCTCCAGGGCAGTGGGAAACATATGTGCACTATAGAACACACAAGAAACTATGAATTTCATTTCTTCACGCTTTCCATACCTATTTTTATTTTTTCCAGTTGTTCTAGTGCCTCCTGTTCGGTGAGGTTTTTTGCAGGATCGGTAAATACGAATCGAAGCGTTATTGTGTCTTTATAGGTATCCTTGAGAGCCACGGATATAAGCTTTTCCGACGCAACAAAAGCTCTCTCTTTAATTTGAGTATATGAGCCTATTTTTTTAAAGGTAAGATCCAGCGTAATATGCGCATATTGGCTAAAGGCCTTGTAGATAGGCATTTTTCGGGCTGCCATCATAAGTTGCTCAAAGTACAGTTCCGCTGCAAATACAGATTTATCTAACTCTAGGTTTCTGCAAAACTGGGGTGTTACTTGTCCAAAGGAGCCAAATATCTCATTTCCTGACTTAACTGTCCCTTGAACTGATGCCAGAAGAAACTCGTTGGCGCCTCCCTGCACAATTTCCGTAGCAATGTTGAGATTTGCAAAAAGTGCCGTAACAATTTTCTTAAGGTCATCAAACGATGTATTTACCGTAATACTAAGCATGAATTCTTCTTGAGGAAGGCCTTTTTCTTGTGGAATATATGTCTTTGCTATTTCAAAAAGATGCATGTGAGGAGAAAATCCCTCGTTTTGCTTGATATTTTGCACCAACGATGGGATAAGGGATTGACGTAAAAATTTTATATCCTCGGAAATACTATTGGTGATATGGAGATAATCTTCTTGTTTTTGCCCAAATGCTTGTAAGAGCATGGGCGAACATGCGGAATAGTTCATAACTTCTGCATATCCCTTATGTTTTAAGAATGACTTAACCTCATATTGGTAATGAAACAGATTCTCTTTGTCTTTCGGTTGGATAACATAAGCAGGTCGTTGCAATACAGAAGAAATGGCAAAATAGCCATATACGCGGGCCACTTCCTCAACAATATCCTCAGGGATGGTAACATCGCTCACCCGATGTGTGGGAACCGTAATACTTAATTCTTCTCCATTTGTAACCTCAACTATAAAGTCAAGATTTGTAAGAATGGAAACGATGGTTTTTAACGGGATAGCAGCTCCCACCTTTGTATCAATAAAGGATTTGGATGTGTTGATGAGTCCCGTTTTTACCTTGTTTGGATATATATCTATCAGCGGAGAGAGAGGTTTTGCAGCTGCAACCTCTGTAAATAATTCAATTCCTCTGAGGAATGCGGTATATGCAAGTTCAACATCAGGATTTTTTTCATTTATGGTCGATGCCATCGTGCGAATTCCATATCTCATCGAAGTACGGCGGATACTTACCGGATCGTTTGATTCGATAAAAAAGAGGATTCGTTTTGTTTCATTCGTGACGACACTGTTGGCCGTACCCATTATGCCCGGAAGATCAATGACTCGCCCTGCCCCATCATCAATAACTATGTCAGATTCATCAAGAGTATATTTTTTTTCATCAAGAGTGATTATTTCCTCGCCTTTTTTTGCATGGCGCAGAATGAGTCTATGAGTAGCAATTCTGTCATAATCAAACACGTGAGTGGGATGTCCAATTTCGGTCATAACATAATTGGTAATATCCACCAGATTATTAATGGATCTGGTGCCGGTCAAAAGTACTCGCTTCGCTATATAATCAGGAGCCGAGCTCACTTCGTATACTTCCATAACGATTCCCAACACTCTTCTACAAATCCCTTTTTCATCAATGATCTCAATAGGAACTGAAGAAGAAGGAACCTCTGGAGTTTTCAACAATCTTTTTTTCAGAATAGCCTTTTTTCCAAACATGGGCAGTATTGCTGCTGCTTCTCGAGCAATTCCAAGAACAGATGCGGTATCAATACGATTTGAGGTTATTTCTATGTCGTATACAGTCTCCCCGTTTACTTCCTCAATACGTTCCACTGATGGCCCACAGAGGGAGAGATATTTCTGAATCTCAAGAGGGGTGGCATCAGTTTCCAAATATTCTAATAACCAGCTATGGGTAATTTTTATATTCATGTTAAAATAGATTCAAAAATCGTATGTCCCCCGTGTAATAATTCCTAATATCGTCAATCCCATATTTCATCATATTTACGCGTTCGATGCCGAATCCAAATGCCCATCCCGAGTATACCAAAGGGTCTATTCCCCCTGCTTTTAATACATTGGGATGCACCATTCCGGTGCCACCCAACTCCAACCAACCCGATTTGCAGATTTTGCATTTTGCCTGCCTGGCAACCGAAGCGGTTGCCAAAGGGGCCAGTGCTGTTCCTTTACAAACTGTGCATGTTATATCCACCTCAAAAGATGGCTCGGTGAACTGAAAATGATGGGGTCGAAGACGAACTTCTGTATTTTCTCCAAAATAGGATTTCACGAAGTAATCAAGTGTACCCTTTAGATTTGCGATAGTGATGCCTTTATCTACACAGAGTCCCTCAAACTGATGAAACATAGGCGTATGTGTTGCATCCCAATTGGGACGGTAGCATTTACCAATGTTAATCATGCGGATAGGGGGGGTACTCTTCAGGCGTTCCATTTCACGCACCTGCCCGTTTGAAGTATGAGGGGTAAGCACCATTTTACCCATTTTTTTGTCTGCGGAGCCGCTCAAAAAAGTTGTCTCAAAATCATCTCGAGCGGCATGGGTAACGGGCATGTTAAGGGTTTCGAATGCATAGTATTCCCAATCAACTTCTGGGTATGACATGCGGATAAAACCTATTTTATTGAATATGCCCGTTATTTCGTTAACGGCAATTGTGATGGGATGAAGAGACCCGCTTGCGTCTTCGGAAGAGGGCAAGGTGACATCAACACTAATTTTTTGGTCTTCCTTCAGATAAAGGATATTTTTCGTTTTATTTATTTCCTCCGCGACAAACGATTTAAATGAGTTGATATCCTTTCCTGCCGTTTTTTTTTGCTCAAGCGAGAGTGATTTTATGTCTTTCAACAGCTCATTAATCTTGCCATTTCTCCCAAGGTAGGATAGTTCAAGATCAGACACTGCCTGTACAGCAGTTGCTTTTGCAAGCTCCTCGCGTACTGTTTTTTGTAATACAAGAATATCCATGGATTATATTGTATTGTATCGTATTTTAGTGAAATTGTGAAGCGTTTATGAGGAGATTTTGCTTACGATCTTTTCAAATGTCTTTGGATAGTCAATGGCTATTTGGGATAAAACCTTTCGATCTAATCCAATCTTTTTGTTGTTGAGCGCAAAAGCAAGGTCCTTATATGATTTTCCAAGCAAGTGCATTGCCGCATTCAAACGAACAATCCACAACGATTTGAAGTTTCTTTTTTTCAGCTTTCTTCCGACGAAAGCGTACTCTCCCGCGTGAAGGACTCCCTCTTTTGCTTTCTTAAACTGCTTGTGTCTCGTCATCCAGAAACCCTTAGCGAGTTCCAAGACTTTTTTATGTTTTCTGCGTGTATGAACGCCACCTTTTACTCTTACCATATTATTTTAAGCCCATCATTTTTTTAATTTTTGATGCAAATTTGCCACCGAGCTCTTTCATAACCTTTAATCTCCTTTGATTCCGTTTTCCCTTGACGGTACGAAGGTGTCTCAGGTTTTGTTGTCGATGCAAAATTTTACCATTCTTGGTAACCTTAAATCGTTTTGCGGCTGATTTTCGTGTTT
>Ga0210051_1005507_pt1 | contig 12102 bp, 11 predicted proteins | sample CryGey092014_all_FD_185464 | JGI IMG/M metagenome (GOLD analysis project Ga0210051, IMG submission 185464) | Groundwater microbial communities from aquifer - Crystal Geyser CG23_combo_of_CG06-09_8/20/14_all (SPAdes) (version 2) | ecosystem: Environmental > Aquatic > Deep subsurface > Groundwater...
TATCACCCGCGCACATAAGCTATTTATGTGCGTGGCTTGGCGTTTGATAATAGTTTTAATCCAGAATATCTGGCACCTACTATCTCACCCTATAATAAATAAAACACATAGGGATCAGTCTCTGAGGGGTCATTCGCCAGTTGGCGAAGACTTCCCTGCTGATTGCCATAATTTTTTATGGTTTCCAGCATATAAGCCAAGTTTTTCCGTATTGCATTACTGCAATAGGTCGCGCCACCCGCCCGAGTTGGCGAGTGATTTTTCACGAGTTTAGTCACCCCTTATTCCTGGAGTACCGTCACCAAGCACATAATAAATTATGTGCTCGGTTCTTCCTCCAGAAAAGCTCTTTACATCCCGAAGGACTTCTTCGAGCACGCGGCGTCGCTGGTTCAGGGTTTCCCCCATTGACCAATATTCTCGACTGCTGCCTCCCGTAGGAGTATGGGCCATGTTTCAGTCCCATTGTTGGCGATCATGCTCTCACACCGCCTATCCGTCATCGCCTTGGTAGGCCGTTACCCTACCAACTAGCTGATAGAACGCAGGCCCATTGCTTACCGGAATGGATTGCTCCAAACCTTTACCCTTGCGGGACTATCACGAATTAGCTAACCTTTCGGCTAGTTATGCGTGTGTTAACGGTTGGTACCTACGTGTTATTAACCCGTCTGCCGGTAACCCTTGCGGGTCCCCTTGACTTGCATGCCTTATCCACGCCGCCAGCGTTCATCCTGAGCCAGGATCAAACTCTCAAAATAACCCCAGTAGTAGAAACTTCGTTTCACTACGGGGCAAGAATAATTCGGGACAACTTTAAATAACTGACTCTTTCGTATTCAATTTTTAAAGTTCTTCCATCAGAATTAAAAAATCAGGAAGAGACTCCTGATTTTCAACAGCTTCTCTTACTTTCATTTTCTTTAAGTGCTACCGCAACAACCAGATTTCTTTTTTGCCTTTTTCTTTGCCATATATTTGTCTCTTCTGATTACATTTTACTTTTTTAAAAACCTTTGTCAAGAGCCAGGGAAGGGGCTCGAACCCTTAACCTGAAAATTACAAATTTCCTGCTCTACCAATTGAGCTACCCTGGCATTATTTCTTTGTGGATTTTTTCACCTTCTCCCAGTAATTATCATCCTCTCCAAATTTCTTTCTCTGGGCTTTTTCTCTTAATTTTTGAAGCCAATTTGAGGTTTTACTATCTGTCTTTAAGGTTAAAATTCTAATTTTAGAAAGGGTTTTCTGGAGAAAAATCTCAAAGGAAAGATCTCTAAACGGCAACAAATTTTTAATTTTTATTAGCAGCTCTTTCCAGTTAAATTGGACGGCCGCGGTTTCGGGCAGCTCTAAAAGTAAAGGTATCTTTTTAAAAAGAAGAATCCCTATACCCGCTAAACTGCAAATTAGAATAATTAAAGCAATAATTTCGAACATGATTATATCTCGTATCTTGTAAATTTCTTAACAACAATGTTCTCTCCCGTTTTTGAAATATAATCGCTAATCAAATCTTTTATGGTTTTTGTTTGGTTTTTTATCCAGGGCTGTTCTAAGAGCGGAATTTCTTCCCTTATTGCGGCAATCTGCAAACATAGTTCATGAGCCAAATTTTGAAAATCCTGCGATTTCCCGACAAAATCTGTTTCGCAATCCATTTCTAGAAGAACGCCAATTTTCTTATTAGGATGAATATAACTTGCGATAATCCCCTGTTCCGTTCCTCTGCTTGCTTTTTTTGCCGCCAGATCCTTCCCCCATTTTTTTAAAATTTCTTTTGCTTTTTTCGAGTCGCCTCCGGCATCAATAAGGGCTTTTTTGCAGTCTTGAACAGAAACGGCAGTTTCTTCCCTTAATTGTTTAATCTGATCAATTTTTATCATGTTTGGATTGCTTAGCTTAGCTAAGCGATAAGCCCTTACTCTGTTTCTTTTTTACCTTTATTATTACTTCTTTAACTTTATCCAGTATGTATTTCAGCGAACTTATTGCGTCGTCGTTAGCCGGTATCGGATAATCGGCCAGGGTTGGATCGGAATTGGTATCGGCCAAAGCGATAACTTTAACCCCCTTTCTTTTTGCCTCTTTTATGGCTAATCCGTCTTTTTTCATATCCAAAACAAAAATGGCCTCGGGCAATTGAATTAAGTTTTTAATTCCTCCGACTTTCAACTCAAGATCTCTTAATTCTTTGTCTATGTCGGCTCTTTCCTTTTTTGTGTATTTTTCAAATTCTCCCTCGGTTTTTTTCTTTTCCAAACTCTTAAAATAATCAATTCTTTTTTTAATAGTTTCAAAATTCGTGAAAGTTCCGCCTAGCCACCGTTTCGAAACATAAGGTAAGCCGCATTCTTCAGCCGTTGATTTAACCAAGTCCTTTGCCTGAATTTTTGTTCCCACCAAGAGTAAAACTTTATTTTCTGAAATTAATTGCTGAATAAAATTCAGGGCTTCCTTAAGTTTTTCTGCGGTTTTTTCTAAATCTATAATGTGAACCCCGTTTCTTGCTCCAAACAAATAAGGTTTCATTTTAGGATGAACCCGAGAAGTTCGGTGGCCAAAATAAACTCCTAACTGAGCCATTTCTTCAATGTCTATGCCAAAAGTCGAAGAAGGCCTCACCCTCTTCTCTGCCTTCGCCTGTTTCGCAGGCTCGGCGTCAGATTGTTTTGTTTTCTTTTTAGCTTCTGTCATATCTTTAACTGACCTTTAATATACTACATTTTAAATATTAAATCAACTCTTGATTTTTTAAAAGTATTTGATAAGATAATGATATATGAAAAAAGATATCCATCCCAAATATTATCCTAATGCCAGGGTCCAGTGCGCTTGCGGCAACACTTTTACGGTTGGCTCAACAAAGGAATTCATTGAAGTGGAAACTTGCTCTCTCTGTCATCCTTTTTATACCGGGAAGGAAAAAACTCTTGACAGAGTGGGTCAGGTCCAGAAATTCAGGAAAAGATTGGCAAAGAAAGAAGAACTGAAAGGAAAACGGAAAAAATAATAGAGGCGGTTGCTTAGCTAAGCTAAGCAACCAACAAACAAATTAATGGTTGATATCGAAGCGATTAAAAAAGAGTACAATGAAATCTTACAGCAGCTCAGCGATCCTGAGCTAATTTCAAATTGGGAGAAGGGCGATGAATCTAAAGATTCATCTTCACCCACCGAACTTTTGCGAAGCAAAAGTGAAGGTTTTGAAGAACTACTGAAAAGAAAAAACTATCTTGAAAAAATTATTGAAAAAGGAAAAGAAATTGAAGATTTAAAAAACAAGATTGAAGAAAATAAAGAAATTTTAAAATCTCACGAAGACCAAGAGCTTTCCTCTTTGGCAGAAACCGAAATAGTTCAATTAAGTGAAAAATTGAAAAACTTAGAAGAAGAAATACAAAAATTATTAACCGAGCTTCCGTTTATGAAAGCGAAGGTAAATGAGGGGCCTAAAGCGGTAATTATTGAAATTAGAGCGGGCACCGGCGGAGAGGAGGCAGCCTTGTTTGCCGCTGACTTATTCAGAATGTATTCAAAGTACTCTCAGTTAAAAGGATGGAGACAAAAAGTTTTGGACTCAAGACCGGCCGAACTTGGCGGTTTTAAAGAAATCATTTTTGAAATTAAAGATGGGGATGTTTGGTCTTTTATGAAGCAGGAGGCCGGCGTTCATCGGGTTCAACGGATTCCAACAACCGAAAAATCGGGAAGGGTTCACACTTCTACCGCCTCCGTAGCCATATTGCCAAAACCCAAAAAAGGAAAAATCACAATAAATCCTCACGATTTGAAAGTTGACACTTATAAATCTTCTGGCCCCGGCGGGCAAAATGTAAATAAAAGAGAAACGGCTATCAGGATAACGCATCTCCCGACAGGAACCGTTGTCACCTCCCAGACCGAAAGAAGCTTGCAGCAGAACAAAGTAAACGCTTTGTCAATCCTGGAAGCGAAAATACTGGAGAAAAAAATTAAGGAAGAAGAAAAAGAATTAAAAGATGAAAGAAAAACGCAGATAGGAAAAGCGGACAGGTCAGAAAAAATCAGAACTTATAATTTTCCCCAAAATAGAGTAACCGACCACCGGATTAAAAAAAGTTTCCATAATATTGAAGAAATTATGGAAGGAAAATTAGAACCTATTATTGAAATGCTTCAATCTGCTTAATATCTTCTTCAAGCCGACTAGCGATACTCATTACAGAATCTCCATAAAAACGGTACCTTACGTTGGTGCTGCCGGAAAAATAAATCATGGCTGCTTTCCATTCATCATTGTAAATCCTTTTGGCTGCTCCGTAATCTGCAAGATATAAAGCGGCAGCAATAAAAGCGTCTTTTATATTCCAGGGATCGGGAGTTTTACCAACGATTTCGGCCACCCTGTTTCTATATAACATCCAGGTGGTCGGTATGAATTGTGCGGGCCCCATGGCTCCTCCATATCCTCCAACGCTCGGAATGGGGCAAGAAATCGGAGTTTCATTCCACTTTCTGCCAAGCTCGGTGGCGATACGAATGAAATCGTCAACATCCCCCTTTCTCCCCGCCAGACCCATAGGCTTCATTACATTATTGACTGCGGCACCCGTCCGGATATTCACCCCCGCCCCTGTTTGCAAATTTGTAAGATAGCACTGGCCGACATTTTTTCCAATATTTGATTCTTGAGTCAAAACTGCCAACAAAAGAGCTGGCCTTACTCCGGTTATTGATTCCACATATTTTGCAAGGTCATAGGCTTCTCCAAAAGTAGGAGCTTCGGGCACTCCAACCAATTCAAAGATTCTTACCCTTATTTCAGCCGCCCTTTTTTCCAACTTTTGTTTTTCTTTCAAATACTGTTGATATTGGCCTTCGGTCATTTTTAAAAATTGTTCCTGTTCGCTTCTGGCCGCCTGACTCTGCTGTCTCTGTAAATACTGAATCTGAACAATTCTTTCCAAGTCTCCTTTTTCGGCATCCAAAGATTGTTCTTGCCTTTCCAAAGTTTCTTTAAGATTTTTAATTTCTCCTAAAAACTCCTGGCTTTTTAAATTCAAAGTCTCCAAAGCCATCAGATTATCAAAAAAATCGGATAAGGTCGCCCCGGAAAGCAAAATTTCAATAATTGAACTCTGGTCTTCTTCATAAATTATCTGCAAAATAGCTGCTAATTTGTCCCTCAAATCTTCAACTTTAAAAGATGTTTGCTCTATTGACCCCTCGGTATCTTCTATCTGGTAACTCAAATCTTTTATCATTATGTTGCCTTGTTGAATCTGAAGATCAAGTTGTTGGATTTTTGATCTCAGGACGCTGATTTGATTCTGAAGCGTCCTTTTCTCCTGTTCCGTTTGCCCGATAGATCCTTCCAATTTTTTAATCTCTTCTTCATACTTTTTCAATAAAGCTTCGCATTCTTCCCTGGTCTTACAATCTTCCTGGGCCAAAGCAGAAAAATTCGGCAAAACTAAAGCCGAAAGTAAAAAAAATAGTAGAATTAACTTCGCGAAATTAGAAATTTTCATTTCGCTTTTTTTTCAGTTTCTTCCTCGCCTTCGGCAACTTCCTCGGCTGAAGGCTTCTTTTCTGCCGCGATTTTGACTTCTTCCACTTTTTCCTCTGCCGGTTTAGCCAATTCTTCTTCTATTTTTTCGGGTTTTGAAACGAAAGCAACCGTTTCGTCGAGCTCTTTAAGAATTTTTACCTCTTTGGGGACAATTAAATCTTTAATTGAAATATTGTCCTCAAAAGTTTTTAATTTATTTATATCCACCTTAATCTCGTGAGGAAGATTCTGGGGCAGGGATTTTACTTCTAATTCATGAATATTTTTAACCAGAGTTCCTCCCAAGTCCTTTGCGGCCCTGGCCTCGCCTTCAAAAACTAAGGGGACGGTTACCGTAATTTCTTCGTCCAGTTTCGGTTGATAAAAATCAATGTGAATTGGTTTTTGAGAAATGGCATCAATTTCAATGGCGTGAATCAAAACCAAAAATTTTTTCTGTCCAACCGAAATTTGAATTAAAGAACTTTCTCCTGTCTCCTGATAAACTTTTTCAAATTCTTTCAACTCAACCTCCAAGGGAATGTTTTCTATCTTTGGCCCGTATAAAATCGCGGGGATAATTCCCTTTTCTCTGATTTTTTTTACTTTTTTACCTAGTTCTTTTCTTATTTTTGCTTTAAGCTCTATCATATTTAAACCTTATTTATTGAACCAAATAATTTAATTTTTTCCTCAACCACTTTTTGGACGGCTTCAATTACCTTTGGCATATATTTATAGGGAACAATTTCTTTTTTCTTTAGAGCCTGCTTCAAGGTGTTAGTATAAGCCATTCTCAATTCGGTATTAATATTGATTTTAACGATCCCCAATTTTATACCCGCTTTTATGTCTTTTTTCTGGACACCCGAGCCACCATGCAAAACCAAGGGCATATTTCCTAATTTTTCCTTTATTTCTTTTAATCTTTTTAGTTTTAGAAAGGGGTCAGTCCCCGAACTTCCTATGCCATGAATACTGCCTACAGCAAGCGCCAAAGCATCAACTTTTGTTTCTTTAACGAATTCCAACGCTTCTTCAGGATTCGTCAAAGCGCCTCCGACAACTCCGACTGCTCCCTCCACCAGAGTTTTAAACTTCTTCGCATATTCAACAACTTTTTTCGTTTCTCTGATGTTTTCTTGAAGAGGAAGTCCCGAACCGTCAAAATTAACTGCATCATAACCTGCGGAAATCGCCTTTTTAATATACTGGAAAGTCTTTCCATGGTCAAGGTTCAAGAAAATCGGCATCCCTGTTTCCTGCCTAAAAAACCTTACGAGGGCAACCGCTTGTCTTAGACCTAAAAACTTGCTCTCGCCCTCCGAAGTGCCCACGATTACGGGGCTTTTTAATTTCACCGCCGCCTGAACTATGGCTTTCAAAACTTCCAATGTTGAAATATTGAATTGGCCTATCGCCCATTTTTGCCTTTGAGCGATTTGTAAATATTTTCTTAACATTTAATTTTTATAACTTTCACTTTTTTAAATTTTTTATTTTTGTCTAATAAACCATCTTTTGCGCCAAGCTTTTGAAGGTTGGAGGCAGAATTAGCTATCCCCAATTGTATGGCAGAAACGATATCGCCAGTTTTTATAAAGGCCGAGAGAAATCCGGCGTTGAAAGAGTCGCCTGCTCCCGTGCTATCTATTAATTTTATTTTCAAAGCATCTGCTTTGTATAAATACTTCCCATCCAAAACAACCACGCCCTTTTCTCCCTTTGTCATTATGCAGATGCCCCGAACCAATTTGCCCAATTTCTTGAAGATTTCTTTTTCCCGTTGATAAGGAATTTTCGTGAGCAACGACGCCTCTTCCCTATTTAAGATTAAAATATCAATTTTCTCCAAAATTCGCTCGAGAGTTGGCCCTGGCATAGTTAATTGATTATAGCCGGGATTCAGCGCCACTTTTATTTTATTTTTCTTTGCAAAATCAACCACGTCTTCCGTGACATTCGCCATTTGTTCGGCAAAAGGAGCCATATAAAACCATCTAGTATCTTTTATTTTTTGCCAGGGAATGTCTTTTTTAGAAAGAATATCTGCCGCTCCTCTGTAAACCAAAATAGTTTTTTCGCCGTCGGGATGGCTTAAAATAACTGAAATATTCGTTGATCTTTTGTTTGTTTTTTTAATAAAACCTGTGTCAATTTTTAGTCTTTTGAGCTCCTCTATCGCCAGCTTTCCGAAATGGTCATCGCCCACCATACCGCAATAAGCAACTGTCAACCCTTGTCTTGCAAAAGTGACGGCTGCATTGGTTCCTCCGCCTCCTGTGGAAAAAGCGATGCCCTCCATTTTTATTTTTGTGGCTGAAGGCAAGCAAATTTTTTGCTCCGCATTGGGTGCAAATTTATTTGATTTCAAATAAATATCCTGGGTCGCCGACCCAAAAGTTATAATGTCGTACATAGTTTTTATGAAAGTTTTATTTGTAAAGTTAAATCGTAATCTTTAAATCCAGCTTTCCGATAAAAATTTATACCTAAATTATTCTGAGCAGAAGCCATAACGGACAAATAGTCAACATTATTTCCCTTACACCAATTTATAAAATCTTTTGTCAGTTTGGTTCCTAAACCTTTGGCTCTAAATTTTTTGTCAATAAAAACACTTCCTAAAAATGCGTATCGAGCTTCTTCGCGCCACGGAATTCTTTTTGCCATACCACCGTTTAAATATCCCACTATTCCATTTTTATTCTCTACAACTTCAATAAAATTATCCTTTTTAATAATAACATCTCTAAAGAATTTTTTGCCTTCTTTACTGTAAGTCCAGCCCAAATTTAAACTTTTATCAAATTCTTTATATTCCTTTTTAAATAACTCGAAATTTAATTTAAGAATATCTTTCAAATCCTTAATAGTTGCTTTTCTAATAGTGAAATCATTTAAAATTTTAACCTTCGCCATATTATTTAATTAAACGTATTGATTTACTTTTAATATTTTATTAACCGCTGCCTCTAAAATTTGCTGGTCTTTTAATAGAAATCTAATTCCTTCTTTGGTTAATTTATATCTATATTCCTTTTTACCAATTCTATTTCTTTTCAGATAATAATTCCTATATAATTTTAACAATTGCTTGCTGGCCGTATCGTTTCTACAATTTCTTTCTTTAGTAACCGAAGAGGGTGTAACCCAGTGGAATTTTCGAACCAGTCCTAAATAAGACTTAGAAATATTTCCTTCGATTGAAAATTTATCTAACTTATGTCTGTTTTCTTTTAAAAATTTGATTCCTCTTCCAATTATACTCCAAATTTTCCCTCTTGTATCATTAAAACCGATATTTTTGACAAAACCCATTTTATTCAAAGACAATATTCCATTAGATTTACTACCTTCAAAATGAGACCTCACAATACTCTCGGTTATACCAACTTCTTTAGAAATTTCTTTTACTGTTTTATTTCTATTTTCTAAACTTTGAAGTATCAATAATTTTGTGATATTTTTATCTCTTCTTGCCCATTTTCTTTTTCTTCTTTCTATAATTCTTTGTAACGATTCTACTTTCCCTTTGTGTGAAAAGCCAATTAAATCATAATAAAGTTTAAGTCCGCTTGAAAGAATTGTAAAAGAGTACCTAATGAATTTCTTTCTTCTCAAATAAGTCCAGCCTTCTCTAATTTCGCCAATTTTACCAGAAAATTCAGGAAATTTTTTGATTATCAAGTTTCTTATTCCAGAAAGCAAATTTTTGTTAGAAGAATGAAACCTAATCCTACAATCTTCTACACTTGCTTCGTCATCTGCAAATGCTTTAATACCCTGAGCAATAAGTTTATCTGGGAGTTTGAAAATAACCGGCGGAATAAATGATTTATGACTTTCGAAATTAACCTTGTAAATATACTCGAGTATATACCCTATAACATGTGGGATTTCAACTATGGTCTCTCTTTTTATATGAGGAACTTCTCCAAAAACTTTTAAATCTTTTTCAAACTCATCTAATAATTCTTTAGCCCAATTTCTATAATAGGGTTTTCCCACGCCATATTTTCCGCCATAACCATCTCCTAAGAGATGAAAGAATATTCTAATCATCCTCTCATCTTCTCTTAAGGGAAAATTTGGGTTTTTAATGATTAAACTTGCTCCAATCCCTCGATAAGCAACGATTTTCTTTTCAATTTTATTTAAATTAAAATTTCGATATCCTTTTTTAAATAAGAAAATTGCGAGTTTTATTATAGTTGATAATTTTGTAAATCGATTTTTAACTCTAAAAGAGTCCATTATTCCTGTGTCTGTATAGTTAACAAACTCTCCTAATTTTTGGTAAGTTCCGAAAACCTCTTTTAATGTTTCTAAAAATTTTCCCCGAAATCGATCTTCCAATCGAATAAAAGTCAAATCCGAGGGCAAATCTATTAAGTGAAATAGTCTCATTTTTTTAATTTTTTTTCTACCTTATCTGCTAAAAGTATTGTTTTTATGACAGAATCAGGATTTACTGAGATGGAGTCAATACCGCATTTAATAAGAAATTCTACAAATCCTGAAACTGAGGCTGGCGCTTCACCGCAAATACTTACTTTCTTTCCGTACTGATGAGCCTTTTTGATGAATTCCTCTATTACTCTCTTTACTGCCTCATTATTCTCATCAAAAATATGAGCTATCTTTGCATTATCTCTATCAACTCCTAACAAGAGTTGAGTCAAGTCATTGCTGCCCACAGAATAAGAGTCGAAGATTTCACTAAATCGATCTGCCAAAATAACATTGGAAGGAATCTCACACATCACAATAACTTTTAAATCATTTTCTCCTTTCTTTAATCCATTTTTTTCCATTAAATCCAGAACTTTTTTCCCTTCTTCTGGAGTTCGGCAAAAAGGAATCATTGCCCAGATATTCTTAAGGCCGAAAACTTCCCTGGCTTTTTTTATCGCCTCGCATTCCATTTTGAAAGCCGGCTTGAATTTCTCGTCGTAGTACCTCGAAGCGCCCCGCCAGCCTAACATCGGGTTTGATTCTTTTGGCTCAAAAAGATTACCGCCCAGAAGCTCGGCGTATTCATTGGTTTTGAAATCGGACAATCTGACAATAACCGGTTTCGGATAAAAAGCTGAAGCGATTTGGGAAATACCTTCGGCTAATTTATCGATGAAGTATTGTTTTTTGTCTTTATAACCATAAGTTAATCTGTCGATTTCTTTTTTTATTTTTTTATCCTTTATTTTTTTGTAATGGTAAAGAGCAAGAGGGTGAATCCTGATTTTGTCTGCGAGAATAAACTCAATCCTGGCTAAGCCTACCCCGTCATTTGGTAAAAAAGAAGTTTTGAAAGCGATATCGGGAGCGCCGATATTTATCATTATTTTTGTTTTTAATTTTGGTATCTTCTTCAGGTCGTATTTCTTGAGAATAAACGGAATTTTCCCTTGATAAATTCTCCCGACCGATCCTTGGGTGCAATCAACTGTCACGGTTTCGCCGGTTTTAAAAAGTTTTGTCGCTCTTCCGGCTCCGACAATGCAGGGCACGCCCAATTCACGACTGATAATGGCGGCATGGCAGGTTTTTCCGCCTTCGTCGGTAATAATAGCTGAAGCCAGCCTCATTATCGGCACCCAGTCGGGGTCGGTCATTTTTGTTAACAGGACTTCGCCTTTTTGAAATCGAGAAATTTTTGAAGCATCTTCAATAATATGAACTTTTCCCTGGCCAATTTTATTGCCAATGGCAATACCGGTTAAAATCGGGGATTTTTTGGTTTTAATTTGATATTCTTGATATGTTGCTGTTTTTTGGTTTTGGACCGCATAAACCGTTTCCGGCCTTGACTGAACGATAAATAATTTTCCCGTTTTTCCGTCTTTTGCCCATTCGATATCCTGAGGTTTTCCGTAATGCTCTTCGATTAAAACCGCCCATTTGGCCAAGGTTAAAATATCCTCGTCGCTAAGAGAAAATTTTAATTGATTTTTAGGAGAAACATCCGTTTCCTCCAATCCTCCGTTTTTTGCAAAAATATATTTTTTATTTTTTCTTCCTAAATTTTTAACAATAATCGGCCTGTATCCTTGTTTTAGGGCGGGTTTAAAAACATAAAATTGGTCGGGAGTTATTTTACCCTTAACGATCATTTCCCCCACTCCCCAAATCGAATTGATTAAAACGACATTTGAAAAGCCCGTTTCGGTATCCATGGTGAAAATTATTCCCGAGGAAGCCAAATCCGACCTAACCATTTTTTGAACGCCGACAGAAAGGCCGAATTCCATTTGTCCTATTTTTTTTTCTTCCCTGTAAGCAATAGCTCTGTCGGTAAAGGTTGAAATAATGCTTTTTTTGACCGCTTTTAATAATTCTTTTTCTCCTCTTACGTTAAGATAAGTTTCGAATTGGCCGGCAAAAGAAGCGCTCGGCCTGTCTTCCGCAACGCCGGAAGTGCGTACGGCCACGTCAGGATTTGCCCCGTATTTTTGAGATAGTTTCAAATAAGCTTTTAAAATTTCTCGTTTTAAGCTGTCGGGAAATTTTCCTTTTAAAATCGCTTCTCTGCATTTTCTGCCGGTTTCCTGGATGCTTTTTATGCTCTT
>Ga0210051_1005514_pt1 | contig 12093 bp, 11 predicted proteins | sample CryGey092014_all_FD_185464 | JGI IMG/M metagenome (GOLD analysis project Ga0210051, IMG submission 185464) | Groundwater microbial communities from aquifer - Crystal Geyser CG23_combo_of_CG06-09_8/20/14_all (SPAdes) (version 2) | ecosystem: Environmental > Aquatic > Deep subsurface > Groundwater...
CCTCGCTGCTGCCGGATAGCCACCCTTGCCAATGCATCGACCGCATAATCAGAGGGCGCCGACCGCGTTCCATGGGGATGATTGGCAGAGATACCTGTCTCGTCCTGCTGTTATGTCGAATATCCAGTGGAAGTCTTCCTGGCTAAATACGGCAGTCTGCGTTTTGATGTCGTCAAGGACGCTTTGCTGTATGAAGGGCAGTCGGTGCATGAAGACCGGGCCGCTGCAGGGTTGGCCTTTTCGCTTTTCAAGGACGGCATTACCTGGCTGGAATTCATGGAAGGCATCGCCCTGGACGAGATCGTTGCCTTCTTTCAGGTGCTGCACACCTATAAGGAGCAACGGGAAGAGGCGGCGGCGACGTGGTTACCGCCTTATGGGATCTGAGCCTGCCGCATCTGCGTTATGAAGCTGCCGATGTCTTGTGGGATGCGGACGGCACCTTGGATTTACGCTCCCTGAACCGTGGATTCGTCTACAGCCGGGAGATGGCGGTGGCGGAAGACGTGGACGCCCCGCCCTTTGAAGGGATGGCGGAGAAATTCGAGGAGACTCAACCCTGTCTGTTGACCGCTGTTGAGGAACAGGCCTTGCGGCACATGGTGCTGGCCGAGGAAACCAAGGAAACCAACGAGGGGGTGTTGGATGTCCTGATCATTATTCTTCAGGGCCAGTGCAGGCAGGAGGATTTCGAAACAACCCTGTCCCTTCTTCGGGATGAATTTTACATCGTCCTTGCCCATGGTGAGTTGGAATCCGGCCTGAATATGCTGGAGAACCTCAGGGTTCTCATGATGACCAGTCAGAGTGCGACCCCCTGGATCGTGCCGATGCTGGAAAATTTTTTCCGGGATGTCTCTTCGCTGGATGGCATGTCTGGCATTTGCCAACTACTGACCGGCCTTGACACCAGCAACCAGGAGCGCTGCGTTCTGCTCCGCAAGATGCTGAGCCTGCTCGATCCGGTCGCCATCGGCTCTCTGGCGCCGTTGCTTGTTCAGGTTAGCTCGCCCGTCCTGGAGCAACTTCTCCATGATGCCATTGAGATGCTGGCCGGTCGTGACTTGCTGCCGCTCGAAAAAATTTTCAAATCCGCTGATGACCCGGTTATCGAAAAGCTGGTGCCAATACTAGGCCGGTTGCCTGGTCAGCGCGCCGGTCAGACCCTGCAAAAACTCATCCGCCACTCCTCCGAAATGGTTCGGCGGTCCGCGGTCCGCGTTTTTTTACAGGGGGCGGGCCGCGAGATCCGGGAGGTCTTCCCCCTGATCGACGACCATGCCAGCGTCATCCGCGAAATGGCCTTCCGTTTTCTGGGCCGTGAAAAAAATGCCCAGGCCGAAAGACTACTCATGGATTACCTGGCAAAAAGTCGGTCCATAACGGTCGATGTGAACAGCCTTGTCCTTGCGTTCGACGCCCTGGGGCGGTGTGGCGGATTGCCTTGCCTTCCTTTCTTGCGGAGGGTGCTGCTTGGGCAAGGTTGGAACTGGTTTAAAGGCTTTGGCAAACCGCGGTACCGGCGCGGGGCGGTGGTCGCGCTCCGGCGGTTGGGGATGCCAGAGGCCGAAGCGATTCTGGCCCGGGCGGCCGGCAGTATTTTCCCGGTTGTCCGTTCGGCGGTGAAGGACGCGGAGGTGTGACCTTATGGCGGATGATCTCCAGGTAAAGGATGGCGCCATCGCGGCCCTGTCCTTATTGCAAGAGGACTTCCTGCATGTTCTGCATCGCCTGATCCAGACGGCCAAGATCCATGATGACAACTCCCGTCTGCTCCTCGAATTGGCGGCAGAATTTGTCCAGATCCTGCGTCGGATTGGCGCCTATACGGATGAGATTATCCTGCAGATTTCCGGACAACGGGTTTTCCTGCAGTCCGAAAAGGTTCCTTACCTCAACCGGAATGCCGCGCTGCTTAATCAGGTCGTCGATCTTCTGGAGAGGCTCGAGTTGCCGGGGTTGCGGTTTTATTCCCGTGTTCTGGAAATTACCCCCGCGGAGGTGCTGGCGCTGACCCGCCTGTTGCTTGTTGCCGAGCGTGAGCCTTTCCCGTTGCTTTACCTGGCCGACCAGGTGCCTGCGAAATTTTCCTGGGTAGCGGTTATCCAGGAAGAGGCGAACTTTGCCGAAGCCGGCCTTGAACGGCGGGAGAGAGGGTTGCGCACATACTCCCAGGCCATTTTTTCCCTTCAGGATGTGACCCAGAAGATCACGGCACGGAAGTCGGTGGGGATCCGCAAGGCGGTGCGCGTCGCCCAGAAGATGGTGGACCTCATCCTGGCGGATGAGCCGGTCCTGATCGGCATGAGCACCATCCGGGATTATGACGACTACACCCATACCCATTCCGTCAATGTCGCCATCCTGGCCATGTGTCTTGGCGCTCGCATTCATCTGTCGCCCGCTTCGCTCGAAAAACTCGGGATCTGTGGTCTGTTCCATGATCTCGGCAAGGTGGATATCCCCCTGGAGATCATCAACAAGGAAGGCAGGCTTACCGCCGAAGAGTTCGAGGAGATCAAGCACCACTCGCTGAACTCCGTCCGGCAGATTTTAAGGCTGCATGCCCCCCAGGGTATGAAGGCCAGAATTCTGTTGCCGCCCTTCGAGCATCACTTGAAGTATGATCTCTCCGGCTATCCGCGGACTTCAAGAAACAAGCCGCTGAGCCTCTTCGGCCGCATCCTCGCCCTCGCCGATGTCTTCGACGCCATCACCTCGCCCCGTAAATACCGACCAACCGCGCTTAGCGCCGATCGGGCCATCCGTCTGATGATGGAGGGCGCTGGCAAGGATTTCGACCCCATTCTTCTCAAGGTCTTCATCAACATGGTCGGGCCATACCCCGTCGGGACCCTGCTAGAATTGCGGAACAATCAACTGGGGCTGGTCATTAAATCGACCGGCAAAAGGGTCAAAGAGCGGCTACGACCCGCTGTGGTTCTGCTGGAGGCGGACGGGGCGGGTGGCTACCGCAAGGGGGCAGTCATTGACCTGGGGGAACGCGATGCTGGCACGGGAGATTTTAAGCATCATATCAAACAGTCCATGAATCCAGCGATTTATGGCATCCAGCCCGCCGATTTTATCTTCTGAGCGGTCTTTTTTTCCCTCTCGTACCACTCAGGTTATTTAGACTGTTAGGCAAAAAACGGAGCGTATGCGGAACACAGCGACCTGTATCTCGTGTTTCGCTGTTGCTAACAGTCTAAATGCCTATAGCCTATAGACCTTAGGAGCCGTTACGAAATAACTTGGCCATTTATATTGATTTCGTTACGGCTCCTTATGCCGCTCCAGTCAACTCGTTGGCCATGTTATTTTTTTACAGCGGCTTAGTAGTTACAGAAAAGGAAGCCCCACAAAAAAAAGACTGCCGGGAAATAGTGCCCGGCAGTCTACAATGCGTACTGAATGTGAAAAAAGATGTGAAAAACTGACGGCCCAGGGTACAGGTCAGGCGACCAGTCGTTCGGCTTCCTTTTCCTTCCGGATCTGGCAGGCCTTGGCCAGGGCTATCTGTTTGCCATGCTTGACGATGGAGACCGAGGTTTTGCCCTGCTTGCCCTGGCTGTCCACCCAGCTCACCTCGTAACGGTGCAGCTTTTCGTTGAACCGTACGCCGACCACGCCGGTGGTGGTGTGGCTCACCGTGACAATATGCTTGTCCGTGCGGATCTTGCCAAGGGTCGCCTCGATCTCATTCCGCCAGGCCAGGGCGGCCAACAGACTCGAATAGCGGCCCCCGCACTTGCCATCCGAGAAGAATTTGGAATGCGTCGTTCCCTTAAAGCGCACGCGTACATACCAGCCATGAGTCCGCTTGGACTCCTGGTCTATCCTGGCAATATCCTTGTGCTTTTCCAGGAGAATCTTCTTCTCCTTTCTTTCCCGGTTCGCCTTGGCCGTTGATGCTGTTTTGGTTTTTGTCTTCTTACTTTTGATAGCCATGTTACACCCCGTCTAAAAATAGGTTTTATATCTTCAGAAAAAATCCGACATACCGACCGCCATGACAAGTCAGATTCCTTCCCTGACAAAATTCTATCATTTTATTTTACATTTTTAAAACAAAAAAAAGCAGTGAGGTCCGGTGCGGGAACTTACTAGAAAATCTTTATCCTTTAGTAACGATTATATACAATAAACTATTTTTTTTTGCAAGAGGTCTCCATCTTTTTTTTAAAAAAAACTCCATAGGGCGGACATCACCGCCCTGGCCGATAAATTGATGGTAAAATCCGGAACACATGCATCTAAGTCCGGCCACGCCTTGGCCAGTACATGGAAAAAGAATACCCCTCCGTCTGCGTATAATTCTATAAAGTGAGACAATCATCACCTAAGTAGTAGTTATAGAATAGGCTGTACGATTAAAAGAATCCAGTCTTAATTTTGTCAGGGACAAACAAAACCTGCCCATACCCGCGGCCCCCTTCTCAATCGCCTCTCTGCCTGGTATAGTAAATTTTTTCCGGTAAAAGGTCCCATGTTCAGCATGAATTTATTCCCTGTTCCAGGAGCCATCATGACCCATGATACCGGCAGACGCTTTCTTGATCTCATGGAGATTGTCGCCCGCCTGCGTGCCCCGGACGGCTGTCCCTGGGACAGGAAACAGACCGCCGTCTCCTTAAAGTCATACCTCATCGAGGAAACCCATGAACTGGCCGAGGCCATTGATGTTGGTGAGCCAGGTCATGTGCGGGAGGAACTGGGCGATCTGCTGTTTCAGATCGTTTTTCTTTGCAGAATCTACGAGGAGCAGGAAGAATTCGACGCAGCCGACGCCATAGAAGCCATCTGTCAGAAGATGATCCGCCGCCACCCGCATGTGTTCGGCGATGCCACGGTGGAGTCCATTGAGGAGCAGAAGCGGCTGTGGATGGCCATCAAGGCCAAGGAACAGGAAGGCAAAAAAAATGGCGCCCCGCATTTCCTGAATGCCGTGCCCGGCACCTTGCCCGCCCTGCGCCGGGCCCAGCGGGTATCGGAACGGGCCGCTCATGCCGGCTTTGACTGGCCCGCCATGACCATGATTTTCGACAAACTTGACGAGGAAGTCCGAGAACTGAAACAGGCCATGGCCAGTGGCGATCAGGCCCTGGTGCTTGAAGAGCTTGGCGACATTCTCTTTACCGCGGTCAATCTCGGTCGCCGCCTCGGGGCCAGCGCCGAGGATGCCCTGCATGGCGCTACCACAAAATTCATTCGCCGTTTTATCAAAATGGAGGACATGATGACCGAACAGGGCCAGAGGCTTGCCGAGGCCGACCCGGACACTTTGCTGCGCGGCTGGGAGCAGGCAAAAAATCGTTGACACTGCAAAGAAAACTATGGTATCAGGTGCATCTTCATTCTCCCTGATAAGGGAACGGTATTTGGAATAGACAGAGAAGTAACCTCTCCTTGCTCTCCGCATAAAGACAGAAAGCGAGGGCCACAAGTCCACGAGGAGGAAACCACATGCGCAGATACGAGACCATCTGTATTATTCGCCCCGGCGCGGGCGAGGAAAAAATCAGTGCCATCGCCGAGAAAACCACCGGCATCATCCAGCAGTTCGGAGGCACCCCTCTCCGGGTCGACCATTGGGGCGTAAAAAAGCTCGCCTATCTCATCCAGAAAGAAGGCCAGGGTTACTACCTTTATATTGAGTACGCCGGCCGGCCCGAGGCGGTTCAGGAGATCGAGCGGGTCTTCCGGATTGACGATCAGGTGCTGAAGTACATGACCGTCAAGACCCAGGCCGCCTATATCCCTGACCCGGAAGTGGATAAAGACGAGGAGTCCGTGACCGCCGCGGCCGGGACCGTCGACGAAGCCGGTGCGGAGCAACCGGGAAACGATGTCGAGGCCGATGCGTAACTGAAGACGGCCTTGCCGTCATGGGCCATGATCCCGGGCGGCGACGGTTTCTGCCGATCCAGGCCAGCGGATTTCACCATAGAGGAAAAAGATTATGCAGCAGCAACAGCAACAGCAGCGGAGAAAACAGACCTTCAGCCGTCGCAAGGCCTGCCGGTTCTGCAGTGATAAAAGCCAGTTCGTTGACTACAAGGAGATCAAGACCCTGCGTCACTTTGTCACCGACCAGGGCAAGATAATCCCCAGGCGGATTTTTGGTACCTGCGCCAAGCACCAGCGCCAGGTGACCGACGCCATTAAGAAGGCCAGGCAGATCGCCCTGCTGCCGTATGCCGGCCACCTCAATTTCTAAGCCGGGGCGCCAGCCTGGTGCCAGCGGCTGGGTGGTTCGGGCATCAGGGACATGACCATTAAGAAGCCCCTGTCCATCAGGGACCTGGCGGTGGCGGTGGCTATCTTCACCCTGCCCAATGCCCTGCCGGAATTTTTTGGCTGGCTGTACGTGATCACGCCTCTGCCGGTCTTCCATGCCCTGCTGGTTCACAGTCAGAAAAAGGGTATGGCCCTCATTGTCAGGGCGCTGGGGATCGCGGCGGCCATTCTCCTGGTGGCCGGCTCGCTTAAAAGCCTGCCTTTTACCTTCGCCCTGTTGCCGCTTGGCTTCTCCCTGGCGCAATCCGCCCGGGCTGGCCACTCTGCCGAGGCGGCAAGTTTCCGGGGTGCCGTTGCCCTGTTAGTCGGTTATCTCGCCCTCTGGTTCATGGCGGGCTGGCTGGCCGGTGCCAATCCTTATCAGGAACTCCTGACTGGCTTGGATACGGATATGGCTCTTTTGGCAGAGAGCTACATGAACATCGGCAAAGCGGAAGGTTTGCCAGCGGACACGCTAAACAGCCTGGCCGCCGCCTTCCGGCAGGTACGCGATGTGCTGCCCCATTTTTTGCCGGGTATGCTGCTGGCAACCATGCTCTTCCAGGTTTGGGCCATCCTGGGCATGGGCAGCCTGCTCATGCGCCGCCTGGCGCCGGGCCTGATTCCGTGGCAGGATCTCCGCACCTGGAGGCTGCCCGAGTCGTTGGTGTGGGCCGTGATCGCCGGGACCGTGGCCGTGCTCCTGCCCATACCGGCCATCGGCCTGGCGGGCACCAACGTGCTCATGGTATTGGCGGCCCTCTATTTTTTACAGGGGGTGGCCGTGATCTCGTCCCTGCTTAGGAAGTGGCGGTTACCCCGGCCGTTGCGGGTGCTCGCTTATATTCTCCTGCTCGTGCAGGGATATGGCATTCTGGTGGTGATCGTTACCGGTGTGGCCGATGTCTGGGCCGATTTCAGAAAGCCTCGCAGTCTAAAGGAAAATCCCCTATAATGGGGTGACCCGGCCTGCGGGGAGAAGCGATATCTTGGAGGAGCAAATATGGAAGTCATTCTCAAGGAAACCATCGAAACCCTGGGCGAGGAAGGCGATATCGTCAAGGTCAAACCCGGCTATGCCCGCAACTACCTGTTCCCGGCGAACAAGGCGTTGTTCAGCACCAAGGCAAACAAGGCCATCCTGGCTCAGGAGCAAGCCTCCATCGAGGCCCGCAAGGCCAAACAGCGCGAGGAGGCCGAGCAAATGGCCAAGAAAATCGCCGGCGCTACCGTGGTCATTGCCCAGCGGGTGGGCGAAGAAAACAAACTCTACGGTTCGATCACCTCCGCCGACATCGCTGAAAAGCTCGCAGCCCTGGGCATCGACATCGACAAGAAGCGTATCCAGCTCACCGAGCCCATTCGCACCCTCGGCGAAACCTCGGTGCTGGTGAAGATCGCCTATCAGACCACCGCCGAAATCAAGGTTCAGGTCGTGCCCATCGCCGCTGAATAGCCATTAGATTGTTGGAGCGGGGCCGCGGCGGCTCATCTGTCCGAGGTGCCGTCACCACTACCAGAACCCTCTGCCCGCCCTTCGGGGGGTCGCGCTGCCATGGAACCTAGCATCCAGCAATTGTCAGCCAGCCGTCGGGTTCCGCCCCAGAACCTGGAGGCGGAACAATGCGTGCTGGGCTCCATCCTCCTGCAGCAGGGCATCCTGGTGCGGGCGGTGGAGTTTCTTACGCCCGACGACTTCTACCGCGATGCCCATAAGGCGATATACGCCGCCATGCTCGGCCTGTTCGACAAGGGCGAGCCACAGGACATCATCACCGTCACCAATCATCTGAAAGACAGCGGCCACCTGGAAGGGGCGGGCGGGCCAGCCTATCTCGCCACCCTCACCAACATCGTTCCCGTTGCCTCGAATATCGCCTTTTATGCCAAAATCGTCCGGGCAAAATCCATTCTGCGGCGCCTGATCAGCACCACCACGGAAATCGCCGGCCGCTGTTACGAGGAGCAGGACGATATCGACGGCCTGCTGGACGAGACCGAGCAGACCATCTTCGAAATATCCCGCGCCAAGAGCGATCAGGCCTTCCTGCCCATGAGTACCATCATCAACGATACCTTCAAGATGGTGGAAAAACTCTTCGAGCGCAAGGAACTGATCACTGGCGTGTCTACCGGTTATCCGGAATTCGACCGGAAAACCGCGGGGTTGCAGCCTTCCGACCTGATCATCATCGCCGGCCGGCCAAGCATGGGCAAAACCGCCCTGGCCATGAACATTGCCCAGAATGCCGCTATTGAGAGAAAGGTGCCGGTGGGCGTCTTCAGCCTGGAGATGTCTTGCGAACAACTGGGCATGCGCATGCTCTGCTCGGTGAGCCGGGTGGACGCGCAAAGGTTACGGACAGGCTCGCTCCAGGAGCACGACTGGCCGAAGCTGACCAGGGCCGCCGGCATCCTGCATGAGGCGCCCCTGTTTATCGACGACACCCCGGCCCTGTCGGTGTTGGAGATGCGGGCCAAGGCGCGGCGCTTAAAGACCGAGCACAACATCGGCCTCATCGTGGTGGACTACCTGCAACTCATGCGCGGCCGGAGTTCATCCGAGCGGCGCGAACAGGAGATCAGCGAGATTTCCCGCTCCCTGAAGGCCATGGCCAAGGAACTGCACATCCCGGTCATCGCCCTTTCCCAGCTCAACCGCAGCCTGGAGTCGCGCACCGACAAACGGCCGCAGCTATCCGACCTGCGTGAATCCGGGGCCATTGAACAGGACGCCGACCTCATCTGCTTCATTTATCGGGACGAGGTATACAATAAGAGCGAAGACAACCCCAGGCGCGGCACGGCCGAGGTGATCATCGGCAAACAGCGTAACGGCCCCACTGGCACCATTGAGCTGACCTTCCTGGCGCAGTACACCACCTTTGAAAATCCGGCCCGTCCCGAATACGGGGAGCGGATGTAAACCAACCAACCTCTGGCGCGGAAATGACCATGGTGAACAAGGACAGCCTGCACTACGACTTTCAGACCATTGAGCACAAATGGCAGGAGCGCTGGCAGGAGAGCAAGACCTTTCAGGCCTCCCAGCAGGCCGACCACCCGAAATATTATCTCCTGGAGATGTTTCCTTACCCATCCGGCCGCATTCACATGGGCCATGTACGCAATTACACCATCGGCGATGTGGTGGCCCGCTACAAGCGGATGCGTGGCTTCAATGTCATGCACCCCATGGGCTGGGACGCCTTCGGGCTGCCGGCGGAAAACGCCGCCATCAAGCACAACACCCATCCGGCCAAATGGACCTACGAAAATATCGCCTACATGAAAACGCAGCTCAAGCGCATGGGCTTCAGCTACGACTGGGACCGCGAAATTACCACCTGCAAGCCGGAGTACTATCGCTGGGAACAGCTTTTTTTTACCAAGATGTTCGACCGGGGGTTGGTCTACCAGAAGGTCACCACGGTGAACTGGTGCGAGACCTGTAAGACCGTGCTGGCCAACGAGCAGGTCATCGACGGGGCTTGCTGGCGCTGTGACGAGCTGGTGGAACCACGGGAGATGAACGGCTGGTTCTTCCGGATCACCGCCTATGCCGAGGAACTGCTGGCCAACTGCGACAAGCTGACCGGCTGGCCGGAAAAGGTTCTCACCATGCAGCGCAACTGGATCGGCAAGAGCGAGGGCGTTGAGCTTGACTTCGCGGTGGCCGGCCTTGACCGGACGCTCACGATTTTTACCACCCGGCCGGATACCATCCACGGGGTCACCTTCATGTCCCTGGCCCCGGAGCATCCTTTGGTGGAAGAACTGATCCAGGGGACCGGGCAGGAAGCCTTGGTTCGCGACTTCGTGCAGAGCACCAAACTCGCCAAGCGGCGTCAGAAGCCGGATGAGGAGATGGGCAAGGCCGGGGTCTTTACCGGCCGTTATTGCACAAACCCCTTTACCGGCGAGCAGGTGCCGGTGTACGTGGCCAACTTCGTGCTCATGGAGTACGGCACCGGCGCGGTTATGGCGGTGCCGGCCCATGACCAGAGGGATTTTGAGTTTGCCAGAAAATACGACCTGCCCGTCCGGGTGGTTATCCAACCCGAGGACCGCACCCTGGACCCGATCAGCATGACCGAGGCCTTTGAGGCGCCCGGCCTGCTGGTAAATTCCGGCGCCTTTGACGGCCTGACCTCGACGGCGGCCAAGGCGGCCATCACGCGGCACGTTGAAGAAAAGGGGTTTGGCCACGGCCGCACTACCTATCGGTTGCGGGATTGGGGCATCTCCAGGCAGCGTTACTGGGGCGCGCCCATCCCCATGATTATCTGCGAAAAATGCGGCGCCAGACCGGTGCCGGCCGCCGAGTTGCCCGTGGTGCTGCCCACGGAGATCGAAATGGACAGCAGCGGCAAATCGCCCCTGCACACCCTGGAGAAGTTCCATAAGACCACCTGTCCAACCTGCGGCGGCCCGGCGCGCAGGGAAACCGACACCATGGATACCTTTGTCGAATCATCCTGGTACTTCGCCCGCTACGCCTGCCCGCATTACCTGGATGGCCCTCTGGAACGGCAGGCGGTGGACCACTGGCTGCCGGTGGACCAGTACATCGGTGGGGTGGAGCACGCCATCCTTCATTTGCTTTACGCCCGCTTCTTCACCAAGGTCATGCGGGATCTTGGTTATCTCACGGTGGACGAACCGTTTGTCAATCTGCTCACCCAGGGCATGGTCATCAAGGATGGCACCAAGATGAGCAAGTCCAAGGGCAACGTGGTGGACCCCAATGACCTGATCGGCAAGTATGGCGCCGATACGGTGCGCCTCTTCAGCCTGTTCGCCGCGCCACCGGAACGCGACCTGGAGTGGAGCGATCAGGGCGTGGACGGTGCGGCCCGTTTTCTGGGCCGGATTCAACGCTTCGTGGCCGCCAACCTGGCCCTGTTGGCCAAGAGTCAGGATCGCGACGCCACGACCTTGAACAAGGTCGGTCGGGTGCTGCGCCGCAAAACGCACCAGACCATCGATAAGGTGACGAGCGATATCGACAACAACTTCCATTTCAACACGGCGATCAGCGCGGTGATGGAACTCTTCAACCTGCTGTCCGCCCAAGTGGCGGAGGGAACGACGGAGCGGCCCGACGACTGGGCCGTGGCCGAGGCCATGGAGAGCATCCTCCTGCTCCTCTCCCCCATGGTTCCTCACCTGGCCGAGGAGCTGTGGGAGATGACCGGCCACGCCACCCCCTTGACCCGGACCGTCTGGCCGACCTTTGACCAGGATCTGATCCGCGAGGAGGAGATCACCCTGGTGGTGCAGGTGAACGGCAAGGTGCGCAGCCGGCTGCTGGTCGCGCCGGGCACCAGCGAGGCGGAGATCAAGGCGCGGGCCTTGCAAGACGACAAGGTCGTCAAGGCCATCAACGACACCCGGATCCGCAAGGTCATTGTCGTGCCCAATCGCCTGATTAACATCGTGGTGGCATAAGCCATGCGTTTACCTGCCTGTTTGCCCCGTTCCGCCTTGTTCTGTCTGGTTGTGGTGCTGATCGGCGCCTGGCTGCTCAGCGCCTGCGGCTACCGGGTTTTGCCCAGGCCGGAGGAGGGGAAGGCCGGGGCTGCCAAGTTCAGGCTGTATGTCCCCCAATGGGCAAACCGCACCAACGAACTGGGCCTGGAATCCACCCTCAACGATGCCCTGTGTACCTGGTTCACCGAATCCGGCCACTTCGAGATCAGCCAGCAGCGTGAGGCGGCGGACTACGTGCTGACCGGCGAGATCATCTCCACCGAGCACCCAGGCTCTTCTTACGGCGCCTTTGACCAGGCCACCGGGCTTAAGGCCGTGCTC
>Ga0210051_1005517_pt1 | contig 12085 bp, 12 predicted proteins | sample CryGey092014_all_FD_185464 | JGI IMG/M metagenome (GOLD analysis project Ga0210051, IMG submission 185464) | Groundwater microbial communities from aquifer - Crystal Geyser CG23_combo_of_CG06-09_8/20/14_all (SPAdes) (version 2) | ecosystem: Environmental > Aquatic > Deep subsurface > Groundwater...
GACAATACTACCCGCCCCGTTAGAAATCGAATATTTTCTAACGGGGTGAATATTAGTGTGTCGCTGTGGTATGGATTGCAAACTTCTAACGGGGTTGAAATTTTGGTAATTTAACATAATTCAAGTAGTCGATGAAGTTTGCCTCCTTCGGAGTTTGCCTTCATCTTCAACCCTTCGCTCGGCTTCGCCTCGCTTGGGTATTGGAATTACCTAAAGAATCCAAAATTCAAGATTATTTTCTAATTTGTTGAACAATTATTATCCGCCTAAATCCGCGTTGTAATCCGCGTAAATCCGCTTCTAGCAGTTTCAATATTGAGTAGAAGCGGAAAAACGCTGATAGCTACGCGGATAAACGCGGAATTATTAATGGTCCTGATTTAATGGTAGAGAATATTTTTAAATTAGTCAACAATTATCCGCCGAGTGCGCCTTTAATTATTATTGAAGGCAATCCCTTAGCTAATAGAACAATTGCCAAAGCAATTAAGGTCCAGAGAATTATTGTTTTAGCTTTATTGACTTGTTCCGCTTTACCGGCGGCAGTCAAGATTAAAAAGGCGGCATAAATTATTAAAATTGGACCGATAGCAAAAGCTAAGAGCACCAGAAAATTAATTAAAGCATCTATTGCCTCCCAGAGGGTGTCTTTATTCAAAGGATTTATCAGATCTAACGGACCCCCATCCCCATCCCCATCACCTCCACAATCACCCGGACAGTTTATGGCATTTTCTCCTGGATCGCAGACTCCGTTACCACAGCTGGGTGGTACCGGCGCCTGCTCAGTGGTAAAAGAAAAGGTTGAAGAAGAATCGATGGGAGAACCAGCGGCATCATAAGCAGTAACTCTCCAGGTATAGGCAGTTAAATAATTTATGTTGCCAATGGTTAAATCAAGAAAACCAAAAGAGCCCGAGGGCGGGATATTGTCCTCAGATTGGGTAAATTGATCGATATCCAAAACATATTTTGCTGCCCCGGCTACTTCGTTCCATTGAAAATAATCATCAACCGGAACATCAGACGCTCCATCAGGAGGATTGGTCAAAGTTAGGGGAGAAGCTAAACAAGAGATGGCAGAAATTAAGCTAAAAATTCCAATTATTAAAAAAATTAAAAACTTTTTATTCATACTTTTACCCAGTAGTGAAAATCCGACATTTTCATCTTTTGTTCGCCGTGGCGAACAGTCGAATTTCTACTACTGGGTTTATTTTAACATTTTTTATTCTCCACTAACAGTTACCCAAGCAGTTTGACACTCGCTTTCTCCTCCTCGACCATCGGATACAATAACTTTTGGCTCAAAAGTGCCTTCTTTCTCATAACGATAAATAGGCTTTTCTTCATTTGAATTTTTTCCATCGCCAAACCCCCAGAGGTAAGAAATTTTGTTACCATCCGGATCAGTCGCCGAAACCTCAAATTGAAACTCAGTTTCGGTGTTCCCCTGTGTTGGATTTACTTTGCAAAAAGATATTTTGGGAGGATGATTGGTCGTCACTTTCACCTTTTTTGGCTTTCCGAGGCCTAAATTTCCAGCTACATCGGCGCATCTAAAACTAATTGAAAAATCGCCTTCTTTTTTAAATTTATAGTTTGCCAAAACCTGGCATTGATTTTCATTTTCACAGGGAATAGGCGAAATTTCAGTTGGAACTTCGACAAATTGCCCGTTTACATAAAACCAGCAACCAATAATTTTACTATTATCAGAAATTGAAGCCTTAAAAAGATAATTTTGATTTAGTTCTAACTCCCCACCAGTATTATTGGTGGGGGGTTGAACCTCAGGTCTTATTAAGTCGATATTAAAAACCCGACTTTTCCAACCCGAACTGTTACCTGCTTTATCAAAAGATATCGTCGAAACCTTGCATTTTCCCGAAGAAATATCTTCTTTTGAATAAGATGAAGAACAGGTTTTTCCCTCTTCAACCGGAATAGTTATTTTGACCGGATCACATTTTCTAAAACCTCCTGCAGCTTGGTTGGTTCTTAAATCTTCAATAATATATCGACACCCCTTTTCTCCGGGTATAAAGTCAACCAGACCAGAACCCAGATCAGAATCATAAATTGTTACTTCAAAATTATGATTCCACCAGGATTTATCCTCCGGCGAAATTATGGCAGTTGATGGCGGAATTTTATCTTTTTCAACTTCCGGTGGTAATTGTCCATTAGGAACTTTTTTGGCAGCGGGAGCTTTAAGGAAAACAAAATAAATAAAAACCCCGATTCCAATAAGGGTTAGCAGAGAAAGCCAGAATTTTTTTGACCCCGTTAGAAGTCTTATTTTCTTTTTGACATTATCAAAAGTTTTATAAAAACCTTTTTTCTTTTGAACTTCTAACGGGGTTGAGGTTCGAAATTTTTTCACTTTGTAGAAGCGGATAAACTCGGATTACTACGCAGATAGACGCTGATTTAATATCCGCGTCAATCAGCGTTAGGCGGCATAATAGATTTCCATTACCACAAAATTCTGATGCCGCCCGCGAACGAAGCGAGCGATCAGCGTTAATCCGCGTAAAGAGAAACCGTTGCTAAATTGCTACCTTTTTATTCACTATTTCGGTTTTATTACCACATCTATTAAACCGTATTCTTTCGCCTCATCGGCTGAGAGATAAAAATCGCGGTCGGTATCTCTTTCAACTTTCTCCATGGGTTGGCCGGTGTGTTTGGCTAAAATTTTATTTACTTTCTCTTTTAATTTGACAATTTGTTTTGCGGCAATTTCAACCTCAATTGCCTCCCCACTTACTCCCGAAATTGCCACCTGGTGAAGCAAAATCTGGCTATTAGGCAAGGAATATCTTTTTCCTTTAGTTCCGGCTGCCAATAAAACTGCCGCAGCTGAGGCTGCTGACCCTATACAAACAGTGGAAACCGGGCATTTTATATATTGCATGGTATCATAAATCGCCAAACCCGAAGTCAAAATTCCGCCCGGTGAATTAATATAGAGCTGGATGTCTTTTTTGGGGTCTTTGGAGGCCAAAAAAAGAAGCTGGGCGATAATGGAATTAGCGACTGGGTCAATAATTGGTCCTCCTAAAAATATGATTCTTTCTCTTAAAAGGCGGGAGTAAATATCATAAGCGCGCTCCCCGTATTGTGTTTTCTCTATTACAGTAGGAATAAGATTCATGAATTTCTCTACGAAATTACGAATTTGTTCGAAGAGCACTGCTCTTCTCTCGTTTTTCGTATTTCGTAGCATTTTATTCAAAGCCTCGAAGTGCCGCGCCGATGGCAATAGCGTAAGCAGGTCCCATTTCTTTTAAGGTTTTCTCAAGGATTGGGGGAAAGAAAATTTTTAAGAAGGGATTGGCGATTTCTATTTCCTTTCTAAAATAATTTTGGGAATACTCCAAAATGCCGGGTAAGAAAGCCGTCCCACCGGCTAAAATAATTTTATCAATTTCTTTCCCTTCTTTCAAGTAAAAGTTTCTAAAAATCTTCTCGCTCTCTCTCAAAATAATGTCAATCAAGGGAAGCAAAATTTCTCTAATATCTTTTGATTCCGGAGAAAGTTGGAGAGGGGAAAATAAAATTCCGTATTTTCTCTTAAAACCTTCGGCCATTTCCTCTTCCATCTCCAATCCTTTGACTATTCTTTCGGTGAAATCATCTCCTGAGATATCAAAACTGTGGGAGACCTCCAAAATCCTTTTCTCAATTATACTACAAGTTGTGGTCCGGGCGCCAATATCAATTATACCAATCACTCCCTTTTCCTTTTTTTCAATCAGGGATCTCATTAAACCAAATACTTCCGCTTCCAGGGCTAAAAGTTTTAAACCCGAAAGTTCGGCAATCTGTTGATACTGCGAAATGACCTCATTGGGAACGGCGGCTAAAAGGATTTTTAATTTTTCATCTTTGTGGTCAGAGACCCTTCCCTCTATCAACTGCCAATCCAACGTTACCTCTCCCAAAGGCATAGGAATTTGTTTTCTGGCTTCGGCGTTGACTGCCTGAGGTAATTCTTCGGCCGTCATTGGTGGTAATTCGAAGGTGGTGAAAAGGGTGGCAAAATCTGGAATAGAAAAAATAGATTCTTTTGTCTTAACCTTGGTCTCGTCCAAAACCGCTTTTATTGCTCGGGAAATATCTTGGGCCGAAAGCAAAAGGGTACTTTTTTCAAATGTTCTGAATGGCTTCTGATAGATAACCTTAGCGGCCATTTCACCATAATTTTCCAGTTTTATTCTTCCGGCGAAAGAGCCCAATTCGACTATTTTGACAGCCGAAGTACCAATATCTACCCCTAAAAATTTTTTTGGCAAAAGTTTTGGAAATTGCATTTTATGATATTATAATTATATCAGTAGTAATACCAAGTGAGGTCGCGGCACGCCTCGCTTCGCTCGGCTAACACCGCTCTTTAACAACCCTCGGTTTTTAATATTTTCCCTGCCTGCCGGCAGGCAGGCTAGACAGGAGAACCGAAAGGTTCTCCAGACCCCTCTCCGATACGGGGTTATATTAATTATATTATATCATAATTTATATGAAGAAAGGAAAAATTAAAAGTTTTCTATTGGATTTGCTTTTCCCAAAATTTTGTTTTAATTGCAAAGGGGAAGGAAGTTTTTTATGCGAGGATTGCAAGGCAATCCTTGATATTTCCAATTCCCATCACCCCCCTTCAAAATTTGGTGAAAGGCTAAATGATCTCTATTGGGCGGTGGAATATAAAAATCCCTTGATTAAAAATTTGATAAATCTTTTCAAATATGAACCTTTTGTCAAAGAACTGGCGATGCCTTTAGCTTCTTTAATAACTGACCATTTTCAGTTGCTGGAATGCCAGCCTAATTTTTCGAATTTTATTTTAATTCCAGTTCCCTTAGAAAAAAGAAAATTAAAATGGCGGGGATTTAATCAAGCAGAAGAATTGGCAAAGGAGCTAAGCTCCTTTTTGAAAATTTCCCTAATTTCAGATTGTTTGATAAAAATAAAAGAAAACCTACCCCAAGTAGAACTTTCAGAAAAAGAAAGAAAAGAAAATATCAAAGAAGTTTTTATAATAAGGAATAGAGAAAAAATTTTAGGAAAAAAAATTTTATTAGTTGACGATGTTTATACAACCGGTTCAACAATGGAAGAGTGCAGCCAAGTTTTAAAGAAAGCCGGGGCAAAAGAGGTAATTGGAATAGTCATTGCCCGCGCCGCCCCCGGTCAAGACCAATTTAAAAATATTTAACTACGGTACCTTTTGGACAAAATCCGACTTGTCCGCCGTAGTTTTAGCGAAGGAGGAACTTTTTTTGACGAAAATCCGGACTGCGAATTTTGATAAAAACTTTTCCGCTCGGGCGGGCAAAAAGGAAGGGGGTTGGAGAGTGAGTGTCCACCAGGAATTTTTGCCCGCCCTCGCTTCTTGCCCCGTAGTGAACGCAAAGCGTTCTACTACTGGGGTTTCGCCGCCGCAATTTTTCGTGCCAGCGAAGCTGGCGCGCCGCCTTTTACTTTTGTAATTTCTCTTTAATAATCTTTAAGTCGTTTTCCATCCTTTGTATAGTTTCAAGTGTTGTTTTCTGCTCGTCGGTATAATTTTGGATTATCTTCTCTTGGGTTTTTAATGTTTGTATAAATTCGTTGTAGCTTGAAGCGTGAAATCTCCAATCGTCTAATAAAATACTCGCCAAAGACATCAAAATAGTTATAAAACCAATAAATAGAACTACAACCACGCCAGCCATCAATAACTTCAATGTGGAACTTTCACTCTTTAAATTCTCCAAAGTTAATTTAAGCCCTTTTGTTTGTTGGCTTTCAGGAAGGGGTATAATCTCTTCTCTTGTATCTGGTTTTTTATTCTCTTCAGTGTCCATTGCTTTGGTCTTTATAGAAACCCTTTATAACTAAAACACCGCTAGCTTCTTCAGCGGCTATATCCAAAAATTTGTAATTATGAAAATCTACTCCGCCAAAAGAAACTCCAGCATTGAAAGAAACACCGGGCCCAAAAACAATCCCATTAACATTTATCACCCTCTTTGGCGAAAGTGATCCATCTGGGTTCATTTGAAATATGTCTAAAAATTTAAATCTTTGTACCATATTAAAAACTTTAAAAAACCAATTTTTGTTGATTTACTGGTGCTAAATTACGAATATCAATTTTCTCAATTTTAATTTCAGGTATAGCTTCTGTTTTTCCGTTTTTATGGATTAAAAACAGGTATTCTTTATTTTTTCCGTTAGTATCATTGGTCCATTCATTTGTTGTCCGAGTTATTGTCGCCATTACATTTTTTTTGTAATCCATTTCAATAATAGAGATTTTTTTCTTCAAATTTTTTAATATATCTTTTATCGATTGGAAAGTAGCTCTGCCATTATTGTTGTAAGATAACACCACATATTTTGCCGGTGTATTTTTTATCAATCTTTCTATGGCCTCAATAACTATATACTGCCCTTTATCATTTTTTCTAAATTCCTCAAAAACAGAACCGGAAATTGTATCGCTGACATCTTCTCGTCTATTCGCCACACCAACTAATTTTGGCTTGTCATTCAAGCAAATAGTTTTCCAGATGTGATAATAAGAAGCGTATCTCACGCGAGAAGGCGGCATTAACTCATTTGAAGAACCGTAAGGAGGGTCATAATAGGCTAAATCTACTTTAACATCATTTATCAAATCAAAAATATCTTTTTGATAAACTTGATGTTGCTTATCATCAATAATTAAACGAGGCACTTCCATTTTCATTGTGTTGTAAGCGCGGGGCGCCCATTTTTTCAAATACGAAACTTGATGGCCAACAGAGCTGTCAACTTTATCCATCGCTATAATTAAACTGGTAAGCAATACAGATTTTTCAATTTCATCTTTTGTGATTTTATCAATTTCCTCTCTTATTGCATCCAGTTTTTTGGTGTTGTGTAATTGCCAAATTCTTTTTCTGCCGTCTTTCTGTATGGCCGAGCCGCCGTTCGGTTCGCCGCCGTAATTTTCCGAAAACCAGCCATATTTTCCGGGCAAATTATTTAGATGATTTATAAGCGGCAAATAATAACTCGCTGGTTTTCTATTTAATAGATAACATTCGCCGAATACCTTTGACCAATCGGCAATATCATTAGCATAAATGGTATAACCAGATTGCTTTAATGCTTGAGAAACCCTTGTCGTGCCAGAAAAACCATCTAAAACCGTTTTTACATTTAACGGCTTTATCAATTCCAATAGAACGGGAAGTATTTCCCTTTTAGAGCCAGTATATTTTATACCCTGTGTTTCCATAAGCTAAAACCACTAGATTAACTTCTAGTATCATTTTAGCATTTTTATTTCTTTCGGTCTATTTTGAAAAGTTAAAAAAATACTTTAGTATTTTTTCGTGTGTATCCTTACGAGAAACAAGAATTTTAGCGATTAAACGAATGAGCGGCTCATTGATTTTATAGCCGCCGGCAAGTAATTCATTGAAAAATTGCTCTGCGTTTTCTGTATGCGTCCACATTCCACGCTGTAAAGCGTTAGCTTTTGCGCCGCCATATCTCACCTCAAAAATATAATTGTTTTTGTTATCAAAAAACTTATAAATTGGAAATGTCTTTTTTTTACCAATTTTACGCGGCGGTAAAAACTTTATCTTCTTGACTGAAGAATACGCTTTTTGTAAATCAAAAACTATCACTTTAAATTTCATTTCCTTTTCGTTATAAATCAGCGGCAAAACATTAACCGCGCTAAAATCTTTAAAACACTTATTGTTTAAAACCTCTTTTATTTTCCCGATATCGTTTGTCCCTTTCTTGCCAATTACATTTTGTAAAAGCGAAAACATTGACCCATCTTTATTGGTGGAAGGTTGAAGTGGGCCGGACCCATAAGCTTTGATACTAATGGGAATTTCTTCTTTGGTGCTTGTTTCGGTAATTCTTATGTCTTCTTCAAATTCTTTCGCGCGAAATTTTTCTTTGCCTATATGTTTTGCCGAATAACCACTAACAAATTGATTTATGTATTCCGTGAGGGCGATTTCTGCAAGATCGCCGTGCGTTTTATTTCCGATAATTCTCATTGAAAAAACATTGCCCAAAACGCTAAAAATCATCGGGTCTTTCCCGGTAAAACTTTCAACAAATTTTTCTAAAAATTTATCAAATGATGACATAATCAAAAATCGCTAAAAAAATCAGACAACTTTAAATTAAGTGCTTTTGCAACCTTTTCTATATTTTCCAAAGTTATATTTTTCTCCGCTCTTTCAATCATTCCAATGTAAGTTCTATGAACGCCGGCTTTAGCCGCCAATTCTTCCTGAGATAAACCAAGTTTATTGCGCTCTTTTCTAACTTTGTTGCCAAATTTTATTAAAATTTCTCTTTTCATAGTTGATAACTCTAGTATATACACTTGCTAATTTTCGTTCTATATACTATAGTTAGCATAGGGAGTTTCTTATTGTTGCCCGCGTATGGGCGGGTGGGACAAGGGCAATATTTTTTGTTCTTGGCGGCGCATTTTGCAAAGCAAAATACGAAAAATTGCGGCGGCGAAAAGTTTTCTGCTCTGCCGCGCGAAGCGCGGCAATCAAAATTCGCAATCCGGATTTTCGTCAAAAAAGGTTCCTCCTTCGCTAAAACTACGGCGGACAAGTCGGATTTTAACCAAAAGGCACCGCCAATTAAAAAATCCGGAACGAATCCGGATTTTTTAATTGCGGTGGGTGCAGGACTCGAACCTGCAAGGGCATTTCTGCCCGCCGCTTTTCAGGAGCGGTACCTTACCATTCGGTGCAACCCACCAAGAAATTTCTGCGGAGGAGGTGGGACTCGAACCCACAGGCCGCTTTTTAGACGGCTACAGGTTAGCAACCTGCTGCAATACCATTATGCGACTCCTCCATTTTAAACTCAAAAACAATTCACTAAAACAATTTTAGAATAAATAAATTCCCTCGTCAACCATTAAGGACATATTGAAGTCACGACCGTGACTCAATTATGTCCTCTTCTTTTTAAGGGGTTTGGCCCTAGTAATTTCTAAATATAATTCATGAGCTTCATCACCTGCCCAATCGTCAGGTAAAAGTTCTTTTGGGAGTTGAAGGTCTTTCTCTAAAATGCTTTGATAACTAAAAGCGGCTTCAATCAGTGAAGGATTCTCTTTTGTTTCAAACTCTGAAATAAATTTTTGATATTCTTCTTGAATTTCCGAGATTTTCCAAATCCTCTCAGCTAATTTTTTAGACTCAATCCTTCCCACTCTATCAGAAATCGAAAGAATAACATAAGGATCTAGGGAGTATTTATTTAAAATTTTTTCCACCTCGGCTAAAAGATTAAACGGTGAAATCCAAATACTATCTTGTAGTTTACCAAAACCCATTTCCTTTAATCTTTTTCTTAATATATCCCTTTTCCATCGCATCGTTTCGGGAATATCGAAATTCACTAAATACCACTCACCCGACCATTCTGGAGGGGAAGAATATTCTTTAAAAAGAGTTTCCAATCTCTTTTGTCCTTCTTCGGTAATTTCTAATTCTTTAATCCAACCTCTTTTAACGGCATTTTTTATTGCCCTTTTTATAGTTAAATAATTTATCTTTTGCATCCGCCGGTCCATCCTGTAAAGAGCATAGGGAAGGGATCTTCCTGCCCGAGGATCGTTGAGCACTTCCAGACCATAATTAAAAAATACTAAAACCACATCAGTCAAGGAACGCAATAATCCCTCGCTTATCTCAAGTATTTTTTTCTTCAATTTTCGTTTTAATCCTCTTCTCATATTTATTTTCATTTCTCTTTAGATTATACCAAATCACAGGGGACATAGTAAAGTCACGACCGTGATTGAAGTATGTCCTTGTTGATTTTTAATTAATTTCTTGATAAGATTTAAATAATGCCCTCGTAGTTTAATGGATAAAACGGGAGCCCGCGGAGCTTCAAATAGAGGTTCGATTCCCCTCGGGGGCACCAGCGCTATCGCTAAAATCAAAAATCAAATATCAAAAATCAAAAACACAGATTAAAATTCAAAAATTTTAAATTTTGATTTGTCGTTTTGCTGGGCGAAGAGAAATTCGTTCTTTTCTTCCCCCTCGTTTCCATGAATGGAAACTCGGTTTTTGATTCTTCCATTTTTAATTTATGCAATTATCTACTCCCATTGAAGAAATTCCTCGAATCGGACCCCAATATCAAAAAAGATTAAAGAGAATGGGGATTAAAACCATAAGAGACCTTTTATCTCATTTCCCCCATCGCTACGAAGATTTCTCAAATATCATTCCAATTGCCCAGGCCGATGCCGGCGGTCCTTTTTCTTTTCAGGGGAAAATTCTGGAAATAAGAAATTTAAGGACTTTCAGAAAAAAAATGATTATCACCCAAGCCACCCTCGGCGATGAATCGGGAAAAATAAAAGTAATTTGGTTTAATCAGCCCTATTTAATAAATACTTTAAAAAAAGATGAGTTTGTCTGTTTGGCAGGAAAGGTGACAAAGAAAAATAGCTCAAAATATTTATCTAATCCGGCTTACGAAAAGATTAGAAATTGGAAATTGGAAATTGGAAATTCCGACCTGACGCATACAGGTCGGCTAATCCCTGTCTACCCTGAAACAGAGGGAGTTTCTTCCAAATGGTTAAGATTTATCATAAAACCACTTCTGACTAAATTTGGCGATAAAATTCCCGATTCTCTTCCGGCAAAAATAATAAAGGAAAATAATTTTTTTCCCATTGAAAAAGCTCTTTGGCAAATCCATTTTCCCGATTCTCTTAAAAAAGCCGAAGAAGCGAAAAGGAGATTTTCTTTTGAAGAAATTTTTATAATTTCTCTTTTTGTTTTAAGAGAAAGAATGAAATTGATGAAAGAAAATGCAATGGCCATGCCAATAAATATTGAACTTATTAAAAAATTTACTGAGGGGTTGCCTTTTAATTTAACTAACGACCAAAGAAAATCAGCCTGGCAGGCTTTGAAAGACATGGAAAAGAATAGGCCGATGAACCGTTTATTAGAAGGCGACGTTGGGTCTGGCAAAACAATGGTCGCAATGATCGCCGCTTTAAACGCGGTGAAAGCGGGTTATCAGATGGCCTTTATGGCACCGACTGAAATTCTGGCAAAACAACATTTTAAAACGTTTAGCCAGTTTCTAAAGAAATCCAAAATTAATATCGGATTAATTACGGGTAAAGAAAGTTATTTTAAAAGTAAAAAAATTCCCAGAAAAGAACTCTTAGAAAAAACAAGAAATGGAGAAACTGATATTTTAATCGGCACCCATGCCTTGATCCAAAACCAAAAAAACTCAAAAGGAACCTTGGGGGTAAAATTTAAAAATTTGGCTTTAGTGATAATTGATGAACAACACAGATTTGGAGTAGAACAAAGGGCCCGCCTTTGCCAAAGCCCTTCGGGCGGGTACCCGAAGACCATTCCCCATTTTCTTTCAATGACTGCCACTCCTATCCCCCGAACACTGGCTCTGACCATTTATGGCGATTTGGATATTTCTCTAATTCAGGAATTACCAAAGGGAAGAAAGAAAATCATTACGAAAGTTATCCCGCCAAAAAAAAGGAAAGAGGCTTATGATTTTATTAGAGAACAGATAAAAGAGGGAAGACAGGCCTTTGTTATTTGTCCAAGAATAGAGCCAGCAAACAACTTACAACTTACAACTGACAACTTACAACTAATAAGCTGGGCAGAGGTAAAAGCGGTAAAAAAAGAATTTGAAAAACTTTCAAAAGAAATTTTCCCCGATTTAAAAGTAGGTCAGCTACACGGGAAAATGAAAACCGAGGAAAAAGAAGAAGTAATGAAAAAATTCCAGGAAGATAAAATCGATATTTTAGTTTCAACTTCGGTAGTGGAAGTAGGAATCGATATACCCAATGCTTCTATAATGCTCATTGAGGGGGCGGAAAGATTCGGGTTGGCCCAACTTCATCAATTTAGAGGAAGGGTGGGAAGATCTGTTTTTCAATCTTATTGTCTTCTCTTCACCGAAATGTATTCAAAAACTATAAACGCCAGATTAAGAGCATTGGTTTCTTGCGAAAATGGTTTTGAATTGGCAGAAAAAG
>Ga0210051_1005518_pt1 | contig 12084 bp, 11 predicted proteins | sample CryGey092014_all_FD_185464 | JGI IMG/M metagenome (GOLD analysis project Ga0210051, IMG submission 185464) | Groundwater microbial communities from aquifer - Crystal Geyser CG23_combo_of_CG06-09_8/20/14_all (SPAdes) (version 2) | ecosystem: Environmental > Aquatic > Deep subsurface > Groundwater...
GAGGTAAATGGGTTTTACGTGAATATAGAAGGGCTAAAAATATTACCAAACGAAAATTATATAAGAGTTATTGGTATTCAAATAAAAGGGGATGAAATCAAGGATTTAATTAGAATAGTTGGTATAAAATTAGGCGGAAGTTTTCATGAAAATTCCAAAATAACACTGTGTCGCATTAAAAATATTCAGGATAGAAAAAAAATTAGTAAATTTATAGAAGATAACCGTAACGTTAACATAGGTTCATTTCACGTGAATAAAGTATCATTGGTGAAAAGTGTACTGACGAAACAAGGACCTAAATATGAAAGCATTTATAAAATTAAGTTGAGTTGAATGAAAGAAAGTATTTTAATCAAAATTTGTTTGCTTTCTGTAATTGTAGGTATAATAATAATGTTTTTATCATCAAGAATTATTGGACCAAAAGAAACTAAAATAAAAGATATATCCGAAAAATATAATTATATAAAAATTTCTGGAAAAGTAGTGGAAGTATCAACTTCAAAATCTGGAACAACTTTCTTAAAAGTTAAAGATGATACTGGTGTTATAGATGTAATTGTATTCAAAGGTTCTATTAAAAATATTGAAAATATTAAAACAGGTAAAGAAATCGGAATAATAGGAAAACCAGAAAAATATAAAGAAAAAATGGAAATAATTGCAAGTTCTATTGAATGACAAGATTGTCTTTTGTATATATTTTCAATAATCTTGTTTTATATTCTTTATCCATTTTATTTCCAACTAAATATTTTACAGAAGACGATTCTGCTATGTTTACCAATTCTTCATTTATTTCCCCATCTACTACAACTATTTCTGCGTCATTAATTTTCTCATTGTCTTCCTTAAATTGTTTTAGCGGTATTTTTTCCTTGAGTTTCATCTTGTCATCAAATATATATGCTGCTCTTGTGCCAACCATTTTTTCTAAAACATCATTGATTTTTTTCTTTGTTTTCTCGTCTAAATCTTTTTTTTGTTCAGATGCCAAATTTTTCAATGGTGTTTTTTCCCTCAAAGCTTTGAATATTTCTTTCTTTGTTAATTCCTCAACTTCTTTTCCTTCCGGGGCCCTCGCAACAAAATCAATTGTAGTCAATTGCAAGAGTTCTTTTAATATCAAATCCCCTCCTCTATCCCCATCTAAAAATACTGTTGTCGGTTTTTGTTTGCAAATGTCAACTATTGTATGAGGTATTGTAGCTCCACCCATAGCAACTGTATTTTTTATACCATTTTTTAAAAGGTTTATAACATCGGCTCTTCCCTCAACGATTATTATTTCATCTGAGGTTAACAAATCAGGGCCCGCTGGTAATTCTTTATAAGTTCTTATCTCAGCTGTTCTAACTGATTCTTTTATTTTTTCAGTTAATTCCAATGTACTCGGTATTTCATTATCTATTAATTTTCTAAGAATTCTCTTTGCTCTATCAATAACATAATCACGTTTTACCGATCTTATATCTTTAACAGAAATTACTTTTATATAAGAATCACAAGGACCTATTCTTTCAATTGTTTCAATCGCTGCAGCTATTAATGATGTTTCTGACCCATCTAGACTAGATGGTATTGCTATTTTTCCCCCTGTTTTTCCTTTATTCCCTACTAAATCAACTTCTATTCTTCCAATCCGTCCAGTCTTTTGTAATTCTCTTAAATCTAAATCTTGTCCAAGCAATCCTTCAGTTTGACCAAAAATTGCCCCAATTACATCCGGTTTTTCTACCGCACCATCTGCCGAAAAATCTGCCTCTATTAAATATTTTATAGTTGATTGCGCTAATTTTCCCATAATAAACATCCTCCTTATTATTTAATTTATTTAAAATAGATTTCAGAAATTCACTTTTTTTATCAACATTTGTTAAAAAATCTAATAAAATACCCACTAATTCACTATTAGTATGAAAGTTGAACATGAAATCTATAATTATATTTAAACAAGAGGTATTTAAATGTTCTACTATTTGCAATTTTACTCATAAAACAAGATTTATTGTGATTTTTAACACTTTCCCTATAAATTGCTATTTTTTAGGGATTTACTATCTACAATTATCACAAATCCATTTACCGTCAATAAATACTAAATCCTCAGAGTAGTTTTCGCATGATTCACATATACCAGTTGTTGTTCCTTTTCCAATGGAAGATACACCTGTTCTCATTTTCAATCTCAAATTCAATACATCTATCATTTCTGGGGAAACTCTTGCTATATCTGTGTTAGTGAGAATTCCAACTATCTTACCTTTTTTGACAACAGGGAAACGCCTTATTTTAAATTTTTCCATTTTATGAACAACATTTGTTACATCATCATCTGGGTCAACATGAATAATGGGAGATGACATTATTTCTTTTCCCTTGAGTTTTTTGGGGTTTTTTGCAACAGCAACAACTCTTTTATTAATATCAGTTTCTGTTATAATACCAACAGGTCTATTTTTATCAGTAACAATTATTGAACCAACCCTTTGTTTTGCCATTTTTTGTGCTATTTTTTGAACTGTTTCGTTTTGATCAGTAGAAACAATTTTTTTTGTCATTATATTTTTTACCTTAATTCCCATATCCATAATTAATCCTCATTTGAATTTATGTGAATAGATTTAAAATAATTATCGGGTTTGTTAAATAATGATCAAAAGATATGTTAAAGGAGCACAAGCAGAAAGAGATTTATGCAAAAAATTAAAGGAATTGGGTTTTGCTCTTATACGTGCAGCTGGTTCTGGTGGCTCAATATCCACACCAGACTTAGTTGCTATAAAAAAAGGTAGAATTCTCGCGTTTGAATGTAAAGCATGGAAAACAACACCCAGACTCAAGAAACAAGAATATGAAGATTTTAATGAATGGTGTGAAATAGCTGGAGCAATGGGTTTTTTAGCATGGAAAAATAAACAATGGAAATTTCTTGGGGTAAAGGATATACCAAAAACTAATATTAACAAAGATGGTATTAATTTTAAAGACCTTATGTTTATAATCAATATATGAGGTGTTAATTGTGAATTTATTGGTAATAGGAGATAATCATGGGGATATTGAAAACGTGATTAATTATATTGAAAAATTAGAGAGTTTTAACGTTGACGTTGTTGTTTATATGGGAGATTTCACTGATCTTAATACACCAAAAGGTTTTACACAAAAAGATATTACTAACATATTAATTGAGGAATTGAAATTATTGGGAAAACCAATTCTTGCTATTCCTGGAAACAATGATATAAAGGATGTTCTTGAAATATTAAAAAAAAATGGTATTAGTTTACATGGTAAGGGAAAAATAATTGGTGAATATGGTTTTTATGGATTTGGTGGTGCTAAAACACCATTTACAACCCCATTTGAACCAACAGAAGAAGAACTAAAAAATGGTTTGGAAAAAGCATATAACCAAGTTTTGTCTGCTAAATATAAAATTCAAATCACACACAACCCACCTTATAATACAGGAATGGATATCATTCGTGCTGGTGTTCATGTTGGATCCCATGCTGTCAGAGAATTTATTGAAAACAAAAAACCAATTCTTGCTTTATCTGCACATATTCATGAAGCAAAGGGTGTTGATAAAATAGATGAAACTCTTCTTTTAAATTCGGGTAAATTTTCTGAAGGTTATTTTGGTTTGGTTAATATTAATGGTAACGATGTTAAAGGGAGAATTTTAAATCTTTGTGAATAGTCACTGACCCTGTTATTGCATATGGAAAATGTTTTTTAAAAAAATAAAAATTCAGACAAATTTTAACAATTATCCCAAAAAATTTTTTTAATACTATTTTTAAATATTATATATATTATAACATTGTTATAGCTTTCTAGTTTTGTTTATATTAATATTTCTATAAGAAATCATGGGGTCAGGGTGTTTATATTTTTTCCAATAGAAAAGGGTTTATTTCAATAGGAGAATAATTAATAATATGACAGAAAGTGTACAAACAATTTTTCAAGAATTTATTAAAAAATCTACTCCCATATTTAAAGATAGAAACGCATTAAATTCACATTTTACACCAAATACAATTCCTCATAGAAACGAACATATAAACACAATGGCATCAATTCTTGCCCCATCACTTAAAGGCGGCAAACCATCTAATGTTTTTGTCTATGGAATGACTGGAACAGGTAAAACACTTGTTAGTAGATATGTTGGTCAAGAATTAGAAAAAATATCAAACCAAGGAACAAATCCAGTCAAAGTTTTATATATTAATTGTAAAATGAGAAAGATTGCAGATACTGAGTATAGATTAGTCGCAGAATTATGTAAGTTATTAGGGCAAGAAGTACCTTCAACTGGTTTACCAACAGAACAAATATACAATACTTTCTTTCGAATATTGGATTCTCGAGAATGGATTGTTATAATAATTCTTGATGAAATAGATGCATTAGTTAGAAAAATGAGTGATAATTTTCTTTACAATTTTACCAGAATAAATCAAGATTTAAAAAAAGCGAGGGTTTCTATTATAGGCATTACTAATGACCTTAGTTTTATTGATATTTTGGATCCACGAGTCAAGAGCTCTTTGAGTGAAGAAGAGATTTTATTTTCACCATATAATGCTTTGGAACTTCAAGACATTCTTAAACAGAGAGCAGAAGTTGGTCTAATGCAAGAAGTTCTTTCTGAAGGGGTTATTCCTAAATGTGCTGCCCTTGCTGCTCAGGAGCATGGCGATGCCAGACGTGCTTTGGATTTATTGAGGGTTGCTGGTGAGCTTGCAGAGAGAAATAAAGAGGCAAATATAACCGTGAATCATGTCGATGCTGCTTTGGAAAAAATAGATTATGATAGAATAATTGAATCAGTTAAGTCTTTACCAAAACAAAGTAAAATAGTTCTTTATTCGACTATATGTTTAGTAGAAAGCAACCAAGAAGAGATACAGACTGGTGACATATATAATATATATGAAAAAAAATGCAAAGATTGTGGGTTAACACCGCTTACCCAAAGGCGAGTGTCAGATCTTATTTCAGAATTGGATATGTTAGGAATAATTAATGCAAGAATTGTTTCTCTTGGAAGATATGGAAGAACAAGGCAGATTAGATTAAGCGTGTCAAATGATATTAAAGATAAAATTAAGAAAGTTCTTGAAACAAATCTAGTGATTTAATGAATGAACAGGAAATAGTTAAGTTATTTCTTCAACATGGTTTTCAGTTATCACATGATAGTTTACCTCTCATAAAAAATAAACCAGAAGAGATACTTTCTATGGTTGAAAAAATTAAACCAAGGCCTTTTATAATAACAAAGAAAAATATAGAGAAAATTATTGAGGTATACGATGAAAAAAAAATACCAAAAATTGTGTTATTAAAAAAAATTGAATTTGAAAAAAAAACATTGCGGGTGGAAGATTATGTCAATCATTTTACAGAGAATTATGAAAACATAAAAAAAATATTAATAAAAAACACAAAACTTCATAAAATAATTTCTGTCAATAAAATTACAAATAATATAAAGGAATTTTCATTGATAGTAATAGTAAGAGATAAAGGTATAAACAATCTTCTTGTTGAGGATACAACAGGAGAAATACATGTATTTTTTGAAGAAAAAATTAAAAATAAATTTGATTCAATAGAATTGGACGACATAATAGGCTTTTTATGCATGAAAGAAAAAGATAAAATTTTTGTCAAAGATATATTTTACCCCGATATTTCAATTACAAGGGAAATAAATAAAACTAATGATGAAATCAGAATTTTTTATATTTACAAACCATCACTTCTTTGTGATGAAGATTTTGGAAAAATTTCCGACGTGCTAAAAAAAACTGGGAATAAAGATTCAATATTTGTTTATGGTGAATGGGAAGACAAAGAAACATTAAAAAATTTTGATAATTTATTTTTGATATCGGAAAACTCTTCTCCCATGATTTTTCAATTGCAAAATATCAAAATATTAACATTATCTAAAACATATTCTCCGAAAAATATACTTGATAAAAGATTAATTAAAAACAGTAATTTGTTAAACATATTTGCAATTGATGATATTCCCGATATAATATTTTCGTCAGATAAGAAAACCTACTTTAAAAATTATAAAGGAATAACTATTATCTCAAATATAGAGCAGAAAAAATATTTTGTTATAAATTTAAGAACAAGAGAAGTGGAAGAAAAATTAATAATAGAATAAAAGCATTAATCTCTAAATATAGTTTATGAAAATACTTTTTCAACTGCTCGATTCTGATTATATTATTTTGAATAATAAACCAGTTATTAGATTATTTGGGAGAACTGACGATGAAAAATCAACAACTGTGTTTTATGATAAATTTTCGCCATATTTTTATGTATTATCAAGGGAGGGGAAAGAGACCGATGTTAAGGATTATATTGAGAAAAATTTTAAGAATCTTGTTATAAAAATAGAAAGTGTTGAGAAAACTTTGCCAATGGGGTATCAAGAAAAACCGAGTAAACTTCTTAAAATAACTTTAAATGACCCAAGTAAGACACCAAATATTAGAGATGATTTGAAAGGTAAAGAATTTATTCAACAAATTTTTGAGGCTGATATTCTTTTCAAATATAGGTTTATGGCCGATTATAACCTCTTTGGTATGAGATGGTATGAAATTGAGGGAAATTATACACAAACAAACAGTGTGAAAACTGATAAGAAATTTACAGCAAAAAGTTTTAAAGAAGTCGAAAAAATTGAAAACATGAAATTACGTTATTTGAGTTTTGATATAGAAACCATTTCTGATGAAATGGGCATACCAAACCCTGAAAAAAATCCAATCATTATAATCAGTTTATTTTTTTACCCTTCTTTCAAAAATAGGAACACTCTGATTTTAGCAGCAAAAAAAGTTAAAAAATATGACGATGATATTGTTGGATTCGAGTCTGAAAAAGATATGCTTAAAAGATTTGTTGAAATAGTAAACGAATTTGACCCCGACATAATACTTGGTTATAATACGAACAATTTTGATCTGCCTTATCTTAATACAAGATTAAAGAAAAACAATGTTCCCAGAACGTTAGGCAGATGTGAACAAAAATCAATGATGATCCATACTTTTATGGGAAAATCTAGGGCAACAATACCTGGAAGAGTGTCTGTTGATGTTTATAACCTTGTTAAAGAGGCGACTGCTAAATTTGGCTTGTTTAAGGGCCTGAAAAGGTTTGGCCTAGGTGATGTTTCGGAAAATGTTTTAGGGGAAGGAAAAATTGATGTTGCACATAGTGAGATAAATGATTATTGGAACGATAATGGAGAAAAATTAGAAAAATTGTTAAAATATGGTAGAAAAGATGCCGAATTGCCAATAAAGATACTTCTTAAAAAAAATATGTTGGATAAGTTTATTGAGATATCTAAGGTATCGGGCATAAACCTTCAGGAATGTTTAGATGGAGGTGAAACCCAAAGGATAGATAGTATTCTTCTAAGAGAATTCAACAAAAGAGGTTTTGTTATTCCATGTATGCCAGACAATGCTGAAGTTTCAAGAAGAAACTCTGAAAGGAGAGGCAGCGGTTTGAAGGGCGCTTTTGTTCTAGATCCTGATGTTGGTTTTTATGATACTTGTGTTGCCTACCTAGATTTTAAGAGTATGTACCCTTCTATTATTATTAGTTATAATATTTGCCCTACTACCCTTTTAACTGAAAAAAATAAAGATATCGAATGTAAAGAAACACCATTTGGCTCTAAATTTGTGAATGAAAAAGTTAAGAAAGGTATTTTTCCTGAAATTTTAGCTTATCTTTTAGAAACTAGAAATAAAATTAAAAAACAAATGAAAGCGGCTAAAAAGGAAGAAAAAAAGAATTACTTATATTCAAAGCAATACGCGTTTAAGACCGTAGCCAACGCTTTTTATGGTTATTCTGGGTATGTTCGGGCAAGATTCTATATTCTCGACATTGCTAGTGGAATTACGAGTGTCGGAAGGTATATGATAAAAAAGACAAGGAGTATAGTTCATACTAAAACTCCTTATAAAGTCATATATGGTGACACTGATTCGGTCATGGTTAAGTTGAACACGAAAGATTTGAATGAAGCATTTAAAATGGGGGAGGAAGTATCCAACATAATTAACGAGGGAATAAATCATGTTCTAACCATCAAGATAGACAGTATCTTTAAGACTGTTGTACTACTTGCCAAAAAAAGATATGCTGCATGGAATTTTGAACCAATGAAAAATGGATGGGATGAGAGTATTCTCACGAAAGGGATAGAAACTGTTAGAAGAGATTGGTGTGATTTAGTCAGTGAAACATTAGAGAAAGTTCTTAATACAATACTAAAAGAACAAGACGTGAAGAAGGCTGTGAAGATTGTAAAGGAAACTGTGAATGACATTAAAACAGGTAAGGTTGATGTTGATAAACTTATTATAACCAAAAGTGTTTCACGCGGATTGAAAAGTTATAAAGGAATTCAACCTCATATAGAATTAGTCAAGAAAATGAAAAAACGTGATCCTTCGTCTGCTCCTGGTGTTGGTGATAGGGTTGGGTATGTTATTGTTAAAGGAGTGCAAATGCTGTCTAAAAGAACCGAAGATCCTGAATATGTCAAAAAACACAAAATACCGATAGATTCTAAGTACTATATAGATAGCCAGTTGATGCCCCCGTTGGAAAGACTCTTTGAGGCATTAAATGTTAATAAATCAGATCTTGTTGGTATTGGCAAACAATTGGGTATATTTGAAGCATTAAAAAATGGTAATAATAAAAAAGAAGAAGATTATGAGAAAAATTTTTCCGAGATTGATGAGTTCATTTGTGATAGTTGCAACAATGTTTATAGAAGACCGCCCTTAACTGGAAAATGCAATTCCTGTGGAGGTGAAATATTTTTTAAAAAAGGAGAGAAGAAGTCTAAATCCTATTTCCCATTAACGTGAAATAATCTCGAGTAGAAATGAAGGGGTGAATATCACAGTGTTATATCTCTGACTTTGCAGTGGAAAGAAGGGGGTCACGTGAGATTAATTTTATTTTCATTCCGGGTTACATGTCATCAAAGAGTTAAACTAATAACTTCATGAGATAGAAAGATTAGTTATGATCGCCTTTACGACACTTATAATAGTATTTTTTATTGGTTTACTCTTTCAGTTTTTACTTCACGGACCTTCACGGATGTTGATATCAGCTTTTGTAGGGTTTTTGGGAGGGTTTGTTGCAGGATTTTTTGGTAATTATATTCCCTTGGCTTTTGCTCTTGGCTGTTTTGGGAGAATGGTTATAGGTTGGTATGTTGTTTGTATTGTTCTTATGGGAGTTTATATCGGCATTGGGTTTGCTGTTGGGTATTATGTGCTTTAAATTTTATTATAACCTAAAACTAAAATAACACCCCATTAATCATCCATGCCAACCCAGCGAAGTAAATAGTTGTACTCAGCATCAAAAAACCCATATTGCTAGTTCTTTTAATTCCCCAAAGTACAGGCAGAAGACCTAAACATGTAGAAATAACCATGATAAATACCCCAACTATACCTGTGAACCACAATATCATCGCTATTGTGAATCCAAGAATGATTTGTGAAGCTAGCTTGTAATTGATTTTCTCTAGAAACTTTAGGCTTTTCTTCCCAATGTACCAAGTTAAAAGAACAGAAATACCTGCAGAAAATAAAATAACACCAACTGAAAAAATAAGATTGTTTATACCAAATTCTGGAATAATCTCATCAATAGCAGCTGTAGCACCTGATCTTACTTTATCAAAAGAATAAAGACTAACTAATGCAAAAAATGCGTTTCCCATGTTAATCCCAGAAAGTGCACCAAGAAATTCATTTTGTCCCAATCCTGTAAACTCTGATACTAATATACCAGCCTGAGATTCCCCGGCTCCAGGTAAAATACCGATCAGAAGTCCAGCAACCAAACCAGAAATAACAATTTTGGCAATATTACCAGTTTCAATGTTTTCGCTCACGACTTGTTTAGGAAATTTAACACCCTCTTCCATGCTCATTACCAACCCTGCTATTCCGAACATCCCTGTGAGTGTAGGGAAGAGTGCCCATTCAGAACTGATAATAGTTGAGTTTAAGCAAAGTATACCCCACAAACCGGATGTCAGATAAAGAAACAAAGACAGCAACCTCTCCCTCCATGTTTTTTCCATAAAAATCATCCATCCAGCCAATCCGAAAAGAAGAAAATGAAGGTAAGGATATACAAAATTGTTAAGAATGGGTATAAACCAAAGAAGAGCGGGTAATGTGATAATACAAGCAATAAGCGTAAGAAAAGCACCGGCTAAACTTATGAATAAAGCATCCATGCCTTTACCTTCAAGAACCATTCTGTGGCCTGGCAATATATTAATGACAGTGTTAGGATCAGGAATTGAGAAAAATATAGCAGGAATATAATTGAGGAGAATATTACTGACCATGATATTGATGATTAAAGCAAGAACAGCTTCTGAAGGAAATTGAGAAAGGAATGGTATAAAACTAACAACCAAAACAAAAAATTGGTTAGGATGAATACCAGGTAATATACCTGCGATTACTCCCAATATTATTCCTATTAAAGAGAAAATTATTATATATAGCATAGGAATTGATTTTGAATTCTATTAAGTTTAAATTTACTTCTCCACAATTAAAAGTCATGATACCAGGAGTTAACCCAAAGCAATTAGAAGGTATGCTAAAACAAATGGGAATGAAGATGGAAAACATTTCTGCAACTCAAGTAGTAATCAAATCAGACGATGGTGATATAACAATCAATAATCCACAAGTCGTGAAAACAACGATGAAGGGTCAGATTGTTTATCAAATCTCCGGTAATGCAGATGAGGCAACTTTCAATGAAGAAGACGTAAAGTTAGTTATGGAACAGAGCGGAATCAAAGACGAAGAAAAAGTCAAAAAATCATTGAAGGACTCAAACGGGGAAGTAGTAGAAGCAATAATGAAACTCAAATCATAAATTTATTTACTTGCAGTTTGAATGTATTCTGGTTTAGTCAATGTTATACTGGTCATAAGAATAATGGTGGCTGTAACTGAAATATTCCTATAATCTTGCAAGAAAAATACAAATGTTAATATTGCAGTCAACACAAAACTTGCTTTCCAGATATAATTATTGAATTTTTCATGTTTTGCTTTGATAAGGCCTTCATTCAAGAAAATGAATTGAAGCATACTGATAGAAAAACCAATCATTATACCAAATAAAGTGTATCTATCAACAACCATTTTATTTACAGCTGCTGCAAATGAGATCAGAAGCATTAACCCTATAGTGATCCATTTAATCCATTTGTTTACTTGATTATTTATGAAAGCCGAAATGCAACAAAATACAACTAAAGTAAAGGCGAATATATGCGATGAAACAACCCCCAAAAATAACAAACATTCAATGATAAGAACAGCTAAAGTCAAACCAACTATTCCAATCTTTTTGAATCTAACAAAACCATAAACACAAGAGAGGATAATAACACCAGTTATAAAATAAATCGTCAAATCAAGTAAACCTTTGTTTTCAGGCTCAACATCTTTTCTTTCAATTATTTTAATATCAGGTAATTTCCCGCTTTTGAGATATGATGACAAAATCAAGAACTTTTCATCAGCTTGTTCTTTTTTGTTTTCAACACCCCAAATAACAAATTGAGTCACTTCTGTTCCAGAATCAGATTTTAGAATCGGTATGCTAGTTATTATTTTATCATCAATAAAAATGATTAAAGGGTCTTGAAGGTAATCTTCTCCCTGAGGATTGATTACTGAAGGTTGGTTTGCTGTTACTTTAGAAAATTCTTTCCCAACTTCTTTTGACAATATAATATTTAGAACATATACATATTCACCCTGATTTTGGAATACCCTACTATTTTGATTATCTGTTAAAACTTTTTCGACACCATCACTGTCAAAAACATCTAAGAAAAAACTAGTATAATTTTCAGTTACATTGTAAATTTTGGCATTAATACCATTCAATAAGAATTCATCCCCTATTTTATGATTATTTCCGTCAATTTTAAGGGTGTTA
>Ga0210051_1005519_pt1 | contig 12083 bp, 7 predicted proteins | sample CryGey092014_all_FD_185464 | JGI IMG/M metagenome (GOLD analysis project Ga0210051, IMG submission 185464) | Groundwater microbial communities from aquifer - Crystal Geyser CG23_combo_of_CG06-09_8/20/14_all (SPAdes) (version 2) | ecosystem: Environmental > Aquatic > Deep subsurface > Groundwater ...
TAAAGAAGTCTATACTTAAGAGAGCTTTAGAGAAGTTAGGGATTGAAAAGAAAGACGAATGGTTTGAGGGTTCCTGTGGTATATGTATGGGTAATGATGTAGTTCTGGGTTCACGCACTTTAAGCAAATTTGAAGGGATTAAGATAAAAGGTGCTTGGTTTGACGGGGAAGTTATTCCCTCCACAAGTATCAAGGAAATAGCAAATATTCCCGGACAAGAAATATTGATAGGGAAACTTTTAAGTGACTTAAAGTTACCTCTGTTTGGTTTTATCTGGGTACTCCGGGGTATTTTAAGTGAAATAGTATGTGTATTGGATGGTGTAAGAAAAGTAAAGACGAAAGGAGATAAAAATGGCAAAAGTAGAATCAAAGGTCAAGGAGTCCCCACCTAAGGCCGGAAAAACTAAGGTTGAGGGAACTAAAACTGGAGGAAGTTCTAAAACTAAAGTAATGGAGTTAATAGAAAAGATGTCAGTTTTAGAACTGTCGGAACTTGTGCACGAACTTGAAGAAAAATTTGGAGTATCAGCAGCACCAGTAGCAGTGCAATCTGGAGGAGTTCCTTCGCAGGTAGAAACTGCTACTACAGCTGAAGAGAAAACAGAATTTGATGTAGTGTTAAAGTCGTTTGGTGAGAATAAGATTCGTGTAATAAAGGCAGTTCGTGAGGTTACAGAGCTCGGCTTAAAAGAAGCAAAAGATTTAGTTGATGGAGCTCCAGGTGTGGTTAAGGAAAAAATTCTGAAAGGGGAAGCAGAAGGAATTGCAAAAAAGCTTCAGGATGCAGGCGCAGTTTGTGAGATAAAATAATTTTATTAATTGTTAAACGAAAAGCGTTAATCGTAACGATTATACGAATAACGATTCAATGGTGGTAAAAAGATACAATAAAATACGGGAAAATGATAAACTGTCTGGAGACCTCATAGAGATACAATTTAGTTCTTGGCATAATTTCTTACAGATTGGAGTACCTGTCAAGGAAAGGGAGCCAAAAGGACTTCAGGGAGTATTTTCAGAAGTTTTTCCTATTGAAGATACTCATCATCGTTATCAGCTTGAGTTTAAATCTTATACGGTTGGCAAACCTGCTTATACACCTCAGGAAGCAATAGAGCGAGGAGCAAGTTATGCAGCACCATTACGGGCAGATTTTAGATTAGTTATTAGAGAGACAGAAGAGAACAAAGACAATAAGATGGGAGATAAAGTAAGAGAAGTAATTAAGCAACGTGTATATATTTGTCAACTTCCTTTGATGACTAACTGGGGAACTTTTGTGATAAATGGAGTAGAAAGAGTAATAGTAAGTCAGCTCAGAAGAGCGCCGGGAGTCTATTTCTCAGAGAAACTTCATCCAAGCGGAAAAAGACTTTTTATAGGAGAGATAATACCCTACCGTGGCTCATGGATGAAATTCTTTACAGATATAAATGATGTTCTATGGATAGAATTATCTCGTAGGCATAAAGTATTGTGTACTACATTACTACGAGCACTCGGCTATGAAAATTTAGAAGATATATTGAAACTTTTTTTTAAGTCAAAGAAGCGAGAGATAGAGAAATCTCTTGGGTATATTTTAGCCAAGAATGTTAAGAAAAAAGAGAGAATAACTGCAAGAGCTGGAGAGAGAGCAGATGAGAAGTTATTGTCAATTTTAAAAGATGCTAAAGTAAAGAAAGTAGAGGTTTTGGAAGATAAGTCTCCCCCATTTATTTTAGCTACTAATGCAAAGGATAAGATTTTCTCTAAACGTGAGGCTTTATTTAAAATATATTCGTTATTAAAGGGTGTAGGAATTCATGATGAAAAGGTAGCAGAGCAATTCTTTAATCAGATGTATTTTACCAGGATGTATGATTTGCATCCAGTAGGGAGACGCAAGATAAATCGTAAGTTTGGAAGTAAAGAAACATCTCTTTTTTTGGCGCCCGAAGACTTCCTAAATGTAATAAGAGGGATAATATCTCTATCTCGTGGAAAGGAAAGGACAGACGATACTGACCATTTAGGAAACCGACACCTTAAAAGAGTAAGTGAATTATTGGAAGACCAGTTTAGGATAGCATTTTCAAGACTTGCATGGGTAATGAGGGAACGGATGTTATTAAGAGAAAATACAAAGTTAACACCCAGAACACTTGTAAACACAGTAGTAGTGAATGCAGTAATTAATAAGTTCTTTGGAACCTCTCAGTTATCTCAGTTTATGGAACAAACGAATCCGTTAGCTGAGTTAACACACAAGCGAAGAATATCAAGATTTGGTCCGGGTGGATTAACAAGAGAGACGGCCGGAGTTGAAGCCCGAGATATACACCATTCACAATATGGAAGAATATGTCCAATAGAGACCCCTGAAGGACAGAATGTAGGAATAATAACATCACTTGCTACATATGCAAAAGCAAATGAGCACGGTGAGATAGAGGCCCCTTATTACAAAGTAGAGAATGGTAAAGTGCTTAAAAGAATTGAGTATTTGACAGCTGATGTGGAGGAAGGACATACTATAGCCCAAGCAAACACTCCTTTAGATAAAAATGGTAAATTCAAAAAATCCCTGATTTTCACTCGACAAAAAGGAGAGTATCCTGTAGTAGCTCCTCAGGAAGTAGATTATATGGATATTTCACCAAAGGAACTCGTGAGTATATCAACTTCCTTAATTCCATTTCTTGAGCACGATGATGCAGACCGTGCATTGATGGGGTCAAATATGCAACGTCAGGCAGTTCCACTTTTAGTCCCTGAAGCTCCAGTAATAGGAACAGGAATGGAATCTCGCGTAGCACATGATTCAAGAGCAATAGTAGTAGCAAGACGGCAGGGGACAGTAGCTTATGCAGATGCAAATGAAGTAATAATCAGGAGCGGCAAAAAGAATGTAACTTTTGACAGGTATCCCTTAATTAAGTTCCGACGAACAAATCAAGATACATGCATTAATCAATTGGTGAGAGTAAACCCCGGAGATAATAGAAAGGAAGGAGACTTGATAGCAGATGGATTTTCTACCTCTTCAGGAAAACTTGGACTTGGGAAAAATGTGCTTGTAGCATTTATGCCATGGAGAGGTTATAATTTTGAGGATGCAATAGTAATATCAGAAAATTTATTAGCAAAAGATACTTTCACATCTATAACAATTCAAGAATATGAAATAAAAGTAAGAGATACAACAGTAGGACCTGAGGAAATAACGAGCGACATTCCGAACGTCCCACCTGAAGAAGTAGTGAACCTTGATGAATATGGAATAATACGAGTAGGAGCTGAGGTAGAGTCTGAGGACATATTAGTTGGCAAGATTTCGCCTAAGGGAGAACGTGAGTTTTCACCCGAGGAAAGATTGTTGCAGGCAATTTTCGGTGAGAAAGCTCAAGATGTAAAAGATACCTCGCTCCGAGTTACAAGTGGAGTTCATGGAGTAGTAATTGATGTACGAATTTTATCCAGAAAGAGTGAAGACCCCTTGTATCTACGCGAAATTGAGGGTAGAAAAGATAAGATAAGATTACGTATAGAGTATTTGATACGAGAATTGAAGCAAGCAAAGTTAGACCCAAAGATTCGCACAAAACATATTCATGAATTGAGAGAAGAAGAGAAATCTGAACTTGAAAAAATAGATAGAGGAGATGAGATGCCTCACGGAGTTCTAAAAATAATAAAAGTTTATGTAGCTCAGCGTCGAAGTATAATGGTAGGAGATAAGCTATCCGGTAGACACGGAAACAAAGGAACAATCTCAAAGATACTACCCCGTGAGGATATGCCATATTTGCCTGATGGAACTCCTGTAGATATAATATTAAATCCACTTGGTGTGCCTTCAAGAATGAATATAGGACAAATACTTGAGACGCATCTCGGTTGGGCAGCTCGGATAGCAGGATTTGAGGTAATATCACCTGTATTTGATGGAGCGTCAATTGAAGATATAAGGAAAGAGCTACGAGAGGCAAAACTACCTGAGGATGGGAAGACTGTCCTTTATGATGGACAGAGCGGTAAACCGTTTGAAGAAAGAGTAACGGTGGGATATGCTTATATGATGAAATTGGGCCATATGGTAGAAGATAAAATGCACGCACGTTCAATAGGGTCATATGCACTGATTACTCAGCAACCTTTGGGAGGAAAAGCACTCGCAGGTGGTCAACGATTTGGTGAGATGGAAGTATGGGCACTTCAAGGATATGGAGCAGCATATATATTACAAGAGATGCTTACAATTAAATCCGATGATATAATAGGCAGGAGAGGTTTATACGAGTCTATCATTAAAGGTGTAAAGTTCCCTGAACCAAAAGAACCTATGTCTTTCAATGTTTTATTAAAGGAACTAAACGCTCTTTGTTTAGAGACTGAGTTAATAAGAGAGGAGAAAAAAATGCCTAAAATACCTACAAAGGAATTTAGGAGTTCAGGTATTTAGGGATTTAGGTGTTTAAAGAAGATGAGTATTAGTGCTATCCAAATTGGGATAGCTTCGCCGGATACAATCCGTAGCTGGTCTCGTGGAGAAGTACAGAAATCGGAGACCATCAATTACAGAACACAGAAACCTGAGATGGATGGACTTTTTTGTGAATGCATCTTTGGACCTGTAAGAGATTATGAATGCAGTTGCGGTAAGTATAAGGGAATAAGGTATCGTGGGATTAAATGTGAGCGATGCAAGGTAGAAGTCACTCTCAGCAAAGTGCGCCGAGAACGTATGGGACATATAGAACTCGCTGTCCCTGTCGCTCATATTTGGTTTTACAAGGTCCCTCCTTCAAGAATAGGTGCACTATTAGATTTGCCAGTAAATAAACTTGAAAGAATAATTTATTACGAGTCTTATATAGTAATATCGCAAGGTGACACTGAATATAAACCTGGAACACTTATTTCAGATGCTGAATATAAGAAAGCAGTAGATTCTAAGGACTTCGTTGCCAAAATGGGAGGCGAAGCTCTTCGTGACTTGCTCAGAGAACTGGACCTTGAAGAGAACTCAGTAAATTTGAAGACACTTATAAAGATTGAGACTTCACCTGAAAAACGTGCAAAGTTACTGAAAAGACTTGATATAATAGAAGGATTTAGAGTATCTCGCACCAAGCCTGAATGGACAATTTTAGAAGTCCTGCCAGTATTACCACCTGATTTACGTCCCCTTGTTCCACTTGAAGGAGGAAGATTTGCAACTTCAGACTTAAATGATTTATACCGCAGGGTAGTTACAAGAAACAACCGGCTCAAGAATTTAATTTTGATAAAAGCACCTGAGATAATTTTGAGAAATGAGTGTAGATTACTCCAAGAGGCAATAGATGCACTCTTCGATAATTCCAGAAGAAGTGTGCAGGTTAAAGGTAAGGGAGGCATTCCTCTCAAGTCCTTATCTAATACTTTAAAGGGAAAACAGGGAAGGTTCAGGCGAAATTTATTGGGAAAAAGAGTGGATTACTCCGGAAGGTCCGTAATTGTTGTGGGACCTGAACTCAAGATTTATGAATGTGGCATTCCCAAGACTATGGCACTTGAACTTTTCAAACCGTTCATTATAAGAGAATTGGAGCATCTCGGATACGCGCAAACAGTGAAAGTAGCGCGTAAGTTACTTGAAGAGGGAGCTAAAGAAGTATGGGAAATTCTGGAACGAGTGGTTAAAAATCATCCAGTTCTATTGAATCGTGCTCCAACATTGCACAGATTATCTATTCAGGCATTTATGCCAAAATTAGTTGAAGGAAAAGCTATAAGAATATCCCCTCTTGTCTGCAAACCATTCAATGCAGATTTTGATGGAGACCAGATGGCAATACATATTCCATTATCTGTTGAAGCACAACTTGAGTCATTATTCTTGATGTTATCTGTAAATAATCTATTGTCACCATCTGATGGTAAACCTTCGAGCATTCCGCTACAAGATGCCATTATTGGAATATATTGGCTTACAAAAGCCAAGAGCGAACAAGAGACAACCAATCATGGACGCATCTTTGGAGATGAACAGGAAATAGAGATAGCTCTGGAGTCCACACAATCCAAAATTGATTTCCATACCCCAATAAAATATCAGTGTGACAGTAGACCACAAACAGCAGACAGCAAACGGATAATAGATACAACTCCAGGTCGCGTAATTTTTAATAAAATTGTTCCAGAGGAAATTGAGTTTGTGAACGAGACAGTTGATAATAAAAGATTGGTTAAACTTATTGGAGAGATTCACAGAACATTAGGAAAAAATAGAACTGCTGAATTCTTAGATGAAGCAAAAGAACTTGGATATGAGTGTGCCACCAGAAGCGGGCTTACTATAGGGATAGATGATATGATAGTTCCTGTTACCAAAAACAAGATTATAGAACATGCCTTCAAGGAAGTAGAACAAGTTTATAAACAGTATAAGTCAGGCGTAATAACTGAAAGTGAACGATATAACACAGTTATAGATATTTGGACGCACGCAACAACTCAAATTGAGAAACAAGCACTCTATGCTCTAGAACAAGAAAGAAACGGCTTTAATCCCTTGCATATGATGGAAAAATCCGGTGCCAGAGGTAATAAAGACCAAGTTCGCCAAATTATCGGCACACGAGGTCTTATGACACGTCCACACGGAGGAAAATTAGGAGAAATCATAGAGACTCCCATTAATTCAAGTTTTAAAGATGGACTCTCCGTCCTTGAATATTTTATCTCTACTCATGGTGGAAGAAAAGGACTTACAGATACTGCATTAAAAACTGCTCAAGCAGGTTATCTTACAAGAAAACTCATAGATGTAGCACAAGACATTATGATAACTGACCAAGATTGCGGAACAATTATGGGCATCTCTATCGGACCCATAAAAGAAGGCGAACAAATTATAGAACCAATCTCTAAACGTATAGAAGGTAAGTTCGCCCTTGAAGATGTAATTAATAATATAACTTCCCATGTTATAGTATTTGGAGGCGAAGAAATAACCGCCGAAAAAGCACTGGAAATTGAAGAATGTGCCATAGAAAAAGTATATATTAGATCAGTCCTTACCTGTGAGTCCAAAAAAGGTATCTGCCAAAAATGCTATGGCAAAGACTTGTCAACAGGGAAATTGGTCGAAGTCGGAACTCCTGTTGGTGTTATAGCCGCACAGTCTATTGGAGAGCCAGGCACTCAATTAACTCTCCGCACTTTTCATATTGGCGGAATAGCGACCCGTATTATAAAAGAATCCCAGATAAAAGCTCCCTATGAAGGAACTATAAAATTCGAGAACCTTAAACTTTGTGTTCGCAGAGATAAAACTCAAGTAGCTATCCTTAAAGGAGGAAAAATACGCCTTAATAGAAAATCTGCCGAAGGTGGAAAAACCACTTATAAAGTACCATACGGAGCAACCGTAAAGGTGCGAAATGGAAAACTCGTTGAACGTGGTAAAGTTATATTTGAGTGGGACCCTTATTCATTTTCTATCCTCTCTGAAGTACCTGGTGAATTGAGATTTTCAGGACTAATAGAAAATGTTACCTATCGACTTGAATATGACGAACGAACTGGCAGAAAACAACCGGTTGTAGTTACTCACCGCAAAATTCACCCTGAATTATGTGTCTATGATAACGGGAAAAAAATTGCTTCTTACCTTTTACCTACTAAAGCACATATCTTTATCTCAGATGGTGCTAAAGTCGCTCCAGGTGATTTACTTGCTAAAATACCCAGAGAAATTACAAAAACTCGCGATATTACAGGCGGATTACCCAGAGTAATAGAACTATTTGAAGCAAGACATCCAAAAGATAAAGCTATTGTCACTGAAATTGACGGAATAGTAGAGTTCAAACCAGAAGAACGCGGATATAGAATCATTGGCATCCATGGGACTCATGAGGATAGAAAATATCGCATCCCTTATGGTAAACATTTGCTCGTTTATGAAGGTGAAGAAGTAAAAGCTGGTGATAAGCTCGTTGAAGGACCTGTTGACCCTCACGATGTCTTGTCTATAAAAGGTGTTCAAACTACTCAAGAGTTCCTTGTGAACCAAATCCAAGAAGTTTATATGCTGCAAGGTGTCGAAATTGATGATAAACACATTGGAATTATTGTCCGCCAAATGCTGTCAAGAGTCAAAATAAAAGACCCGGGCGACACTATGTTCGTTGAGGGCCAAATTATAGAGAAAACAAAATTAAGAGATGAAAACCAGAAAATTACAGCTGTAGGTGCCAAGGGAGCTACTTTTGAGCCTGTCCTTCTTGGTACAACTCAAGCTATTCTAACCACAGACTCGTTCATCTCAGCCGCTTCTTTCCAAGAAACTACAAAAGTTCTCACAAATGCTGCAATCCACAGGAAACGCGACCTATTGCTCGGAATGAAAGAAAATGTTATTATAGGAAGTCTAATCCCGGCAGGCACAGGAGTCAAAGAAATAAGCAAGAAATACTCACCTGCTGACAAAATAACGGAGGAAGAAGATGCCAACTATAAATCAATTGATAAGAAAGAGGCGAAAGAAGCCGCGTAAAAAACATAAGGTGCCAGCATTGGCAGGAAACCCTCAAAGAAGAGGCGTATGCACAAAGGTACATACACTCTCTCCTAAAAAACCAAATTCTGCCTTAAGGAAAGTTGCTAAAGTTCGCTTGACATCAGGTTATGAAGTAGTATGTTATATTCCCGGGGAAGGACATTCATTACAAGAACACTCAATTGTATTGGTAGAAGGTGGAAGAGTAAAAGACCTCCCCGGAGTGAGATACCATATAACAAGAGGAATAATGGATGCCTCTGGTGTTGAAGGACGTAGAAAGAGTCGCTCAAGATATGGAACAAAAAAATCAAAAACTGAATAGCTGTCAACTGTCAGCTGTTAACTGTTAACTATAATGAGAAGAAGAAGAGCAGAAAAAAGACCACAGACCCTTGATTCAACCTATAATAATCCGGTTGCTGGAAAGTTTATAAATTCTATTATGTGGGACGGGAAAAAATACCTTGCCGAACGTATCTTTTATGATGCGTTGAAAATTATTGAAACCAAAACTAAAAAAACAGCTCTTTCTGTCTTTTCTCAAGCTATTAATAATGTGAAACCTGCAATGGAAGTTAAACCAAGAAGAGTTGGTGGAGCCACTTATCAGGTGCCCAGTGAAATAAGCTCCTCAAGAAAACTTTCACTCGCTATAAAATGGATTATTCAAGCAACAAGAGCCAAGAAGGGCAGTCCTTTATCAGAACGACTCGCAGAAGAGTTAATCCTCGCAAGTGAAGAAAAAGGCACTGCCTATAAACGTAAAGAAGATACACATAAAATGGCTCAAGCAAATAGAGCTTTTGCCCGCTTCAAATGGTAAAAAAGATAAGTTTGAAGTATAAATAATGAGATGTGGATTTTGTTAATAATAGCGGGAATTGGGTATAAGCCAGTAAATGGCTCGTAAATGCTGTTAAGTGAGATTGAACCTCATAAAGAGAATATTTATTTGTCAGATAATGATACAGTTTCTGCAATCCAACATTCAACAGACCGCTCGTGGATGTTGACTGACCGCTGGGTGGACTTGCTGGAGGTCTACTTGGTGGCATAGCTATAGGTAATTTTTATTATTCATTCAGCAGCAACGATAGAGAAATGATTAGAAGAGTAACGGCAGGTTTTGTTATAGGATATATCTTTGGAAGCTCAAGCAGTATTTGGTTAGTAGGGAAATATATAGAAAAAGATAACGGTTCTTTTAAGGCAACACTTCTTGGAAGTATGATAGGAGGGATAGTAAGTGGTGGAATAATTGGGAGTTATTGGTACATTCGGCAGGAGCCTTTACTTGGTTCTCCGGTGCTTTCTTGGATTACATTTGATGTACTTACTTTAACTGGAGGAATATTGGGGGGTCATTTAATAAGATAAGATATAGTAAAGTAAAAGATATCATGAAACACTTTTCAAAAATTTTTGGAACCGGCGTAAAAATTGTCTCTCTGGGAATTATTGTTTTTTTCCTCACTATTCAGTCTTATGCAGGACAGAGATGGAAACCAAGACATGACTTAGAATTTGATATTGGAGACGGAATAGTATGTATCCCTTATCAATGTAAAACCAGTAATGACCAAAATACAGTTTCCTGGTCATTTGTAGCAATTTCAGATATACATAAAGATATCAGTGGATTGGGCAAAGTATTACGATGGGTGAGAGATAATAAGAACACTTATAACATAAAATTTGTAATATTGCCAGGTGATATTGGAGACAAAGGTCATGGAGGAGTTTCTAAAGAGTGGGTGGTTGAAAAGTGGAATGATGGCTATACTTCAACAGAGATTCCCAGATGTTTATCATCCCGTGATAATTCACCAAAAGAAGATACGAAGTCATTCCAGCTTTCCGAGGTAACTTATAAGACTTTGGGAGGTATAGCTGGGGGACTGATTGTGAGTTTTGCTTCCTTTTTTCCTTGTGCAGAAATATGGAAGAGGACTGTTGGGTCAGAGGACGCTTTTATTTTTGGAGTAGGAGGATTGGCACTGAGTATTGGGTTCCCTATAGGAGCCGGCTTAGGAATATGGGGAGCAGGTAAATTGACAGGAACAGAGGTTTCACTTACTAAAACACTTTTGGGAAGTATCATAGGAGGAGCAATCTCTGCCCTGCCTTCTGTTTTTTTCACATCCTATAGCAGTCAAGGAGTTTATGTAGATGGTCTATTAATCCCCGCTGGTTCACTCATGGGGGGACTATTGGTTGGAATGAGCTCGTCAAACAAAGAAGAGATAAACGATGAAGAGAGTGATAATGAAAGGAATGAATAGATATAAGAGGAAATGGCTTGTTTTTTCTGTTGTATTTGCGTTAGCGGGTATAATTTACTATCCACATGATGCTTTTGGAGTTTCTCCCTATGGCCGATACCAAATTGGGCCGTATTATGCGGGAGAGTTGAGATTCTCATTTGCAATCATTACAGATATACATAACAATGATTATTGGTTGAGCGAGATAGTTGATTGGATAAATGAGAATAAGGATAAAGATGATTGGAAGATAGCATTTGTTATGGTTCTTGGAGATATTAGCAATCATGCAGATGAGTCATTGTTTCAGCCAATGAAAGATATTCTTGATGAGTTAGAAATTCCATATGCGCCTCTAATAGGAAATCATGATGTTGCAGATCCTTACTATTGTGGGAATCCAAGCCCACTTAATAAAGTAGAGAAAGCTTTCAATGATGTTTTCAGGGACCATATCCAGCATTTACTACTTCCAATCTCAGAAATAGGACCTTCACCTGTCTGGAATACTGAACCAGACGAAGATAGGTATAGTTATTTCCAGAATTATGCTTTTGATATTTATAGTGTCACACCAGTTAATATACTATATCACTTCGTCTGTTTAGATTTTTGTGCAAGAAAAGAAGGTGGAACGGGAAGTGATTGGTGGTGTGGAAATGCTGACTTGCATGAGTTTGGTGGAGGAACTACTCCATGGTTAGATGAACATCTGAAGCGATTTCTCCGGAAACACCGGGCTCTCGCAGATGACCATGTTTTTCTTTTTAGTCATCACCCTCCTAGTGTGAGCTGCTTTGGTGGCGGTATTTTAGGTATGTCTGACTATAACCGTCTTATTGGAAATTATTTAGGAGAGAAGTATCAAGATGACATAGGTTACTGGTTTGCAGGTCATATCCATTCGTTTGAAGAGTATGAGGTGCGTTGGCCAGCAGAATTTGGTGATTATGGCAGAAAGCTTTGTGATGCAGTAAGAACCGGTGCAGCAAAAGACGGAAGTTTCCGAGTAGTCAGTATATACACTCGCAAGATTCCTAATGGTGATGGTGGTGGCGATGGCTGTCCGATTGTGTATATTTGGGATGGGGCCCAATTTGTTAAAGAGAATAGCATTCTTCCTGGCTCCCAAGCAACTTCAATGTTTTACACAGATTGTTGTAATCTCACAAATTCACCGAAATTGAAAGACGGGAATTATATATTTCAAATCCGTGAATTTGAAAATGCATACACCTATCTTGATAGAGTGAAATTAATCGCCGTAGACCATCCAAACAATA
>Ga0210051_1005522_pt1 | contig 12081 bp, 9 predicted proteins | sample CryGey092014_all_FD_185464 | JGI IMG/M metagenome (GOLD analysis project Ga0210051, IMG submission 185464) | Groundwater microbial communities from aquifer - Crystal Geyser CG23_combo_of_CG06-09_8/20/14_all (SPAdes) (version 2) | ecosystem: Environmental > Aquatic > Deep subsurface > Groundwater ...
TTTAGCTGTAATCATATACCGGTATCTTAAACCATCTTCGTAGACGGTCAAAAATCCTTTGATGCCGGTATACTTGCAATGCCAGTGGTTGTGGAACGCCATGAGATTACGGCCTCAAGGAGTCCAGAATGTATCTGGCATTATGCACTGGTCCATATGATATGATACACCCGACTCTTGAAAAACATGAAGGGCAAGTATAATGGAAGCCATATGACAATCTATGGCTCAATACTGCCAGGGACCGCGTCAATCGCCCGCTCCGCGTTCCTGACAGACAAATTAACAGAGAGGGCGAAATACAAGATCAAAATATTAGACTGGCATAAGGCGCGCGGAGACAATTGTTCGCTCACGGCCAGGCATTTCGGGATTGGACGGATGACTTTGTACCGCTGGTTAAAAAGATTTGAAAATTTCGGGATAATCGGTTTAAACGAGTATTCCAGAAAACCAAACCGATACAAGCAGCCGACGACCTCGTGGCCCATTGCCGCAAGGGTAGTCGAGCTTCGCGAGCAATACCCGACTTGGTCAAAACATAAGCTGGCGGCAATTCTGAAACGCGAAGGCGTGATCGTTTCTGCCAGTACGGCGGGTCGAATACTGAAAAGAAAAGGGCTGATTGATAAAAAGATTTCCAAGAGGAAAAGAAATTCAGCGCTGCGTCCAAGGGCCAGATTCCCCAAAGGTTTGCGGATAAATCAGGAGGGACAGATGATACAAATGGACACGAAATATATCATGCTGACCGGCGGACATAAGTTCTACCAATTCACCGCTATCGACGTCTTAAGCAAAAGAAGGGTGTTAAGGGTCTACTCGTCCCAGTCTTCGCGCAACGGAGCATTGTTTCTCAAGGAATGCTTTGGCTCATTTCCTTTTCCACTGCGGGCAGCGCAAACAGACAACGGGGCGCCATTCTTAAAGGAATTTGACCAGTTGTGTAAACAACTGAACTTGCCGCACTACTTCACTTATCCCAGACAGCCTAAGCAAAATACCTATGTTGAAATATCCCACGGAGCGGATGAAAGAGAATTTTACCAGCAGGGACACATCTGCGCGATCCTCTCTGAAATGCAAAAAGGCATTAAACAATGGGAAAACGCCTGGAATGCTTTCAGGCCCCACGAAGCGCTCGGACAGCTAACGCCGGACGAGTATTCTCAAAAGATAAAATTACAGGGATTGCCGACTAAAAATGTTATTGTTTTACAAACTTAGAGGCGTATCACATGTATCTGAACCTGGACATAGTTTTTAACGTCTTGAAATGAACCATTTTTGATACAATTTAAAGGACGGTATTTTTGGGTCAGTTGTAGTTCGGGATAATGTTTGGATGTTGTTTTGACGGGCGATGCGGATACACATATACATAATCTAAATCGAGGCATTCTTTTCTGTCATCCTTAACTTGTTTCATGGTCTTGCGAAATGTTGAAATCATCCGACACCGAAGTTTTGGCAGGCAGGCAAGTTCAGCATGACGAGGAAGAATTTCACATCGCGGCCCGGAGGACGGTTTTAACTAAACAAAAAAGCCCCCTTTTTCCGGAAAATAATTCCGATAAAAGGGGGGTGGTTGATTATTTATGCTTCTATTGGTTTCATAAAATTTCTGACGCTTTCCGCCATCTGGCGCAGGCGTTTTTCTACTCTTTTATAAATGCAGTCGCCTTCGAAGTCTTCGCCGCCGAAGGGCAGATCGGTCAGGAGTTCGATGCCTTCCGAAATATGGCCAGCGGTCCAAATGTGGAATTTTCCTTCGCGAACCGCTTCCACGATTTCTTTGTCGAGCATCAGGTCTTTGGCGTTGGCTTCGGGGATAAGCACGCTTTGTTCGCCGGTTAAACCTCTGGCCTTACAGGTTTTGAACCAGCCTGCGATTTTGTGGTTGACGCCGCCAATCAGCTGTACCTCACCGCGCTGATTGACTGAACCAGTTACCGCAATTGCTTGCTTGATGGGCGCGCCGGCAAATTTCGAAAGCAGAGCGTATAGTTCGGGCGAGGAGGCGCTGTCGCCATCGATTTTTCCATACGCTTGTTCGAAGACAAGTGAGGCACCAAAGGCAAGGGGAAAGTTTTGCCCGAAAGTTTCTTTGAAATAACCGGTTAAAATACCCAGTCCTTTATTATGGATTTCTAACGCCAGAGTTGCTTCGCGGTCGATGGAAACGATGTCGCCTTTGCCGAGAAATACATTTGCCGTGATTCGGTAGGGGAGACCAAACGTATGGTCTCCGGTACTGTGAACGCCCAGAGCGTTGATTTGTCCGTTTTCTTTTCCCTCGGTGTCAATTTTGATAGCCTTGTCTTTGATATGCGCTTGCATCCGCTCTTCAACCCAGTCCAGCTGGCGCCTTTTTTCTTCCAATGCCTTTTCGATATCCTGGCGTTGAATGTTGACGCCGTTTCTTTGCTCGGCGAAGAAATTCGCCTCCCCGAGTACCAGCTTGATTTCCTGGCGGCGAAGAGTCAATTTTTCCTGATGCTGGGCGCAACACGAGGCGTGGTCGATTAGTTCCGCACGCGCTTCCAAGTCGGGCATTAAGAATTTTTTTCTTAAGCAGTAAAACTTAATGAATTCGTCCAACTGCCGAACGGTTTCTGCCGTTCTGGGCATGTCGGGTTCCATTTGCGCCTTGAGTTTGAGTATTCTGAAGAGATGGAGAATGCCTTCTACTTGCCTCAGGGTATGATATTGCATTTCGTCTCCGACGAGGATCAGTCGGAGATTAAGAGGAATAGATTCTGCTTTTTGCGGCATTTTTCCCATCGGGTAAGCCATGCCGAGGAGCGCGGGCGCGTCTTCGATGCCGATCGCTTTATTCTTGATGGTGTCTACCAGCTCTTGGATGATAAATAGAGCCATCGGTTGCGGCAGAAGCTCGTTGACTTTGACGATGAGATATCCGCCGTTGGCGCGATGGCAGGCGCCGGGAGAAATCATTGTGTGGGTGAAGCGTAGGCCGCCGCCGGGCATCATTTCTCCCACTGCTTCGCCAAACAGAGAAGGATAGGTGGGCTTTTTGATTTCGGGAGTGGGCACGATAACTATTGGTACCGCGCCACTACTGTTGTCCTGCACAATGGCGATATCATAGCGGGCGAATTCGCCACGCGACCCGTGAAGGGGACAGTCGTTGACGCCGGCTTGCATACAGCCCATGCAAACGCCATTTTTAAACATTTCAGATGGCAGGCTTAAGTCGAACCATCCCAGATGAACTCGAATATCGTTTTCCACCTTATCGAGAAATTGCAGAATTTTTTCGGCGGGGCCGTATTTGTCTTTGAGTTTTTTCAGGGCTTTGACGAGGAACTTTTCTTTGAGTTTCCTTATTAAATTCTCGTTGTTTAGGGTCATATTAGTCTGGATGTCAATTTTTTCCAGCCGACTGGCAAGGGTTATTTTATAATAGGAAGTGGCCCAGTTGATTTTTTCCCTGATCTCTGCCCTTTTTTCGTCGTTCAAGAAATCTAATCTTTCTAATTCGTCTGGACCAACCCAGTCGTTATCATTATACGGATTTTTGTACCAGATTCCGTTTTCCCATGGCGCTTGTGGGGTTTTCTTTTTTCTCGACCCCCACTTTAAATTGAACTGCGTCAATCTTTGCTGAAACGGTTCGATAAACTTTTTGTGTTTCCGGTCCGCGGCTTCCATAATTTTCTTTTCGAGATTCAGAATGTTAAGCAAATAAAGGATAGCCGCTCGCATATCAGCCTTGAAAGACTTGGCTTTTCCGGGGGGAAGCGAGATGGCTTTGGCTAGAAAGCCATTATCAAAATCTTTGACGTAGATCCAGTCCGGCGGTGCTCTCCGGTTTGTCGTGACCTCTTGCAATTTATTCAAAACCAGATTGGTTTTGCCGGTTTCCGGCGCGCCAACCACAAAAATATTGTGCAGATCGTCTTCCATTGCCAATGCTAAATCGATAGCAGCGGCAGCTCTTTCCTGTCCCAGACATGAAGTCGGGACCACTTCGTCGAAAGGTGGTAATTCTTCCGGTTTGCAGATGCGTCGTACCTCGGCGGGCGATAATTTTCTCATGTTTTCAGTCTCCTCTAATCGACACTCTGTTTTTTATTGTCAAAGATCCTATTTACTTGATTCGTACCCCCAAGGTATCACAGTTGTTCCGAATTTGCAATATTTCACAAGTTCTGACGTAATAAAAAAAGCGAGGGAATCACGCCTCGCTCAATTTTTAATCAGGATTTGTTTTTCAAAAACACAATAAAAGTAAGGTATATTACTTAATCCGGAATATTTTAAAACTTTAAAACCGATATTTTCGGCAAATTCAACATCCTGATTTTTGCAACCTTGCCAAACAAGCAACCCACCCTGTTCGAGCGCTCGGAAAGAATCGCGAATAATCTTTTCCCGCAAGCATTCATCATAATATTTCTTAAAATAAGGATGCGTTTTGATGTTGCCTAGGCAAGAAACAAACATAGCCCCCAATGAATTATCCCTGAAGGGAAGCATTCTGCCGTCTGCTTGAAAATCAACTTTTCCCTCCAAAAGAATTCCCCCCTCCCTTATTTTTGGAGCGCCTTGACAGAGATTGGAAACATGCAATTTTCTTTCCAAATTTTCAATATCGACCATATCATAATCGCCAAGCGTCGGCCCGCCAATTTCAATGAACGGGCCCTTCGTTCTCTTTAATCTTTCTTCCAAATTAAAACCTTCCTTCTGCCACTTTTCCAATACGGCAAACATTTCCGACCACCTCCTATTTAAAGGGGCGAAATTAAAGCAAGTTTGGCATTGATTTACAACGAACTCAAACTTTTGTCTATCTTCCGATTGTGAGCGGGACGCTCACGCAAGCTTCGCTTAATTGTGAGCGGGACGCTCACGCAAGCTTCGCTTAATTGTGAGCGGGACGCTCACGCAAGCTTCGCTTAATTGTGAGCGGGACGCTCACGCAAGCTTCGCTTAATTGTGAGCGGGACGCTCACGCTTGCCCTCCCAAATTTGCCAGCGTAGTTCAGTCGGTAGAGCAGGCGCTTCGTAAGCGTCAGGCCGTCGGTTCGATTCCGACCGTTGGCTCTGGCAAATTTTGGAGGGTGAAATAGAGCGCCCCGCAATATTGCGGGGAGATCAAGGTTCACCTTCTCGTGGGGACGCAAAGGTAGGAGGGCAAGCTACGCTTAATTGCAATATACCACATTTTACGGTTGATTCAAGCCCGCCAATGGCCTCGTTGGAAATAAGTCGTCCCAAGGGCGGCTGTCGGTACTCGCCTTGGGCGGGGGCGGATCCCTAACGTGGTGGATAATCTGTTGATAACTAAGGCAGAGAATAGGATTTTGTGGGTGCTACGCCTTCGTTTTTTTCTTTATTTAAGCCAAATCTTTGGATTCCGGCGGCACCGGAAGAAATGGAGTGTTGACGTAGATTCGATAGGTGGAATATAATGTAGTTAGAGTGTAAGAATGTGGATAAAAGTGGGGATAACCCCTTAAATCTGTGGATAACCTGACGCGTTTTCACACCCTCCCGGGGAGGGTGCAGGCTGACCGCCTTTCGGTCATACAAGGTTTGACGCCTTGCTGTAGGGGGGTGTGAAAGCGCGTGAATCCAAAAAATTTGTTGTTAAGAAATAAAAAGCATTAAAAAAACTAACATGTTGATCGGTGAGTACAAACATACAATTGATATCAAGAGAAGATTAGCTATCCCTTCCAAGTTGAGAAAGGAAATAGGCCGGGGGGCGGTTTTGACGCGTGGTTTAGATAACTCTTTGGCGCTTTATCCGGCTAAGGAGTGGCAAAAGATGGTAGATAAGATAAGCCAATTGCCGAGCGGGAAAATTGACGCGCGCGGTTTTAGTAGAATTATTTTGGCGGGCGCGGCGCCGGTTGAATTTGACAGCCTGGGCCGCATTTTAATTCCTGATTATTTAAAGGCGTACGCCGAGTTGGAAAAGAATGTTGTAGTTGTCGGACTCTATAGTCGTTTGGAAATTTGGAACGAAGAAAAGTGGAATGCCTACAAGAAGCGGATGGAGTCAGAGGTGGGAAATATGGCGGAGAGGTTGGGAGAGCTCGGAGTATAAAAATTTCTAATTATTCTAATTGCTCTAATTATTCTAAAGAAACTCCAATGTCTAATGGCTAAGCAAAAAATCTTTTCAAGCCGATAATTAGGTCAATTAGGTCAATTAGAATAATTAGACATTGCAAGTTCACATCCCCGTTTTACTAAAAGAAGTTATTGAATATCTTTTAATCTAAAATCAACCAACAATGTTTAAATCTTTACCAATCTTATCTGTTTCTCTTCTGGCTTTTGCTGTTTTTGCCGGAGCATCGATCGGTAATTTTGGGAACAGCAAACCAATGATTAGCTGGTTTCCCGAGCAAGTTGTCCAAGACCAATTTCCCGGCACGGCCAAGGTTATCACCGTTAAATCCACCAGCCAGAAAGATTTAGAAAACGTTGAATTCTGGATCACGCCGCAGTTAAACAAATACGCCGCTGTTGAGCCAACATCAATTGATAAGGTTGAGAAGAACAAAGAATATACCGTTCAAATCATTGTCTCATTACCCACTACAGTTAAAGAAAAGAAACTGGTCGAAAGAGACATTGAAGGATTGTTGGGCGATCAAGCGGACAAAGATGATAAAGATTTCCTCAAACGCTGGGACAAAAACAAAATCAACGGTTTGCTCTTCGTTAAATCGGACAAAACTATTCCCTGGTTTCAATTCTGGAAAAAAGACAAAACCAAAACTATCAAGCTCATCCAGCCGAAACCGTTAAAAATCACAATCAACGTCAAGCAGCCAAGCGCGGAGGTGATTCCGGTTGGGATTTCTTTGCCTAGTAGCGATAGAATTGTAAGTGATCCAGAGTCCACTTTGGAATATGTGGGTGATGAAGTTGTGGTTGTTTTTAAAGAAGGCACAACCCTAGAAACAATTAGGAACATAATATCCACCACGGGGGGAGTTTTTGTCGGTAGCGAACAACGAATTAATCTCTATCAAATAAGATTTTTGGGCGCCGATTTATCTCAAATTGACGCAAAAATAAATCTATTAGAATTAAAAGAAGAAGTGGATTCTGCTTTTAGGCATCCATTGTATCTTGGGGATTTATAAAAAAACAATTATGTCGAAAATAAATATATTTAATATCATTAAACTCTTGGCAATATCTATCACTGGAATATTGGCCATTCTCTTAATAGCGGGTGTGATATATTATTACCGGAATTTTTATGAAGTCGAGATTGTTTTCGGGGCTGGCGTGGATAGCACGGTTGTCCAGAAAGTTATTTCCGGAGTTAATGGGAATATGCAGGGGAGTGGGGCATTTGGCACTCTTATCACGATTCCCCGATGGAGAAATGTTGATGTAGTAATAGAGCAATTGAAGGCCGATCCTAGCGTAGAAGAAGTGCACTATCCACCCCTGCGTCTTGGCCCCGTGTCTTATTAGTGATCCATAAGTAGAAACATGAAATCCCGTACCATATTTATATTTTTTATAATATTTTTCATTGTTACTGCGGCGGGTGTGGTAATGGCTTTTAATATACCTAACGATCCAAAATTTGATCCTTCTTGGAGCGAAAGTGGTCCGGGGGGGAATAACTGGGGACAGGAATTTATAAGGTTACCATCGGCTTGGGAGATCGCGACTGGAACCCCAAGCGTAAAAGTGGCCGTTGTCGATAGCGGATTTGATACGAGTCACGAGGATTTAAAAGATGTGATTGGGGGTGCGGGCTACATAGATACTATTCAACCAATTTTATATAGCGATCACGGGACGCATGTAGCAGGAATTATTGGTGCCAAGGGGAATAACGGAAAAGGAATTGCGGGGGTTGACTGGAATGCTAATTTGTATCTTTACAATTACATGGTTCCGGTAAAAGGATTGGCGGGTATAGCAAAGAGGGTGGGGGACCCTGTGTTGCTAGCGTCCTTTATGCTTGATGCAATTGATAATAATGCGCGCATAATAAACGTAAGCCAGGGAATTGTTTGGAAGGCGGGGCATGTTTTTTCTGATGCCGATCTGGGTGATGTTGAAAATGGAAATAAATATGTGAGATATGCTATTAAATATGCTGGAAAGCAGAATAAAGAAGTGCTATTTGTTTTCGCCGCCGGTAACGGCGATGATCATGGAGGACCTGGTACCGATGCAAAATATAATGCTCCGGGAAGTTTATCCAAGGAATTTCCTGACAATGTTATTGCAATAGCAGATAGTAATTTAGCGGGGAATCTCTCAATTAATTCAAATTATGGTGAGATGGTGGATGTTGCCGCTCCAGGAACCGATATATTAAGCACGCTTCCCAGTGGATCTCTTGAAGATTGGCTGCCTTGCTATGAAATCGTTGGTCTTCCAGATGGTTACGGCTGTAAGTCCGGCACCTCTATGTCCGCTCCGTTTGTTTCGGGATTGGCCGGGCTCATTTGGTCCAAAGCTGAAGAGATGGGTAAAACTTTGACGGCCAAAGAGGTTAAAGATTTGATTATTCAGGGAGCAAAAAACGGCGGGAAGTTTGTCTCCGGTCCCGACGGCCACCAGATTCCCATCATCAACGCCTACGAGTCTTTGAAGATTTTGGTCCAGCCCCAACCAACCGCCGCCCCTTGGCCGATGTTCCAGCATGACCCGCGGCATACCGGCCAAAGCGAATATCTCGGACCGCAGACCAATCACCTTAAATGGAGTTTTGACGCCGGTTTTCGAATCAATTCTTCGCCAATCATTGGGTCCGATGGAATCATCTATGTCGGTTCCGGCCCCGGCTACAATTTCGCCCTTCACGCTATCAACCCCGACGGTTCTTCAAAATGGATTCATCCGGTTGATTCCTGGATTTACTGGTCGTCCCCGGCCATCAGCGCCGCTGACGGCACCGTCTACATCGGTTCTTTCACTCAATCGAACTTCAGCCTTCAACAAGGCAAAGTTTACGCCGTCAATCCTGACGGCTCTAGAAAATGGACCCAGACGACCGCCGGAAAAGTTGATTCTTCGCCGGCTATCGGAAAAGACGGCCTTATCTATATTGGCTCCGATGATGGAAAAATCCAGGCCATTAATTCCGCGGACGGCAGCCTTAAATGGGAATACGCCACTGGCGGACCGGTGACAAATTCTTCGGCCATCGATGAACAAGGAAATCTCTATATCGGCTCTTATGATGGAAAGCTGTATTGTCTCGGAGAATGATTAATATGCACGTTTCTGTTTTACTAAAAGAAGTTATTGAATATCTTAACCCGCGGCCGGGTGAGAACTTTATTGATTGCACCATCAACGGCGGAGGACACAGCTTAGAGATTTTTAAACAAATCGGGCCCAACGGAAAAATTTTAGGCATTGATTGGGATAGCGGCGTTCTCGAAAAATTAGAGAGTAAATTAGACAACAAGACTAAAAAAAGTTTTATCCTAATCTGTGATAATTATCGAAACCTTAAAAATATCGTTGGCAATAATAATTTTTCTCCGGTTCACGGTATTTTGTTCGATCTGGGAATGAGTAGTTGGCAGTTGGGGGCGAGCGGCCGGGGATTTTCTTTTCAAAAAGACGAGCCGCTCGACATGCGCTACAGCGAGAATCAGACATTGACGGCCAAAGAAATTATTAACCAGTGGCCGGAGGAAGAGTTAATCAAAATTTTCGGGGAATATGGCGAAGAACGGCGGGCCAGGGCAATTGCCAGAGAGATTGTCTTTAGAAGAAAAAGGGGTGTCGTTGAAAGCACGACGGACCTTGTGGAGATTGTTCGGGGGGCAATTCCGGCTCGCCAGCGATTTGGCCGAATACATTTTGCCACCAGGATTTTTCAGGCTTTGCGGTTGGCGACAAACGAAGAGCTGGAAAATTTAAGCAAGGGTCTTGAGGCGGCAACGGATGTTCTGGCCGCCGGAGGGAGAATGGCAGTCATCTCTTTCCATTCCTTAGAAGACAGAATAGTGAAAAATTTTTTAAGGGAAAAGGCCCGGGAAAAAAAGTTAGAAATTTTAACAAAAAAACCCATCGTGCCCGACTGGCGGGAGGCTCAAGAGAACCCTCGGTCGAGGAGCGCTAAACTCCGCGCCGCGATCAAGCTATGAGCTCTAAGTATGTGATAAAGTAGTTATCGTCTATGCTTCCAGCATTTTACGCGAGTCAACAACAAAAGAAAGCAAGCTACGGAACAATCTCTTTGCATATTCTAATTTTTTCGATCATTCTGTTTTTTGGTCTTATTTATCTGTATCAAACCAACAATTTGGTCGTTCAGAGTTATTCTTTAAGGAAAAGCCAGGCGGCCTTGCAGTCTTTTCAGGATGAGAACCAGAAGTTGAGAGGAGAAATCGTTGGGTTTGAATCTTTAGCGGCGCTTCGGGAGGCGACGAAAGATTTTGGGATGGTCGTTGTTGATCAGGCTGGCTATGTTGACGCGGCTCAGCCGTTCGCCAAGCTGCCTTAGTTAGATTATTTAGCTCTGCTGGAGAATTCTTCGCCAAAGACGAATAATCAAACTATCGGAATTAAACAATGGGTAATAGATTTGAACAGAAACAAAATGGTTCGACACGGTTCACCACAGAAGGAATATTCAGCTAATGGAAGAATTGCGATTCTATTGATACTGCTTATAATTATCGCCGGCGCGATAGTAACCCGTCTGTTTTTAATTCAGGTTGTTCGTGGCGTTAGCTATAATCTTTTGGCGCGAAAGCAGCAGCAAACCTTACAAGAATTAGTGCCTCAACGGGGGGAAATTTTGGTGCAAGACAGATATAAATCTTCTTCATTGGCGGCGGTTGAGGGGGGTGGCGGCCAACAAGCCGCAGGGGCGGGGGCTGACCCGCCAGCAACGCTTCACGTAGCGATGCGGGCTGATAACTATCAGGCCGTTGCCATTAATAAGTCTTATCAGTTGCTTTTCTTGGTGCCGAAGGAAATTAAAGATGAGGCTGAGAGGGCGAAAATTGCTTCAAGCTTGAGTTTGGTCCTTGGCGTTCCGGTGGAGTCGATAACGGAGAAGTTGAATAAAGCCGATGATCCCTATGAGCCAATTGCGCATAAATTGTCTGATGACCAGGTGGCAAAGATTAAGAATTTGAATCTGAAAGGAATTCATTTTGTTCTCGAAGGCTGGCGATTCTATCCGGCCGAAAACTTCTTGAGCCACACGATTGGTTTTGTCGGTTTTTCTGGCAACAAGCAGGTTGGACAGTATGGTCTCGAAGGCTATTATCAAAAAGAGTTGTCCGGCGCGCCCGGGCTTTTGGAAGCTGCCAAAGACGCTATCGGCCGCTATATTTTCGCTTCTGACTACAATTTGGAGCCGGCTCGCGACGGCAGTAGCTTGGTTTTGACTATTGAGCAGAATATTCAATTCGAAGTTGAGTCGGAACTGAAGGCGGTGGTTGAAAAGTGGAGTGGGGAGGCTGGCACGGTGATAGTGATGGAGCCGCAAACTGGCAAAATTTTGGCCATGGCTAATTTGCCGGATTTTGACCCAAACGATTATTCTAAGGTTAAAAACGAAGATGTTTTTAGGAACGCGGCTGTCGAGAAACTATATGAGCCTGGTTCGGTTATGAAGCCCTTTACCATGTCGGCCGGCATAGATAGCGGCAAGATTGAACCGGATACGACATATACTGATACGGGCAGCGTGCGGATCGGAGGATACACAATCACTAACGCGGCGGAAAAAAGCTATGGCTTGTCCACGATGACAAAAGTTTTGGAAAAATCAATTAACACCGGCGCGGTTTTTGTCCAGAGAAAAATCGGGCCGGATGTTTTTCGCGATTATGTTGAAAAATTCGGACTGGGAGAAAAGACCGGCATTGATTTGGGCGGGGAGGTTGCTGGTAATTTTGGCGGGTTAAAGCGAGGGAGTCCGGAAATTAATTTCGCCACCGCCGCTTTTGGCCAAGGGATAGCAATTACGCCTCTCGAGTTAATTGTCGCTTTGGGCGCTATTGCTAATCAGGGCAAACTAATGAGGCCTTATATTGTTGATAAAATTATTGACGCGGATGGCAATGAGACTGAAACGCGGCCAGTGATGGT
>Ga0210051_1005525_pt1 | contig 12079 bp, 9 predicted proteins | sample CryGey092014_all_FD_185464 | JGI IMG/M metagenome (GOLD analysis project Ga0210051, IMG submission 185464) | Groundwater microbial communities from aquifer - Crystal Geyser CG23_combo_of_CG06-09_8/20/14_all (SPAdes) (version 2) | ecosystem: Environmental > Aquatic > Deep subsurface > Groundwater ...
TAATGGCAAGCAGTCGCAACCGCGTTTCTTATGTTGATAAACCGTCCTAAGATTGTCGGCGTTTTTTAAGTGCAATTTAGCATCCCCAGGAGGGAAAAGCTTTGTACCTTGGGAAAATTTAGCGGTGTGTATTGGACGAAGTTCGAATGTATTTCGGACAAAATCCGCAGGATTTTGACGAATGACACTTGCGCCTCGGCCGCGCTTGACAAGCTCGCGCGGGGCAAAACCCAAAAATTTCCTATCATTTTTATTTGCGGCTCCCCCCACACCCCCCGCCGCGAAGCGGAAAATTTGAAAGGAAGGAAATTTTTGGTTTTGCTGCCGCCGCCTCAATATAAACATACTTGTAATATATCACATTATTGTCATAGGACACAATATTTGGCTATAATACATCTGTGAATATGAAAACCCCAACTTCCAAACTTGGTAAAAACATCAAGCGTATACGAGAGGAAAAGAATATGACACAGGGCGACATTTGCCGCGCGGTCGGGCTTGATCGTGCTCAAATGAGCAATATTGAGGCAGGCAAAGGCAATCCCACGCTTGCCACCATTGAAAAAATAGCCCAAGCGTTGGGAGTATCGAGCGATGAGCTTTTGAAATAAATTTATGAAAAACAATAATCTCGCAAATGCAAAACGGGTAAAGAACGACGAATTTTATACCCAGTACAGCGATATTCAAAAAGAAATTGAAGCGTATTTAGAATATAATTCCAATGCATTCCGCGGTAAGGTAGTGTATTGCAACTGCGACGATCCGTTTGAGAGCAACTTCTTTCGCTATTTTGTACTCAATTTCAACAAGATCGGATTGAAACAGCTTATTACCACCAGCTACAAGCCCTCGCCCGTAGCCAACACACAACTAGGGTTATTTGGTGATGATAAAACGCTTGCAAAAGCAAAAGGTCGCCCTAAGATAACTGCCAACAAATTTATTATCAACGAAGTGCGTGACATAGATGGCGATGGTGAGTTCAACTTGAAGGATGTTGCTAAACAATTAAAAGCAAACAAACACAACGAATGGACGCCGCTGAAAGGCGACGGCGACTTTCGTAGCGATGAATCTAAAAATCTACTGAAACAATCCGATATTGTGGTAACAAATCCGCCGTTCAGCCTGTTTCGTGAGTATATAAAACAACTTGTTGATAATGATAAAAAGTTTTTGATAATCGGCAACATGAACGCAATTACCTACAAAGAAGTATTTCCAATACTTAAAGAGAATAAGGTTTGGTTAGGTAATAATTACAAAGTCAATGCCGGTGCGATGTTTTTTGAGATACCTGAAAAAATTGCCAATTTGGAGCAAGTTCGTGAAATTAAGACAAACGAAAGTGGCAAGAAAGTTTATATTACACGCGTGCAAGGTGTTCGTTGGTTTACGAATCTTGACCATGGGCGCCGTCATCAACCACTTCAACTTATGACAGAGGCAGAAGTAATAAAATTTACAACGAAAAAACCGTTTGAGAAATATGACAATTACGATGCGATAGAAGTGTCGTTGGTAAAAAATATTCCGAGCGATTATAAAGGTGTGATGGGTGTACCAGTTAGTTTTTTAGATAGTCACAATCCCGATCAATTTGAAATTTTAGGCTCAAATCGTGGCGTTGATCAAGATCCGAATAAAATTTACGGCAGAGGGTCTTATTTAAATGGAAAAGAAGTTTATAAAAGGTTATTTATCAAACACAGGAAAAAATAATATGAAAACAATTTTAAAAACCAACATAACTGTTCAAGAAATCTGCGAAGGATTCGTTTATAACGAGCTTGAAGGTAAGGGTCTGTTTGGCTTATCTGGCAAACTCACCATTCAGCCTGAATACCAGCGTAACTATATCTATGCCGAAGAAAACAGAGAAGCAGGCGTAATCGAATCCGTTCTCAAAGAATATCCAATTGGCTTGATTTATTTCAATAAAGTTGGCAAAGACACATTTGAAGTTTTGGACGGACAACAGCGCGTCACTAGTCTCGGACGATTTATCACTGACAAATTTGCCGTCAAAGACGAAAACGGTAATGAGCAATATTTTGGTGGTATGGCAAAAGACAAGAAAACCAAAATTTTGGAAACAAAGTTGCTCATTTACGAATGTGAAGGGACAGAAAGCCAAATAAAAGAATGGTTCAGAACCATAAATATTGCTGGCGTTCCGCTCAATAATCAAGAATTACTTAACGCCGTATATTCTGGTCCATTTGTAACTAGAGCTAAAGAAGAATTCAGTAATAGCCAAAACGCCAATATTCAAAAATGGAGTGCGTATGTATCGGGTAGTGCCAACAGGCAAGATTTTTTGGAATCCGCTCTTGATTGGGTAAGTAAAGGCAATATTGGCGATTATATGAGCAAGCATCGCAAAGACAAAAGTATTGATGAGTTAAAAAAATATTTCAACACCGTCATTGATTGGGTATCTAGCGTATTTACTGACGTAGAAAGCGAAATGCGTGGACTTGAATGGGGACGACTTTACAAGGAGTATCATAAAAAGTCACTTAATCCAGCCAAAGTATCATCCGAAGTGCGTAAGCTCTATGGCGATCCGTACATCAAAAACCGCAGAGGTATTTTTGAGTACATTCTCGGCGACTCCGTCGATACAAAATTACTAGATGTCCGAATTTTTGATGAGGCGATCAAGAGATCTGTTTATGCGAAACAAACAAGCGAGGCGGAAACTAAAGAGAAATCAAACTGTTCTCATTGTGCCATCGGACATGATGCTAATAAAAGCAAGGTTTGGAGTTTTGGTGAAATGGAAGCCGATCATGTATCAGCTTGGATTAAAGGTGGTGCGACTTCAGCTAAAAACTGTGAGATGTTGTGTAAGACGCACAATCGGGCAAAGGGCAATCGGTAAGCGGGATAATAGGCTAAGTCTGGGAAATAATTATGCGAATAGTGTTGTATAATTTAAGAAAAAGGTATGAGCAAAAAACCTAAAAAAATCGAAGTCATTGATCTCTTCAGTGGAGTTGGTGGTTTAACCTATGGATTGAGAAAATCTGGGTTGTCAGTTTTAGCTGGTCTTGATAATGATGAATCATGTGCTTACGCATACGAAAAAAACAATTCCGCTAAATTTATATCAGCAGATATTTCAGAGTTTGATTTTAAGGAGCTAAATAAAATCTACTCAAAAGGAAGTGTTCGGGTACTTGTCGGCTGTGCTCCCTGCCAACCTTTTTCTTCCCATGCTTTTAAATTGCGTAAAGATACGAAGGATGAGCGTTGGAACTTACTTGATCACTTTATCCGTGGGATAAAGGTTGTTAAACCAGACATTGTTTCAATGGAGAACGTTCGTGGGGTTACGAAAACAGATGTATTTAAGAACTTTATAAACGAACTCAAAAGACTTGGATATAAAGTGGATTGGAAAGTTGTATACGCACCAAATTACGGCATACCACAAAATCGTAGCCGTTTAATTCTACTCGCTTCAAAACTGGGTGAAATTTCAATACCTAAAGAAACACACACCAAAGACAATTACGTTACAGTGGGCGATATTATTCGTGAATTGCCAAGGATTGATGCGGGACAAATATCAAAGAAAGATCATTTACATCAAGCAAAGAAGCTTGAGCCAATAAATAAAAAACGTATTCTGCAATCAAAACCCGGCGGTACTTGGCGTGATTGGGATAAAAGTCTATTACCAAACTGCTACAAAAAAGACAGCGGGCAAACATACACGTCAGTATATGGACGAATGACATGGGACGATGTGTCACCAACAATCACAACACAATTTACCAGTTATGGTTCTGGCAGATTTGGGCATCCCGAACAAAACAGAGCACTTTCTATACGCGAGGGCGCATTGTTGCAAACATTCCCTATCGACTACGATTTTGGAGATTTTCCCGCAATAAAAATCAGCAGGCACATTGGAAATGCAGTTCCGCCTCAGTTAGGAGTTGTAATCGGTAAAAGTATCAAAAACCACTTAAAAGAATATGCCGGAAAATAGATTTACATTCGAAATATCGTTAAGCGTCCTTGACCACTTGGGACGAAATTTATATCGAAGTTTTGCCACCGTTCTTGGCGAGGCGATTTCGAACGCTTGGGACGCGGACGCGGGAAATGTCCATATTTATATTGATAGAAAAAACAACAATTTCTTTATCAAAGACGATGGCATTGGTATGACCGCAGAAGATTTTCAGAATAAATTTCTGAAAATCGGGTACTCAAAAAGAAAAGAGGGGGCGGCCGCTTCCGCAAAAGGCAGGCCGTTCATAGGCAGGAAAGGTATAGGAAAATTGGCTCTTTTGTCGTGCGCGGATAAAATCACCGTAATTTCAAAAGTAAGCGGCGGCGATTATGTCGGCGGGGTTATTGATAATTCCGGACTTGATGAGGCGATAACAAACGATTTAACTCCACAACAATACCCATTGGGAAATTGGGAGGCCGACAAGTTTTCTCAATATACGAGCGAGCACGAACGAGGCACGATTATACGATTTGAAAATATCAAAGACGGGATAAAGAACAGTTTGGACTTTTTGAAAAAAATCATCGCGCTCTATTTTAGATTTTCGCTTTTAGACGATTCTTTCAACATTTTTATCAACGGCGGAAAAATCACCTTGGATAATCTTGACGACTTGGCGCAAAAGACCCAATTCCTTTGGAATATCAACGATCTTGACGATCCATACATAAACGACAAACTCACGAACTTGAAAGAGGCGGGTAAATCCGTTCAAATGGACGGCAATGTAAAAGGATTTGTTGCTTCCGTTAACAAGCCAAGTGATCTAAAAATAACTACCACCGACGAAAGAGCCAGCGTGGATCTTTTTGTAAATGGAAGACTGCGCGAGAGGGATATTTTGAAACACATTCCAACAGCGCGAGTAGCGGAAAACTACTTCTACGGTCAAATACATTTCGACGATTTGGACGACGATAAAGACAGATTCACCAGCAGTCGCGAGGGAATTATTGCCGATGATCCCAAGTACAAAGAATTTTTGGACGCCCTACGAAAAAAGATTTTGGAAATCGTGTCGGATTGGGACGAATTAAGAAGGAAACATAGAAAAGACGGCGACCCCGAAAATGAAAATATCCCCGGCAAAGAAAGAAAAGCGGAAGAATTGTACAACGCTGTTTCCGGGGAATATGACTTGCCCGAAGGATCGGAAAACCGCCAAAAAGTAGATGGTTGGGTGAATGATTTACGAGATGACGCAAAATACAACCTTGCTTCTTACGCCGAGTGTTTTGTTTCCGAGAATTTACTAAGGAAACGTATTAAAGAAAACGGATCGGCTCCGACCTCGTGCACTAATGCGGACCAAAGCGGAAACACCTGCACAGCTAGATATAATCCCAGCACAGGGAATACCAGTTTGTGCGAGTATTGCAAGGGTGAGAGGGGTAAACAGAGTTTGCAAAAACAAAAAGAAGAAGCCGGTACTAATATCCAAATCAGAACCAATGAAGATAATCTCCTTATGTATTTGGATTACGTGGATTTAGCAAAAATTATTGATAATAGTGTACTTAAAGATGAAGATAAGCCGTATAAGCCACTTAGAAATTCTGTCATGCACACGTCTCGTCTGACCGAAGAAGCAAAGACAAAATTGACCTCTGTGTTTGATAATGTTGTGGCGACAGTCAAGAAACTGTTCGGAGCAGCAACAGATTAAAAAGCTATAGGGAGCTTCCGCTTGCGCGCGCACGGGAGGGTTGGGGCAAGCGCAATATGGTTTGCTTGTGCCATTCACCAGTTTGGCACAATCCGCTTTTTAGAGATACCACAGACCCGAACGAAGCCACTGAGCAAACACAAAGCAACACCGAGCAGGCATCGTGAGCGAAGCGAGCGGCCAGTGCGAGGCGCAAGTGTCATTCGTCAAAATCCTGCGGATTTTGTCCGAAATACATTCGAACTTCGTCCAATACACACCGCAGAAAGAAACTTCCAGTTCGGACAGAGACGCGCCGCTTCGCGACGCGGGTGAGGTGGGGTTCAGAAAATGCCGCCGCGTAGCGGCGAATTGGCTCGGCGTCGGTGGGAAATGCATTAGTGTCGCGCCTTCGGCGCGACCCCATTTCGGCTTCAAAATGCGATTTCGATTTCTGGCGGTGTGTATTAGACAAAGTTCGACTGCATTTCGAGCTGAACCCTGATGACCAATGATGCGCGCCTCGTCCGCTCCCTTCGGTCGCGGGAGCAAAAACCAAAAATTTTCCTTACCTTTCTTCTTTTCCTCGGCGGGGTGTGGTACACTCCATATTTGAAGAATTGATCAAGTAATTCTATGGAAAGTTTTGAACCAAAATTTCATTCAATTATGGAAAAGCCAAAAGAACCAGAAAAAGGGGAAGCACCTTTTGAGGTAATGAAAACTCCTGGAATTGTTATCCAGGAAGAAAAAGGTGCTCAACTGTTTTCTTTATTGTTAAAAGCAGAAAATCCGGAATGGGGAGAAACTGAAACTCCTTTAGCAAAAGAGACGACAGATTATTTCCGTGATAATCCGTTAAATCCCGAAATCATAAAAACCATTAAAGATTTTTATGCACAGGGCGTAGATGAAGAAACTCTTTATAATTTAGCTCTTACATATCGGCACCAAGAAAGAGCTGAAAAAGTTTTTGAAATGGCGGGAAAATATAAACCTCATGTAATAAATCCGCGAGAAATTCATCAAAAACTTTTAGCACTTTTGGAATCATTTGACCAAACTTTTTCTGCTTCGCCATTGGCGGGAAAATTCGCCGCAGAAATTGAACTGGACAGAAACGAGCGATTAGCAAGATTAACGGAAACTAGAAAAAGAATTGAGAGCTTGATTGATTTTTTCAAGCCGGATTCTAAAACGACAAATATGCAAAAATTAAGTTTTGTACCAACTGACCCTCTTTATAGAGTTAATTCTGGTAGATCTTTTTCTGCTTTTACTGGCGAACAAATAATAATTTCCCATATTGATAATGTTGATAATCAAGACCATGAATTTTTGCATGGAATCATAAATCCTATTGTAGAAAAACTATCTCAACAATTAACCAACGAACAAAAAGAAAAAATATATCATCTCGCTAGTGAAAAACTAAAGCAAGATTACAGCGACGGACATTTTAGTTTGCTATGTGAGGAAATTATAAGAACTTACAACGATATTTTTAAGAAGGGAGAAAAACCACAAACCTATGAGGATTTTGTGCAAAAAATTTCTGGTATTAGCGAAGACCAATTTCAAAAATTTTTAGCGCAAAGCAAAAACTTTAAAGTGAGATGCGACGAACTCGGAATAACCACAATTGAAGATTTCAAAAATAAATCTCAAGAATATTTTGAACGATTCGAGAAAAACCAATTAAGAGATTTAATTTTTAAAATCTACCAAGAATATTCAAATCGCCCAAACAAGGGAACCGAAAATTTTGAAAGGTTTGTTTTAGCAAAATTTTCGGCTAAAATATAAGTGTTGATTTGAAATTGGCTACCGAATTTCCGAAAACCCCCCAGTCCGAAACCCGCCCGCATTCCTCCACAGACCCCTCCTGCGGGCGGGAAAAGAGTCGAGGCAGGGCGAATCCTTTCCACCAGATAAAATTGTTTCGCCCTTCTGAGTCCGCTTTAATCATTTGGATTCTGCTCGAAATACATTCGAACTTCGTTCAATACACACCGCAAATTTTCGAAAAGAGTTTCTGAATGCAAAATGGGGTCGCGCGAAGCGCCGTCTGTTCCGAATTCCACCCGCCGAATCCAGAATCCAAAAGGGTTTTCCACGCTCCGCGTGGCTCAAAAAGGAGAGTTTTGTGTTGACAGAAATACGACGCTGTAGTTAGAGCGAGAGAGTCGTGAAAAAATTCTGACTCGTGGTTGCAATATTGTTCGAGACATCCTTTGACTCGATAATGTAGTTGTATGTCGTGCTGGCGGTAAGCGGCGAGAGCGTCAAAGCATGCGCCGTTAGAAGCCCGCTGCCTGTAACTGTCGTTGCGATCGAAAGATCGAGCGGCGTCGATGTCGCGAAGTAGACCTTACTCGTTGCAGGTTCATTCGTAGCCCAGGAAATGCTCGCGGAGGTCGATGCGACCGATCCTATCGAGATTGCCGAAATAATCGGTGCGATTATGTCCGTGGCGGGCTGATTCTCTTCGCCATCAAGATGTTTTTTAATGCCGGGCGGAAGCGTCTGACACACTGGTATTGTAGGTCGTTCACCATCATATTTACGCAACCAGCCCGGAGCGATGAGGTGTCCTGGCGGCACGATTGCGCATATATGTCCCTTGCCGATACTCACAGTCGAAGTGGCATGTCCATCATCATGTTCAGCTGCTATTGGATTTTCGTTCAGATCATCGTCAATGTCTCGAAGAGTTTTCGGACCAATAAAACCTACCTGATCGAGCCCATGTTTGTGTTGATAACGCTTCAGTGCTTCTTTGGTCAAGCGCCCAAAAAATCCAGAGATAAGCCCTTCGGGGTAGATACTCGGATCAGCCGCGAGTATCGTTTGGAGAAGCTTGACGCCATCTCCTTTGTCGCCCAAGCGAAGAAATCCGATCATGCTCGAAGTAAGCGCGGTCGTCGAGGCGTTGTTGGTGCTCGTCTGCGCTCCGCCGAGTATTTGTTGGACATTTGTAACCGTGGTGGTATCGACACCGAACGCCTGAAGAAGCGAGACAACGGCCTGTATTTGGCCCGTCGTCAATGCCGTCGCACTCGCAGATGTTGGCACAGCGACAGCGGTCAAAAGCGCGAGGCATACCGAGAACGAAATAAACGCTTTTTTCATACATTCAAAATTTATTAGTTTAGTAACTGACCGACTAATAGTAGCATACATACGGCGCACGTGTTACCAATAGCAAGGTCTGACAACATGTCCTTGAGAATCGGCTATGCTACAACGAGATGTCTTTTATCTTTGGTACCTATATATTATGTCCTTGAAACAGTTATTAGCTTCGCATAGGTATACGAAGTTATGCCCGACACGTATGTTGCAAAAGTTTCCAACAGTTTCAGAATAACGCTGTCCACATAGCATTTCTTGCACAAGGGAGTACTATTACTGTAATAGAGAAAGTTTTTTATTCACTCATCTAATTTTATCTTGCGTATGTCGAAAACCACCAAAATTTCCGTTCGCACAAAGACACTCGAGCAGGATAATTTTCTTACACCTGCTAAAAATGTCGAGTTGATCTCGAAAGAAACGCGCCGCTATCGCGATATGATTCCCCAGATCGAGAAACGAGACGGGCGGCTCGTGCAGTTTGATTTCGATAAGATTTCTTCTGCTGTGTGGAAGGCGATGGCCGAAGTAGGTGAAGGTGATCAAGAAGACGCGGTACTTGTGTCACACCAAGTGGCTGGCGAACTCGGACGATTTGCGAAAAAATACAAAAATTTCCTTCCCGGAGTTGAAGGCATACAAGATTCGGTGGAGAAATATCTCATTCTCAATGATTATGTAAAAACTGCGAAGGCATACATTCTCTACCGCGACAAGCGGGCGCAGTTGCGCGCAGCGCATGCTGATATACCAGAGCATGTGCGAAAGCTCGCCGAGGAAAGCAAGAAATATTTTTCCGGCAATGCGCTCGGCGAATTCGTGTATCTGCGCACGTATGCGAAATGGATCCCAGAAAAAGGTCGGCGCGAAATGTGGATCGAAACAGTTGATCGCTATGTGAATTTTATGCGTGAGAATCTTGGCGACAAACTTACCGAGAAAGAATATGCTGACGTGCGTATGGGCATCTTGAAGCAGGAGGTGATGCCATCGATGCGCCTCATGCAATTTGCGGGCGAGGCGGCACGCCGCTGTAACACCTGCGCGTACAATTGCACATTCACGGCGCCGACAAAACTCGAAGATTTTGCCGAGATCATGTACCTCTCGATGCAGGGGTGTGGTGTCGGCTTCGCTGTGGAGAGCCAAAATGTCGAACAGCTCTCGCAAATCAAGAAACAAACGGGGCAAAAACTACCGACGCACATTATTGTTGATTCAAAAGAGGGCTGGTGTGATGCGCTTACCCTCGGCATGAAAACGTGGTACGATGGAAAAGATATTTTATTCGATTCCTCCCAGGTTCGCCCGGCGGGTGCGCGTCTGAAAACGATGGGCGGGAAGGCGAGCGGCCCTGAGCCGCTTCGCAGTCTTCTTGCCTTCACTCGGGAACGAATTTTCTCGCGCGCAGGGCGGCGTCTACGCGCAATCGACGCGCACGACATCATTTGTAAAATAGGCGAATGCGTCGTCGCTGGTGGAGTGCGGCGCACCGCGATGATTTCGCTCTCCGATCTCGACGACGTCGAGATGCGCGATGCGAAGAGGGGCCAATTCTATATGACCGATCCGCACCGTTCAGTCGCGAACAATTCCGCGGTCTATGAGACGCGGCCGACCAACGCCGAGCTTATGGACGAATGGGTTGCGCTCATGAAAAGTGGAAGCGGCGAGCGAGGCATCTTCAATCGCGGGTCGCTCTCGGTGACGTTCCCCAAGCGTCGCATCGACCACTTCAAAAAAATAGGTTTTATAGGAGAAGATGGCGTGGTGCGCGGGTCTATCGGCACGAATCCGTGCGCCGAAATCATTTTACAATCGAAGCAATTCTGCAATCTCTCAGAGGTCATCGCGCGTGCGGATGATACCGAAGCATCACTTCTTCGGAAAATACGCCTCGCATCCATCCTCGGTACCTACCAATCGACGCTTACAAAGTTCGGTTACATCTCGAAAGAATGGACCGACCATTGCCGTACGGAACGGCTCCTCGGCGTCTCGGTCACCGGGCAGTGGGATTCACCTGTGGCGCGACAGCCGGAGACGATGCGGAAACTTCGTGATATGGCGATCAAAACAAACATCGCCTATGCGAAACGCTTCGGCATCGAGCGTTCACTCTCGGTCACTGCCGTGAAGCCCTCGGGAACCGTTTCGCAGACTTTCAACTGTGCGTCGGGCATTCATCCGCGCCACGCGCCGTATTATATCCGCCGCGTGCGCATCAGCGCGACCGACTCGCTCTTTAAAATGATGCGCGACCAGGGTGTGCCGTATTATCCGGAGGTGGGGCAGTCGATGGAAGAAGCGAACACCTTTGTACTTGAGTTTCCAATCAAGGCACCTGATCATTCGGCGGACACGCGGTTCAAGGACGACATCTCGGCGCTCGAACAGCTCGAATATTGGAAACGGGTGAAATTAAACTTCACCGAGCATAATCCCTCGGCAACCATCTCGGTGGGGGCATCCGAATGGATCAGCGTCGTCGATTGGATACAAAAGAACTGGGATATTATCGGCGGCCTCTCATTCCTGCCGCGTTCCGACCACGTCTACCGCCTAGCGCCGTATGAGGCGATTACGAAAGAAGAATATGAAGCGCGCATGGCTCGTTTCCCTAAGATGGATTATTCGAAACTTATCGCCTACGAGCGTCAGGACGAGACAGAAATGAAAAAGGAGCTCGCCTGCGCAGGCAACGCCTGCGAAGTAATTTAAGTCGTTAAAGCAATCGCCCGCGCAGGAGCGCGGGCGATTGCATCTTTGTGGACCGGGCCGATAAGCCGAATTCTGTCGCGGACGATCATTTATCTTGGCCCTCGATTACTCTCGGGCTCGAGCGGCACTCCCCTCGATTACTCTCGGGGCTCGGCCTTGCACGGTAGTAAGGATTTGGCCGTTTCATCTCGGAAGTTACCTCCCGACTCATCCAATCAACGATGGGATGCTTGTTTGCTTTCGCATTCAAGCGTCTCTGATCGCACCTCGCACCTCGCGGCGTGCGGGAATTACCCGCTACCATTCTCCCCGCCCTATGCGGGGCCGTGTTCGGACTTTCCTCCCCATGATTTCTACCATAGAGCGATCGCCTAGCCCGGTCCATATGTAGTATACTCTATTTCTTGTAAAACTCATTCAGGGTACGATAATCCTTGACATACCAGATAAGATGCTTGCGTTTCGACATGAAGTCGTAGAGAGGATCGCTCAGCATACATATATTATACCATAAAAGTTATCCCCATGCTCTTTTTTTG
>Ga0210051_1005527_pt1 | contig 12076 bp, 17 predicted proteins | sample CryGey092014_all_FD_185464 | JGI IMG/M metagenome (GOLD analysis project Ga0210051, IMG submission 185464) | Groundwater microbial communities from aquifer - Crystal Geyser CG23_combo_of_CG06-09_8/20/14_all (SPAdes) (version 2) | ecosystem: Environmental > Aquatic > Deep subsurface > Groundwater...
AAAGAGTATAATATAAGATATGGAATCGATTGTATGGAAAACATTCCATAGATTATGGAAACTTCACCATAGAATCTTTCAAAACTAAAATTGCTCCTCACCTTCTCTATCTTCGAAATTTCTTAGAAAATAAGATTTATCACTGTTTGTCATTCCTGCGGAAGCAGGAATCTATATATTTGGTTCCATTCTGGATTCCCGCTTTCGCGAGAATGGCAACCTTATTTTCATCGTTGGTGGGAAGCCAGGCGGCCATGATCAATTATAATGTAAAATCGGCCCTTTCAGAAAGCAAAGAGCATGGCCCCCGTCAAAATCCCTTTAAGCATCGGTTAGAAAAATCCCTCTAAATCTCCCTTTACAAAGGGAGACTCTGAATTTTCCCCCTTTGGAAAAGGGGGACTCAGGGGGATTTTCGGATCAAGATTATTTTGAAAATGAATTCCGAAATGTCAGTCTGGCTTTGACCTTACCGTGAGTAAAGAGTCCTCCTCTTTCTTTATGGCACAGCTTTTGCTTAATACTAAAAAGTCTTTAAACTAATACAAACGCACGAAATAATTTGACACGAATAATTTGACATGTAGGGCAAGGCTTTAGCCGTTCGGCTGAGCTCACGACGAAGCCTTGGCTTAAGCCTGCCTACCGCAGGCAGGCAACCCTGAAGGGTTGCACTACAAAAAATATTGTGCGTTTGTATTAATGCCCCATTTCTATGGCGCTCTTCTTTTTTGCGCCAGGAAAAATTCAAAGAGGAAAGGAGGTGAAAGAATATGGCAGTAGAAAAAGCGATTGCTTCTTCCAGTTTGGTCGAGGTGATTGACCGAATCCTTGACAAGGGTATCGTCATTGATGCCTGGGTAAGAGTCTCTTTAGTGGGAATCGAGTTGCTCGCTATTGAGGCCAGAGTCGTTGTGGCATCAGTCGAGACCTACCTGAAGTATGCTGAAGCGATTGGTCTGACCGCAACAGCAGCAGCCTAAGGATTGGTCAGTAACTTCACCCCGTTAGAAATGGAATTTCTAAACGGGGTCAAAAAGGAGTTCTTGCCGAGCCATCCTTACTCCGCCAAAGGTGAGAGGCAAGCATGCCTCGCCAAGAAATTCCTTCTTTTACTTTAAGCAAAAGGAGTAAATTTAATGGGAATTGCTGATGATATGGAAAGATTGGCAAAGGAGGTTGTCTCTTCTTATGAGTCCAGTATCTCAACAGTAGGCATAATTATTGATAATACCCACCGCATTCTTGAAGATTTCAAAACTAAAAGAAATGAAATGAGTAATCAACTCAAAGAAACCCTCGCCAAAGAAGAATCCCTGAGAAAAAAAGATTTTGATAGTATGATGGAAGAAATATTATCCCATCAAGGCGAAAGAGAAAAACAGGCAAGGAGTTTATTAAGGACCTTTCTGGAAGAACAGAAAGAGATGGCTCAAACTATTAAGAAGAATCTGTCAGAAGGTGAAAAGGTGAGGATAAATGATTTTAAAAAGATGCTACAGGATATTCAGACAAGGCAGAAGGCCGGAGAAAATGAGGTAAGTATGATGCTAAAGGAATTTCAGGGAGAGCATAAAGAGATGGCCGAATCACTGCGTAGCCTTTTAGATAAAGGAGAAGCCATACGGATTAAGGACTTTAAAGAGATGCTTAAGAATATCCGGTCAAGGCAAGTGAAACGGGAAGAGGAGGTTAGAAAGAGACTGGATGAATTTAGGAAACAACGTCAGGATATGGTTTCCGAGTGGTGTGAATTAACAGTTGTTATGGCTAAAAAAAGATCCGATAGCCTGAAAGGAGGTGAGAGCCAGGGAAAAGAAGATATTACAAATGTCTGATTTTAGACCTTGGTTAAGTGAGTGAGTTAATAGGCAGTTAAAGTTTTTAAAAATTCGAAAGGAGGAAACAAAAATGGATATGGCAACTGACATTAAGAACCTTGGTGAGGATATCGTGGCCTCTTATGATATGCGAGTAAAAGGAATCGGAACATTAGTAAAGGATACTCACAAAATGCTTAAAGGATTCCGAAGCGAGCATAAGGAGATGGCTGGCATCCTTAGGGCCGGTCTTGAAAAAGGGGAGACAGCGAGACTTAAGGATTTTAAGAGCATGATGGCTGACATTCAAAAGGCTATAAAAGAAATTGAAGCTTATACTGCGAATAAGCTCAAGGAATTCCATACCGCCTATGCGGAAATGGCCGCAAATCTTAGGAAAAGTCTGGAACATGGAGAGACAGATAGAATTAAAGCCTTTAAGCCTATGATGGCAGATATTCAGAAAGGCATAAGGGAAATTGAAACCTATGTCAGGAACAAACTCAAGGAATTTTCTAATGCCCACATTGATATGAGCGAAGAACTTAAGAAAGAGTTAACCAAGTATGTAGATGGCATGGTGAAGGCAACCAAGAAGTTAATGGGTGAGATTCGAAAACGACAGGAAGAAAGAAACGTCGAGGTTGCCGACCTCTTGGAAGCCTTCAAGACTGAAAGAGAAAGGATGGCTGGTAATTGGCAAGCCTTGGTTGCTACGATGGCCAAAAGAAGAGGACCTAATCCTGTTGAGGTTGAAGCTGGTGAGGGAATAAAAACAGTTGAAGAGGCAGTTGAAAAGGCAAAAAAGACAAAAAGAAGAAAAAAAGGTAAATAAACTCACCCCCTTACTTAAATGAATGTTGAAGTTATCAATGAGGGGTAGCTTGCTGTTAATGGCAAAAGTTAAGAAGATGTAGATACAATTTGAAAAAGGGGTGAGATTATGAGCGAAACAATATGCGCCTTCTGTAAGGGCAAAGGTAAAGATCCCTTTGAGCTACTCTCCAAGCTTGCTAACTGTCAGGTATGTGGAGGCAAAGGTAAGGTCGAGGTTATAGAGCCAGCGATCAAATGCGCCTTTTGTAAAGGCACAGGTATCTATCCTCGTGATGGCCGCGTTACATGCACCGTATGCAATGGTAAAGGCATGGTTACTGTGAAAGGTGAAACCGAAGGGTGTCCTAAATGTAAAGGCAGTGGGCAAGAAATAGAGAGTGGCCTGCCTTGTATTAAATGTGGGGGCAAAGGGGTGGTTTTAAAGAGATGACTAAACTAAATTCCTCCAGAGAATACTTTATTAAAAAGAGGAAGGAATCGTTGACTAAAATTAATTCCTTCAGAGACAGAGAAGACTTTAGAAAGAACGAGAATGAGATGAAGGTAGATTTAGAAGAGACAAGAAAGATCTGGAGGGGATTAAGCGAAAGATTCAAATGGTGGCAAGAATTGCCATAGAAAATTTTTAATGTCATTCCTGCGAAAGCAGGAATCCAGACGCCGTCCCTGTGAAAACAGGGAACCATTAATTAACCTTTAAGAACTGGATTCCGTGTCCCCCGATTAAGGACTTCGAGGGCAGGCAAGCGCGGAATGACAGACTAAGGAGGGAGATAAGATGATTGATGAGATGACTACAGTATTAGAACCAAGTCCTCTGCCAGACTTTGTGGAAACGAAATATATAAAGGATATTACTAACAGAACCCTTTCCTATATTAAGGCAGGTTTCCCGGTTCATTTCAGGGGGCCCTCAGGTACTGGCAAGACGACTCTGGCAATGCATATCGCAAGTAAGATTAATAGGCCGGTGGTAATGATTCACGGAGACGAGGAATTTACAACCTCGGATTTAGTAGGAGGTGAGCAAGGTTATCGTTTTAAAAAGGTGGTTGACCGCTTTGTATCCCGTGTGCTCAAGGTAGAAGAGGATATGATTAAACGTTGGGTTGATAACCGTCTGACCGTTGCCTGTAAATTCGGATTTACTCTCATCTATGATGAATTTACGCGATCAAGGCCAGAGGCGAATAACATACTTCTTTCTATTTTACAGGAAAAGATAATGGATTTGCCTGTGGGAAGAGGAGAAGAGCCATATTTAAGGGTCGCTCCAGATTTTACTGCTATCTTCACCTCTAACCCCGAAGAATATGCGGGAGTCTATAGAAGCCAGGATGCCTTGAGGGACAGGATGATAACGATGGATCTGGACCATTTTGACTATGATACAGAGGTGGCAATAACGAAGGCAAAATCCAAACTGTCACAAAAAGACGCCGAGAAAATAGTCAATATTGTAAGGGGCTTAAGAGAATCTGGAAAGTGTGAGTTTGCTCCGACCGTTCGCGGCTGCATAATGATTGCAAAAACGCTTAAAGTTCAGAATATGCCTCCCTCTAACTCAGATGGGTTTCTAAAGGTGTGTCAGGATATCCTGGCATCTGAGACAAGCCGAGTTGGCTCAAAAACTAATCAAGCCAGGGTAAAAGAATTGGTTAAAGACCTTGTAGGGAAAGAACTCGGAAAGAAAAAGACCGTTGAGGTAGGGAAGGAACCTGAAAAGGAAGCTGCTGTAGGTGCAGCTTAAAGGCCAGTAGGAAAGTCCAGCCGGCATAGAAAAGAAAGATTAACGACGAAAAAAGTCTATCCTTAATTAGGAAGGAGGAATTCAAAATGACTCTTATGCGGGCATTTTCTAAGGTGGATAAGGAGGGAAAGATTGCGATTCCCGGCAATATTAAGCGGGAAACAGGCCTTAAAGAAAGCCAATTAGTGGAGCTAAAGATTGTAGGGGCAGGCGGTAAAAAAAGTGTTCTTATTACAGGAAGGAAAATTGCAAGATGACACGAAGTGTCCATAATCCGCAATGTCACCCTGAACTCGTTTCAGTATTGTTTCAGGGTCCTGAACTAACCCTGTCCTGAAGAGATGCCGAAACAAGTTCGGCATGACACTTTCAGGGTTTAGCATGACAGGGAATAGCAAGGTTTTTTGATTTCTCATTACGGATTATAGAAGTGTCATTGGGAGGTGAAGGATGGCAAGAGGTGTAAGTGATATCAGTGGTCTTCGAAATATCAGGAGCATGCACAGCACGGGCAAGCGGTCCATATCCAGAGTAGCAAGTTCTGCCTATTTAGATTTGTATATGCTCCGGAAGGAAAAGGAACGCTTAGAGAAAGAAGATGCCATTCTGGAAAAGCGAAAGGCAGGGATTCAAAAAAGATTAGAAGATATAAAGAAAGAAATGGAGGCATTGGAAAGCTCAGCCCAGCAAGAAATGGGATGGCAAGCGGGGCAAAGAGAGGTTGTGAAGGAAGAAACTCAAAAAAAGAAATGGAAGAAGATGGGATTGAGTTACTGAATTGAAGGAGAATTGAATTATGGAAATGGCATGGAGGACATATCAGTGGAGGGGCAACAGCAGGATGAAGAGAAGAAGTGAAATTTTAAAAGGTGAGATATTCGAATGCGCCTTTTGTAGAGGAAGTGGATTTTTAGCTGGGGCTAAAGGGATCAAATGCCCTGTTTGTAGAGGAGAAGGGGCCGTGAGTATTGAGGCCCCGGCTGTGCTTTGTGCCTTTTGTAATGGGATGGGAAAGGCATATCCGAGAACAAATATTACCTGCCCTGCATGTTTTGGTAAAGGGGTTATGAGTGCAGGCAGTGAAGATATTGAAACATGCCCCAGCTGCAAAGGAAGGGGAAGAAAAGCAGGTAGCAATCTTCCGTGTTTAACATGTAGAGGAAAAGGGGTTATTCCGAAACCAAAAGTTTCCGCAGAAGGTGGAAAGATAAAAGGGAACCTCTAATAATTACCAATTTGCCACTCCCGCGTAAGCGGGAGTCCAGTAATGTCAAAAACTTATGGATTCCTGCTTTCGCAGGAATGACATTTTTAGAGGTAACTAAAAGATTAATAATGGAGAGAGGCATGGTGAAGAAAAAAGATGAGAAGGAAGAAGAGGGCTTAGATATTGATTTTGGGATAGGTAAGTTAAGCCTGGGGGGATTATTTAAAGGCGTTGAGAAATTGATTGACCTCGCCGCTGAACTGAAAGAAGCAGGGGGAGAGATTAAGAAGGAAGGCGAGATTGACCTAAGTCATCTTAGAAAAGGCATGAAGGGCGTTTTTGGCTTCTCTATCAAGACGGCAGTAGGTGGAAAGCCAATCGTGGAACCTTTTGGTAACATTAAGAAGACCCCTAAAGGACCTACTGTCGACGAAGAGAGAGAACCAATGACAGATGTCTTTGACGAAAAGGAGGAGGTTCGAGTCTATGCTGAGATGCCAGGAGTCAATGAAGAGGATATAAAGATAGATTTAAGAGGGGATATATTGAATATTTCGGCCCATGGCGTAGAGAGGAAGTATCATAAAGAGATCCTCCTTCCTACAAAGGTAAAGACCGAGACTTTAACATCCAGGTATAAAAATGGAATCCTGGAGATTCGAATCCAAAAATAGTTCTGAACATGACGCATCCTAAGAATAGCCTGACATTAAAAGTAAAAGAAGCCTTGCCTAAAGATGTGGGCAGGGCGATTGCGCGTATAGATCCTGAAGATACGAAAAGCATGGGGATCGAAGTGGGGGAAATTGTGTTGATCGAAGGAAAGAGAAAAACCCCTGCTAAAGCAATGCCTTTATTCTTGGAAGACAGAGGAAAAGGAATTGTGCAAATAGATGGGATTACGAGAGAGAATGCACAGATAGGGTTAGATGAAAAGGTAACCATTCAAAAGACTTCGCAAAGGCCTGCAAGCAAGATCACTCTATCCCCGATCACTTCGGTCGGCTCATTCGAGAAGGAGAAAGATGTTAAGTACATCGGTTCATTAATGGAGGGCCTTCCGCTCACAGCCGGTGATAAGGTGAGAGCCAGTCTTTTTGGTGCAAGATCTTGTGATTTTAAAGTATTGGATACAATCCCTGATGGAATTGTACTCATCGGGCCTACCACCCTTATCAGGATGGAGACAAAGGGACCACAGGAGATAAAAGACACTCGTATTTCCTATGAAGATATCGGCGGACTCCAAACCCAGATACAGCGGATCAGAGAAATGATCGAGTTGCCCCTCAAATACCCGGAGGTGTTTAGGAGGTTAGGGGTTGACGCCCCGAAAGGGGTATTTTTGTATGGCCCTCCTGGTTGCGGAAAGACCCTGATTGCCCGTGCTGTTGCCAATGAAACAGAGGCATATTTCACCCATATCAGCGGACCGGAGATCATGGGAAAATTTTACGGAGAGAGTGAAGCTCGCCTGAGAAGCGTATTTGAAGACGCACAAAAACATGCCCCGGCCATCATCTTTATTGATGAGATAGATGCTATCGCTCCCAAAAGAGAGGAAATGGGCGGAGAAAAGCAGGTTGAACGAAGGGTGGTGGCTCAACTTCTGGCCCTCATGGACGGATTGGAATCAAGGGGCGAGATTATCGTGATCGCCGCAACCAATATTCCTAATACTATAGACCCTGCATTGAGACGCCCCGGCCGCTTCGATAGAGAAATATCTATACCCATACCCGACAGAAATGGAAGACTTCAGATACTTCAGATCTATACAAGGGGAATGCCCCTTGCAGAAGATGCTCGCCCCGTTAGAAATTCCATTTCTAACGGGGTAAATCTCGAAAAGTTAGCGGATATGACCCATGGATTTGTTGGGGCAGACATCGAGGCATTAGCAAGAGAGGCTGCCATGTCGGCTTTAAGAAAGATCCTGCCTAAGATCGATTTTGAGCTGGCGGATATCCCTTATGAAACGCTCATGGAGCTTCAAGTCACTATGGATAATTTTTTAGAGGCGATGACGGAGGTAGAACCCTCCGCGATAAGGGAGTTTTTTGTGGAGGTCCCTGATGTGAAATGGGAGGATGTGGGAGGATTGGAGGATATGAAGAGAGACCTGATAGAGGCAATTGAATGGCCCCTTAAATATCCTGAACTTTTCAAAAAGGCCAATACCCAACCACCCAAAGGGATATTGCTTCATGGAGCGCCTGGTACAGGAAAGACCTTATTAGCCAAGGCAGTTGCGAATGAGAGTGGAGTTAATTTTATCTCAGTCAAAGGGCCGAGCCTGATATCAAAGTATATTGGAGAGAGTGAAAGGGGCATCAGGGAAGTTTTTAAAAAGGCAAAGCAGGCCTCTCCCACAATATTATTCTTTGACGAAATAGACAGCCTGGTTCCTAAAAGAAGTGAGAGCAGCACCGATGCTCATGTAACAGAAAGGGTGATCAGTCAATTTCTAACAGAGATGGACGGGATAGAGGAATTAAAAGGAGTGGTCGTCTTAGCCGCTACCAACCGATTGGATTTAATTGACCCGGCGCTTCTTAGAAGCGGCAGGTTTGACATTTTATTTGAACTCCTTGCACCTGATGAAGAGACAAGGCTTTCGATATTTAAAATTCATACCAGGAATAAACCCCTTCATAAAGATGTGGACTTTAAGAAATTAGCCAAGAAGACAGATGGAATAGTAGGGTCAGATATACAATTACTCTGTCAGAAGGCTTCAATGAATGCCATCCGTAAGTTTGTCAAAGGGAAGAAAGAAGCGGCAAATGCCCGGTCTATGGAGCTTTTCATAACCTGTGACGACTTTGAAGCGGCCTTGAGATCAATTCAATCCGAAAGGCCCTGAGATGAGAAGACTGAAATACATCCCCATCATCCATACGGGGGTCGAGATGGGATCGATGTATGGGACATTAAAAGACGAATATATCAGAAGGTTTGGCACTCAAAAATGGGAAGAACATAACAGAATCATAGAAGATTTCTGGCAAGGGATTCGTAATAAGGTCTTTGATTTAAGCTTGGATTACCCAAATACACGGTTGTATCAAGATGGATTGCCTGTATGCGGAAAGGAGATGGACTTAGTCCAAGAATTGGTCAAGATGGGCAGCAGAAACCACCAAATCCTTATGGAGCTTATCCAGTTAGGTGCAAAATTAGAAGGGACAGAGGATCCGAAACTGCTTTTGGAAGAATATGACTATTTAAAAGATGGATCAGCTCATTTAGATGACCCGAAAGGGAAAAGGAAATATCAGAAGCTGGCCGGAAGCCTTTTACAGAAGAGAGATGCCTATATTGGCCAGCGAATTGACAAAACTTTACGGGACGGTGAGACGGGGCTACTCTTCATCGGAATTGCTCACAGGGTGAATGAGAAATTACCTAAGGACATCGAGATAGACTACCTCATTTATAGGCTTCCTTTCAAAGAAGGCTTGTTTCCGGATGAAAAAGAAAGTTAAGGGAATTCATGATATTACTACGTCGCTATACCGGGCAAGAATACCAGAAAACAGAGAGGCTCCCAAAAGGCTCGGACGAGACTCAAAAAAGAGATATTTCAAAAAAGGTGAAGGGACCATCAGCGCTCCAAGGGTATGGTCATTTTCAACAAAACCTAAGTTTACCCGATATCAGAAATCGATCGAGAGGAGTTTATTCGTAGAAAGGATTGAGGAGCCTAAAACGAATGTGTTTGAGAAAACGGACAACTTGGTCATCATGGTTGAGTTACCCGATGTGAAAAAAGAGGATATTCATTGGGAAATAAGCAATGATATTTTTTCTGTTCGTTCTCAAGATAAATTCGGTTCAAAGAAATATATGAAAGAGATGCTTTTACCTTTTGTAGCGGAGGAGGATGATATTCAAACGGATTATAGGAATGGTATTTTTGAGATTAGTTTTCGCAGAAAAAAGGGTAAAAGGAAATGAAAAAAACGATTCTCATTGTAGATGATGAAAAAGAATTATGTAAAATCCTCTCTGATAGTTTATTTCAGGATCACTATCGGGTGCTCGTTGCATTCGAAGGGAAAAGAGCGCTCCAGTTAGTAAAAGAAGAGAAACCTGACCTGATTCTATTGGATATAAAAATGCCGAGGATGAATGGGATAGAGGTGCTTAAAAAAATTAAGAAGATGAAGAAAGAAATCGTTGTGATTATGCTCACGGCCTATGGAACCCTTGAAACGGCAAGAAAGGCTATGAAGTTAGGAGCGTATGATTACCTCACCAAGCCCTTTGACCTTTTCAATCTCAAATCTCTTGTGAAAGAGGCTTTGGGAAGGGTGTGTAAACCCCGTTAGAGAAGACGGGGCATTATACCCCGCCCTTTCTAACGGGGTAAACCAGCGGAAAAGGGGAAACGATGAAAGACGGATGGAAACATTTATATGGTGTGATAGGAGCGTCCGAAAATTTGAATTTCGGTCCCATCAGGGTTGGGAACCAAGAAGTTTATGCGTTAAATCATGAAGAATTATCTGCGATTGTCAGCAACACCCCTTTTACAGACTATAAGACAATGACTAAGGATGTTGTCATACGATATTTATTAGATCACCAGAAGGTAGTGGAGAGTGTGATGGGTTCATATCCCATCATTCCATTTAAATTCGGTTCATTGGCCCACAGCGAGAAAGAAGTAGAGCAGATACTGACCCAGGGTTATACCCTTTTCAAATCCCTCCTCCCATGGGTTCGAGAAAGGGTGGAGTTTGAGTTAGTGGCATCGTGGGATAGAGAAAAGGTATTCAAGGCCCTCTACGAGGAAGAATCAGAGATTCGGTTTCTTCAGGAAATGATCGAAAAAAAATCCGAAGAGAACGCCCTCTTGGAAAAGATCAAGTTGGGAAAGTTGGTCCACCAATACCTTATTAAAAGGAAGGTTCTTTTCAAAGATAAAATCCTTTCTCAATTAAAAGGTTGCACTGAATCTCAATGTGACCACGATGCCATGGATGATTTGATGATCCTCAATATGGCCTTCCTCTTGAGAAAGGAGATGGAGAGTGAATTCGATCACAGGATTCAATATCTGGATCAAACCTTTCTCGGAAAGGTCTGTTTTAAATTGATCGGTCCGCTTCCATTATACAGTTTCCGATGCATAGATATTGAGTGGGTTGATGCTAAGGAAGTTCGTGAGGCCCTTGCCCTTCTCGATTTAAAAGAGGATGCCTCATCGGACGATCTTAGGAGCGCCTATTATCAGAAGGCGCAGTCCATTCATCCTGATAAGACAGGAGAGCCTTTAAATTCTGTTTCGGAATTTGAAAAGTTGGCCGAGGCCTGTAAGTTCCTTAGGAAGTATTATAACCAGCATCGTTCCTTTCCCAGAGAAGACCGCATCCTCTTGATGGAGGTCAGAACGAATGGTTTAAATTATTGAAGGAAAGAGGATGAAGAAGGGGGTGGAAAATCATATCGTCATGGTAGATAGATGAGGTTCTTAAAATATCTTCTATTTTTTCTTCTTCTAATTTTTGCTTTCGCAATATAAGCTTCGTATGAATTGACGTGTGGGATTGAATATTATCAAGGAGTTTTAGAAAGGCAAGATAATATAATACTTCAAAAAAAGAAGCGTATTATTGAATTAATACAAAAATTGGAGGAGATGGAAAATGAAAGATTCCAGATTATCGAACAGAAAGCCAAAGTGCACCATTCTTGAATCGTTCGACGGAATAATCATCGTTATTGGGCCGAATATTGTTAAGTCAAACCATAAGGAAATCGAAAAGGAGGAGAACTACCATGACGGTAATATTAAAGGAGGCGCATGAAGAAGCGATTCGAAAAATAAAAAAGAGGTCTTTTAAAATTCATATCTTAGGAGTATGTTTTACGTTTTTATTATCTCTATTTTTGATGTGTGGGAAAGTGATTTTAAAAATAGAGAAGGATTTAGCCAAGCATAGTTATGGAATAGTTAAAGGCCATGTTATTGAAATGGAAGCCAAATTAAAACTATTAGAAATATTGAGGACGAAGCCAATGAGTATTGGGCATGCGTTAGAAGTTGCAGATGTAGTTTTCGAGGAATCGAGAAATCGGGAAATACCAATATCGGTGGCTCTGGCTATTATCAATCAAGAATCTTCATTTAGAAATGGCGCTGTAAGTGAGAAAGGTGCGAGAGGATTGATGCAGTTGATGCCAGGAACATGGAATCAATATATGGACGATCCTAAATTGAAAGAGGAGATAGGAAATAGCCATATCCCAACATTAAATATAAGGACAGGAATGGCTTATCTCGGAGATTTAATAAAGAAGGAAAAGGATTGGAATAAAGTATTGAGCATTTATGTAAGCGGGAATAAAGATATTGAGTCAAATCAAGTTTATATTAAACAGGTTTTTAATAAGGCAAAAGAATATAGTGAGGAATTAGAAGGGAGGTGGTAGTTGGCGTTTACACATAAAATC
>Ga0210051_1005528_pt1 | contig 12074 bp, 9 predicted proteins | sample CryGey092014_all_FD_185464 | JGI IMG/M metagenome (GOLD analysis project Ga0210051, IMG submission 185464) | Groundwater microbial communities from aquifer - Crystal Geyser CG23_combo_of_CG06-09_8/20/14_all (SPAdes) (version 2) | ecosystem: Environmental > Aquatic > Deep subsurface > Groundwater ...
GGGGGGGTTGATTCCTGCACCACAAGCTTTGCCTGGCTGCAGGACCCGCAACTGGGCTTGCCCCAGTTATCATAGACCAGAAGCGTCACCCAGTAGGTGCCTGCTTGCCCAAAGACGTGGCTCGCGAGCGGGCTCACGCCTTCCTCGGTGTTTCCGTCTCCGAAATCCCATTCATAGCCCCCGACTTCTCCATCCGGGTCGTATGAATCAGAGGCGTCAAACTCAACCTCTGCGCCGGGCTCGGTATGATAAGCCGAACCGACCAGCGCCACCTCTCCTGACACCTCAAGGGAGGCGACAGGCTCTTGGTTAAACAGCGCGCAGCTGGTTGCAAATAGCAACACAACTGCCCCGATCGAAACGACGACCGCAACTCTCTTGTGCTTCATCTCGCTGACACCTCCTTGGCGTCGTTTGTTTTTTTGCTCTCTTTATCATTTATGCGGAGAATAATTCTCCGCTTTCGCTTGAGGTAGTTAGTAGCTTATTTAATGAACTGATTATATACTATCACATTTCCAAAATTTGTCAATCTATTGACATTAACAATCTTATTTAGTATAATAGGCAATGAAAGGAAGGAGGGATTGTCGTGAACAGACCAGACAGATGGAACCCAATGGTGGGTCGGAAAGGAAGTAAAGTGAGGAAGAGAAATCTTACTCCTGACCAAGTCGCTTGTATGGTGTTGGTGGTGGCAGTAGTGATTGCTGCCGCGTGTCTCATCTTCTTCGCCATTCCCGGCGAGGCGCAGTGTTGCCCGCCCGTACCGGAACCGATCATCAGAGAAGTACCGGTACCGGTGATCGTCACGGAAACGGTGGTTGTTGAGGCGGAGCTGCCGCCTTGCGCTGACCACCGGTTCGAGGTCGGGTTCCAAATGTTCGGGCCAAGCCCGATGTTCGCGGCAGCCAATCTTGATTGGCGGCCCGCGCTTGGAGGCCTGAATATCGGAAAAAGATGGCTCAAGTTCGACATAGCGCTCGGCTTGTCCGGCGCCGCCATTGAAAATCAGCCGATATTTGGCTTCAACGCCAAGCTCGGCGTGGCCTTCGATGGCCCGGGCCCCTACTTCGACGTCGTGCGAGTTCTCTGGTTCCCGCAATGGGAGCCGGCCTCGCACTACGAAGAGCTTGGCCTGCGTCTTCCGGTTCTGGTTCTGGGCGTTCCCATCGGCCAGATGTCGGCCCTCCTGTATCTCGGAGCCGAGAGATTCGTGCTTCTTTCGGAGACCACGGGGTATAGGGAAGCCAATACCCTGCTCGTCGGCGCTACAGCCCGAATCTGCCGAAATGCTTTCTCGGCCGGGTTCCAAACCGAAATTCGGGCCAGCTATCAAATCCGCGACTGCGAAAACCGCGGACTGGTCTGGGGCCTTGGCCTCAATGTCTTCCTCTGGTTTTAAGGAGGAAGCTATGAGGCCGCGGCAAACGACAGGACCTCCGCCAGAGTTCTCGCATCGCGAGAATTCGTCCGGCGGAGGTCCTCTTCATTTTTGAACAATATTTAGAAACCCGATAAAAGGTTTTTTATTTTCTCTGCCGTATCTGGCGAAATGTTTATATGCGTAGGCAAGTTCACAATTCTTTGGGCGATATCTTCTGCCATTGGGCAAGAACCTTTAATATAATTCATTTTATCCAAGTCCGTGCTAACAGGCACGACAACCGACTTTCTCCAGCCGTCGTCTAAAAATATATTTTGTTTTTGGAAAAATTTCAAAATTTGGGCCGGCTCGTTTTTCCCGCAAATAACCGGAAATCTCATATAAACATTTTTCCTCCCGCCATTTTCCAAGCCCGGCAAATAGAAATTTGGCCCGCTCAATTTTTTTCTATATATCTCTGCTATTTTTCGGCGATGCTCATTAACCTCATCAACCTTCTTCAATTGATTAAGGGCTAAAATTGCCAAGCCATTCGGCATTTTTTTGGGAAAATATCTTGGCATTATCCCCTGCTTTTCGCCCCTGGCCACTGCTTTGGAGATTATTTTTAACTTTTGCAAGCCAACCAAGACAATTTTTCCAAGGCCAAAAAGACCGTAAAAAGGCATTACTAAAATCTTAATCAAGACCGGGTGCAAAAGTTGTTGAAAAACCCAACAATAGGACGGATATTGATAGTTATCTCGGATTTTGCTGATTCTTTCAGATAAAACAGGGTCATTGGCAACCGCCATCCCTCCATAAACCGAAGAAATAATCTTGTCCCTGCCAAAACTGAAAAACGATGCCTGGCCGAATATCCCGATTTTTCTGCTCTTGTATTCCGCGCCCAAGGAATGAGCGCAATCCTCTATTAAAATCAAATTATGTTTTTGGCAAATTCCCGAAATTTCATCAATCTTAGCCGGAAAGCCGAAAGTATGCTGGACTAAAACCGCCCGGCTGTCAGGGGTAATCTTTTTTTCCAAATCCGCTGAATTCATATTCAACGTTTCTTTTTCAATGTCCACAAAAACCGGCTTCAGCCCGGACCAAATAATGGGATTAACCGCCGCGTTACAAGTAAATGCTTGGAGTAAAACTTCGCTTCCTTTTTCCAATTCCAAAGATTTTAAAATAGCCATAAACGCCGAGCGTCCGCTATTAAAGGCGAACGAATTATTTACGCCCGAATAATTTCTAAATTTCTCTTCCAACGCCGCGCTATCCCTCCCCTTTTTCCATTTCCAGGGCATAAAAATCAACTTAAAAGCCAACCAAACATCATCTTTTTGGACATTGGGAGACAGGGATATGAATATGGGCTTCCTAAAAATCATAATGAGTGATTATCAATCAACAATTCTTTTAACCCCTTAGGCCCTCTCCCCTCCAGCAATACGGCATCGCCGGGTTGGCAGAATCCTTTAATCTTCTGAACAATCTCCTGCGAATTTCTGATAAGCAGGATGTTTTTGCCTCCCGCGCCCTCAACAATGTCCTGAAAATTGTCCTCGCTTGTTATGATTACCAAATCGCAAACTTGAGCAATTTTTCCCCCGATTTCTCTGTGTATTTTTTCTGACTCTTTGCCCAACTCAATCAAACTCGGTATTACAATCGCTTTTTTAGATGACCAATTTTTGAGATACTCCAAATCCGCCATCACCCCATCGGGATTGGCAGAATAACTTGAATCAATGATGTTCAATCCGTTAATTCCCTTTTGGACCCTCATTCCTCCTTTTTGGAAAAGCCGGGCGCATATCTTGGAAAGTTCGGGCAGGCTGACGCCCAATTCCCTGGCGATACAAACTGCGCCCAATATATTCAAGACATTGTGCCTGCCCAATAGATTGGTTTTGCAATTTATGGTTCCGCCTGTCTTAAAAACAATTTTGAACAGAGTGAAAGCGTTGCCCGTTTTAATGTCCTCGGCCCAAACATCAGAGACGATGCCCTTGACTTTGTTGTCCAAGCTATAAATTCTTTTTGGCTTGGTTGTTTTGTTATAAAGCTCCAGGCAGTAGCCATTGTCTCCGTTAAAAATCGCCACCCCATCTTCGGGCAAAGATTCAATCAGCTCGTACTTGGCTTCAATAATTTTTTCCTGCGAACCGAACAAGGCCGCATGCTGGGCGTTGATGCCTGTGATAATGCCTATTCTCGGCTTAGTTATCCGACAAATCGCTTTTATTTCTCCCCTTTTGTAGGCAGCCATTTCGCAAACAAAATGGCTGTGCGTGTTTTTTAATTCGGCAAGCACGGTTCTGGCAACGCCCATCTCCGTGTTGACGTGTTCATCGGTTTTAAGAACTTGGCGGTTTTCGGCAATCAGGCGGGACAGAATTTCCTTAACTGAAGTTTTGGCATAAGAACCGGTAATCCCTATTGTCAATAGTCCGGGCATATCAGAAACCTTCTTCCGGGCCATAACAACAATCCTTTTTTTAAGGAAAAACGTCGGCATCTGAATTATTTCCAGATTCAAAAAAATGAATAACGGCAAGAGGGCCTCAAATACCAGGATAAACAAAAGCGAATCATTGATAAAACGCCAGATTAATAGCCCTTCAAGCGCGAGGACAAGGGCAAAAAGGACAGTCATTTTTTGAGTAAATTTCGGCAGGACCCATTTTTGTCTTAAAAGCAGGCGCAGAGAATACAGGGCGAACAGAAAATAGAGGGCTAAAACAATCCACTCTTTGAGCGGCTCTGATATGGGGAGAAACAGCCACATAATCAGCGCTATGAGAACCAAAAAGAAAAATTTTGAAAATATAATGCTTTTCCTGCGCTTCGCTTCTTCCCAAAAGCGGTCCAAGCGGTATTCTTTCAACTGCCAAAAATAAAGGAAGAAGGCCTTCCGGCGCAAGATATGAAAATACCAAAAAAACAAAATGATTATTGTTTTGAATGCTGGCTGGTCTATGGAAATCATATTTTCAAATTATTCTTCTGGCGATATTATACAGCTTATACCAACCTTTTTGGAAAATAATATCTTTGGATAACGGGTACGCAATCTCTGTCCCGCCGAACCCCTTCTTAAAATCCGTAATCCCGCGCCATTTCTTTTCGTCTATGCCCCAAAAATCAAATTTTTCATAACCGAGATTTTTGACCGCCTTGATTCTCTCCCATTGCAGAAGGTTAGCCCCTTTCAGCGCCCGGTATTGCCAATCGTTGGCTCCATGAAGTCCGGTAGCGGTTTTGTTGAAAAGAATAAGGATATAAGCCGCGATAATTTTCCCCTTATAATCAGCTAAACATAACTTAACCTTAAAATCATGACTGGCGACCCTGAATAACTTCCTGTAATGCTCTTCCTCAAAAGGAACGAACCCGTCTCTTTGCGAAGTCCTTTTTATCAACCGGTAAAATTCTTCCCGATATTGGTCCTCAAGCTTCACCCGCACCCCTTTCCTTTGCGCCAATCCGACATTATACCTGGTTTTCGGGGAAAAATTTCTGAAAATTTCCTCCTCTTCCTGAAGTAAATCAAGGGTCAAAGTTCTCTGGGGTTGGATTCTCTTTTCCGGGATAATGGCTGACAGATTTTTGGGCACAATTATTTCCTGGCGCGGTTCCATTTTCAGGAAAACCGCTCTTTGCTTTTGGGCGATTTTTTGTATCTCGCCCAAGATAACTCCAACTGCCTGCTCTTGTTTTTCCGGAGATATGCCCTCTTTTAACACCGGACCAAAGGGGACATAAAAACAGGTTTTTGCTTTTAAGGGAAAGGTCTCTTCAATAACCAAAACTTGGCCCAAGATATTGCCTCCTTCCTCTGTTTTGATTCTCCAGATTCTTTTTCCGAGCGCCTGCTGGAATTCGCCCCATTCATACGATTGCAAAAAACTTCCGTCGTTTTCAAATAAAAAACGGTTCCAATCGCTGTCTCGCCATCCGTTACTGATAATTCTGCTCTCCATTTTTATTCAAAAACTCCAAAATTTTTTCTGACAAAATTCCGGGGATTTCAAGATGAGGGTTATGGCTGCATGGAAGAATCACCATCTCCGAATCCTTGATTCTGGTTTTTATAAAATGCCCGTTTCTGACAGGCGTAATCTTATCTCTCTCCCCCCAAACAATCAACGTCCTCGTCTGTATCTTTTCCAAATAGAGGGCCAAGTCCTCTGAAATGACTTTCAAAAAGGTTTCTTTCATCACCCCCATAACCTTCAGGTAATCCGTGCTTCTGATGATAAATCTGTAAAAAAACCTTCGGAATAATTGGAAGCCCGGCAAAAAAGAAAAAATGCTTATAAAGGAAGCGATGGAAGACAAAATTTTCTTGGGAAAATTTCTTTTTGCCGCCGGCGCGCCGGCAGAGTCAACAAGAATCAATTTTTTGACAAGGCCCGGGAATTGCGCCGACAATTTGATGGAGATTCTTCCGCCGAAAGAATGTCCCAAAAGATAACCCTGTTTTATCTCGCAACTCTGGAGGAAATCCAGGACAAACTCCAAATAATCCTGAACATCCCAGGGCCTCGGGGGCAGAGCGCTCCTGCCAAACCCGGGCAAATCCAAAACAAAAACCCGGAAACGCTTTGAAAGCATTTCTTGAACTTTCAGCCACGAATCAGCGCTCCCTCCCCAGCCGGGCAAGATTAAAAAAGGAGTTCCCGCTCCTGTGATTCTGGTAAAAATTTTTATCCCGTTAATGTCTATGAATTTCTCTGCCATGAGTTTTCTTGCCGAGCAATATACTTTTTCCCCAAGTATTTTCTAAGCGCTTTTGGTACCAAAACTCTCCCGTCTTTCTGTTGATAATTTTCCAGAATCGCGATAATAGTTCTGCCCATAGCAAAAGCCGTGGCGTTCAAAGTGTGGACGAATTCTGTCTTATCTCCTTCTTTATGCCTTATCCCCAATCGCCTGGCTTGAAAGTCAGTACAATTTGAGCTGGACATTAATTCCCGGTATCTCTTTTGCGAAGGAATCCAGACCTCTATATCATAGGTAGAAGCAGAAGGCCGGGCCATATCTGCGGTGCAAAGATGGACCAACCGGTAGGGCAATCCCAATTTTTGCATCAATTTTTCTTCAAGGGAAATAAGGAATTGATGCTCCTCTTTAGAGTCCTGCGGCTTGGTGAAACTAAACATTTCCACCTTGTCAAACTGATGAACCCTGAATATGCCTTTGGTATCTTTCCCGTAAGAGCCGGCTTCTTCCCGAAAACAAGAAGAAAAACCCATATACCTCTTGGGCAGTTCGTCTTTGTCAAAAATCTCTCCCTGATGCATAGGTCCAAGCGCCTGTTCAGCGGTCCCCACAAGGTATAAATTGTCTTTCTCCAAGAAATATCTTTCAGCTCTATCTTCTTCTGTATCAACATACCCCATTGCCTGCATCATTTCCGGCCTAATAAGGGTGGGTGGGATTATTGGAGTAAATCCTTCTTTCAAAAGCGCATCCATTGCCATGTTTATCAAGGCGAATTCCATTAAGGCAGCTTCGTTTTTCAATATGCCAAATCGGGCGCCGGAAATTTTCGCCGCCCTCTCGGCATCTATCAAATCCAGACCCTTGCCGATTTCTGTGTGGTCTTTCGGCTCAAAATCAAACTTTGGCGCTTTCCCCCATTCTCTGATTACCTTTTTATCCTCCTCGCTCTGGCCGACAGGCACATCATCAAGCGGGATATTGGGTATCAAAGCATAAAGCGCTTCAAACCCTTGCTCAATAATTTTTAACTGGTCTTCTTTCACCCTTAAGTCCCCTTTAATCTTTTTTGCTGTTTCTATATCCGCCGGCTTTCCTTTCTGGGAAGAAATTTCGTTCCTTTGGGAGCGCAAATCCTCCACTTCGCGCCAGATAAACCGCCTTTCTTTTTCCAATCCCAAAATCTTCTCAATATCAATATCCACTCCTCTGTTTTTAAGGGCTTGCCTGATCAAGTCGGGGCTCTCCCGTAATAATTTTAGGTCAATCATAATTAGTGAATTAAAAATGTAAAACTAAAAATGTAAAACAACAATGTAAAATTAAAAAATTTTGGATTTTGAGTTGTCATTTTTATTTTTTCATTTTTCGTTTTTCATTTCCTCGGCCGCATGGTGGGGAACAGAATCACTTCGCGGAGCGAATGCGAGTCGGTCAAAAGCGCCACTAATCGGTCAACTCCCAGCCCAAAACCGGCGGCCGGCGGCATTCCATATTCCAGCGCCTCCAGGAAATTCTCGTCAATTCTCATTCCTTCCTTAAAGCCGGCCCTATACATCTTTTCTTGCTCCTGGAATCTTTCTCTCTGAATCTTGGGGTCATTAAGCTCTGAAAAGGCGTTCACCATCTCCCACCCTCCGATAATCAGCTGCAAATTCGCCAATCGCTTATCATCTTTGGCTTTTGCCAGCGGGAAATTGCCATGCGGATGGTGAATGACAAAAGCAGGGTTCCAGATTTTATCGCGCGAGCATTGCTTATAAATTTTGTCAGCGATTTCGGCAAATCCTTCGCCTTTCTCAATTTTTATTTTCATTTCCTTGGCTTTCTTTGCTAACGCTTCCGGATGAATCGTCTCTAAATCAATTTTTACGTCTTTTTTGATAAGCTGATAAAAATCAATTCTTTTCCAAGGGGTCTTAAAATCAATCGTCTTGCCCTGATATTCTATCTTGAACGTTCCAAAAATCTTTTTAATGACCGAAGCCAGCATTTGCTCGGTGAATTTCATCAAATCCTTGTAATCGGCGTAAGCCCAGTAAAACTCCAAAAATGTAAATTCCGGATTATGATACCTGTCCATTCCCTCGTTCCGGAAATCCCTGCCTATTTCAAAGACCTTTTCAAAACCGCCGACTAAAAGCTGTTTCAGGTAAAGCTCCGGCGCAATGCGAAGATACAAGTCCATATCCAAAGCATTAAGATGAGTGATGAACGGCTGGGCTTTGGCTCCGCCGTAAATTGTTTGCAGAATAGGCGTTTCCACTTCAAGGAATCCCTGTTCAATGAGAAAACTCCTCAATTCGTTTATTATCTTATGCCTTAAAATAAATTTCTCCCTGACATCTTTGTTAAATATGAAATCCAGATATCTTTTTCTGAATCTGTCTTCCGCATCTTTCAGGCCATGCCATTTCTCCGGCAAGGGCAAGATTGACTTTGCCAGAATCTTAAAATCATTGACTAAAAGAGTTTTCTCTTTCAGTTTGGTTTTGAAAAGAACGCCTCTGGCTTCAATAAAATCGCCAATATCAAAATATTTCTGAAGCAATTCGTATCTTTTCGGCCCGAGATTGTCCTTTTTGAAAAATAATTGGATTTTATCAGTGCCATCTTCTATGTCGGAAAAAGTCGCTCCTCCATGTCCTCTGAAGGATTTTATCCTGCCGGTTAAAATTATCTCTTTTTTCGCCCGCTCCAATTTCGCAAAATCCTTCAGCGAGTCGCAAATAAAATGCGTCCTTTTGGTGGTTAAAGGAAAAACATCCACCCCCGCTCTCTGCATGGCTTTCAATTTTTCAACTCTTGATTTCTTAATTTCGTCTATTTGGGGCATCTAAACGATATGGTTAATTATCAATTATTAATCATTTATCAATTCTATGATATTTATCCCCGAAAAGCAACAAGCCCTTTTTTAAGGAGGTAAATCACTACGATGATTACTGCGAGTATTACGAAACCCGACCTCGTTGCCTAACAGGGGACAATTTGTCTCGCAGGGGAATCAACGAACCAGGACTTGACAAGGACTTGACGGGGACTTGACGGGTCGCACCCGACTGTCGGGTGCGACCCTAACATTCGGTAAATTCCAATTTTTGGTCTGGGTTTCTCTTTTACGCTTTTCGTTTTGCATTTTGAGCTTTTTATCCTGTGGATAACTTTCCCCTAAAAATTACGCCACCCGGCGGCGTAGTGAGATTCCTTATGTCTATCGTGGCTTCCGACATTTCACGAAAATTACGCCACCCGGCGGCGTAATTTTCTCCTAACAAGATTCCTTTGAATATTGATATACTTAAAGAGAATAAAAAACAAACCGAGTGTTCGGTTTGAGGGATAAATTTGCCACTTATTTTCTGCCTATATTATACCATAGCAATCCTTATTCTGTCAATGTCCGGTCCCCTGTCTGGCCGCCAAAATACCATTCCAAAACCTCTTTCACGGTTGGGGCCACTGCCACATGCATTCCCAATCCCTCCTCAACCATCAGGGTCAGGACAATTTGCGGGTCATCATAGGGCGCAAACACGGTTATCCAGCTGTGGTAGTATCCCTCGCGGGGAATTTCGGCAGTCCCGGTCTTCGCCCCTGCTTTGACCAGCAAATCGTTCAAGACAACAGCTGAGCCGTAAGTGACAGCGCCCCTCATCCCCTGTTTGACAATATTCAGATTATCCGCATCAACAAAATTATCCCTTAAAACAAATGGCGCAAATTCCTCTATCGCTCCCTTGTTTTTGTCAACTATTTCTTTGACAATTTGGGGCTTGAACAATGTCCCGCCATTAACAAGGGCGGCAAAGGACGAAGCCACTTCCAGCGGGGTTACTGACAAAAATCCCTGGCCAATGGAAAGATTGTAAGTGTCTCCGGGCATCCAAATGCTCTCTGGCGAAGAAAAATTCTTTTTCTTCCATTCTTTATCCGGGACAAACCCCGCTATTTCGCCGAACAAATCTATGCCCAATTTTTCGTTCCAGCCGAAATGCTCTAAATATTCCTTAATTTTTTCCGGGCCCAATCCCTCAAAATTCTTATATCCTCCGCCGACAGTATAAAAGAAAACATTGCAGGAACGGGCGATGGCATCTTTGACGCTGGTAATGCCGTGAACCATCCAATCCTTAAAAGTAAAGGGCTGGTCCGGGAACCAGGGATTGTCAACGACAATCTGTCCCTGGCAATTTACCGTTGTATTTTCTGCGATAATCCCCTCTTGTAAAGCGGCGGCGGCAATAAGGGGTTTAATGGTAGAGCCGGTCACATATCGGCCGGCTATTGCTCTGTTCAGAAACGGCATATCCTTATTGCCGGCCAGCGCATCCCACTCATCTTCGCTGATGCCTTTACTGAAGAGATTGTTGTCAAAACTCGGGAAGCTGACCATGGCTAAGACCCCGCCGGTTTTGGGGTCTATGGCCACGCCAGCCGCCCTCTTCACTCCCGCGCTTTTCATTTGGATAGACATTGTCTCATAAAGTTTTTTCTGCAATCCGGCCTCCATCCATAAAACCAAGCTATCGCCCGACTCTGACGGTTTAACCATTTCCTCTGACATAATCTCGCCATAGACATCTCTCTCGTATTTTATTTCTCCGAGCTGCGGGGAAAGATAATTATTATAAAAATCCTCCAGCCCCGCGTTTTGACCGCTCTCCCGATAATAGCCGATAACATGCGAAAAAACCGGCCCGTCCGGGTACTCCCGCTTCCCGGCGTTTTTCATGCTGAATCCTTCCAATTTTTCGGCATTGGATTCAAATAAAATAAGCTTTTGATAATCAAGATTCTGATAGACCAAAACCGAATTGTTTTCAGCGCTGTTGATTTTTTCCTCCACTGCCTCGGGTTTTGTTCCCAAAATCCAGGCAATTTTGTTAAAAATTATCTGCCTTGCTCCTCCCATCTTTTCCATTTTCCCCTTGTCAAAAATTAAATCATACGAAGGCCGGTTAAAAACCAGTTGCTCGAAGTTTTTATCATAAATAATCCCTCTTTGCGCCTCCAGCTTGCTGACTACGAATTTATTCTTTTGGGCCAGGGCGGAAAACTTGTCATACTGCATAATTTGAAACTGGAAACTTCTGACAGAAATAGCGACAATTAAAACAAAAAAAATCAGCCCTAGGATTTTAAGAGACCGGGACCTTATGGGTACTTCCAGTTTTTTGCCGAAAGAGGTCTGCTCTTTTTTCTGGACCAAAGCGTCGCAAAAAACTTCTTCCGGCTCTATCTCTAGCCCTATTCTTTTAATTCGTATCTTATCTAATTTTTGCTTTAGAAATAACATTGAACAATCTAACCATCCAGTAAATTATTATCCCTGCCAAAAAATTGATGATAAGGCCGGATATGTTAAAAAACAATCCTTGGCCAGCCGAGATGAACATAAAAATAATCTCGTAGAAAAGCAGGGCTGAAAAGAAAATAACAGCAAAGCTCGCGAATCTTTTTGGGTCAAATAAGGGCTTCGCCCGCTTGACGGCAAAAGCGATTAAGACCCCGACTAAGGTAAAAATTCCCATAAAATACGGGGAAAACAAGTCCAGATAAAAGCCGGCAAGCGCTCCTATTATCAAGCCCGACTTATCTTCTTTTTTTTCAAAAAAATTCACCAAAATTACGGCGACCAACAGCGTGTTCCAAGCCCCTCCCCGTATTTTGAAATGCGACAAATAGCTGGCCTGGAAAATGGCTAAAAAATAAAAAGCTATAAATGAAACAATAACTTTTATCGCCTGCATCAGTCAGTAATTACGAATAATAATGTCGCTTCCTGGATTTTGAAAAAATCCTCCACCTCTGCTTTCTGAAAGGGCTCAATGTCGGTATTGCCGGTCTTGGCAATAACTCCGACCAACAGGTTTGGTTGGTATCCGCTTTCATGCCCGCTTGTAAAAACAAGAGCGCCAATCGGGACTTCAACGTCTTTGGGCATTAAGTCCAAGGTTATCTTTTCGTT
>Ga0210051_1005529_pt1 | contig 12074 bp, 13 predicted proteins | sample CryGey092014_all_FD_185464 | JGI IMG/M metagenome (GOLD analysis project Ga0210051, IMG submission 185464) | Groundwater microbial communities from aquifer - Crystal Geyser CG23_combo_of_CG06-09_8/20/14_all (SPAdes) (version 2) | ecosystem: Environmental > Aquatic > Deep subsurface > Groundwater...
AGAAGAACCAATTCAATTAGTTCCTTTCCTAATTCCAAGTAAGCTGAAAGAATCATGGTTGCGTTTTCGGAAGCCTTCATTTACAAGCCCGCCCTTTTAGAATTTACACAAAATACTTGACACGACCCTATCAGATTATGGGGCTCACAATCAAAGAGGCGCAGTAAGCTTGAAAGTGCAAACAAACAAATTCGTCTGGCTAGAAGATCTAATATTCTTGGTAGAAAAATATGGTGGCAGTAGTGATATCTACTCCTTACTTAAACGAAAAGATGAGAAATATATTACGGAAAAAATATTCAAAAACCCGAAATTCGTAGAAGATGTCGTGAGAGATATCGCTACGAACTTAAAAGATGATCCAAAAAATTAATAAATACTCCGTAGAATGCACTAATTTTGAATCTATTCATAATCATAATGCCTATGCAAAAATCACCAGCTAATAAAATTATTTTAACTAAAAATTTCTCATTCGATTCAGCCCATCGTTTGGAAAACTACAAAGGAAAATGCAAAAACTTGCATGGACATACCTATCTGTTAGAAGTGAGCGTAACAGGAAAAATCAATAACAAAACTGGCATGATTATTGATTTCAGCATCCTAAAAAAAGTAGTTAATGACTTGATAATAGAAAGATTAGACCACCAATATCTCAACGACATCATTAATGATCCGACAGCAGAAAATATGATTCAATGGATTTGGAACATTTCATTTAGGGCCATAAAGGAGCAAGGCGCCGAACTGTTTATGATTAAACTCTGGGAAACTCCGACCTCGTCCGTTACGATAATAAATAATTAAAGGGTTTTAAAGATAAATTTAATTTGACAGACAAAAACCAGTTTTTTTCTAAAAAAATTAGGAACGCCTTGTGAGACATTCCTTCTTGATAATATGAAAAAGCGATAATAAGAATATCAAATTTGAGATGAATAAAACCCCGAGTTAGGGTCGAATGAATTTACAAAACACTCAACAAGGGAAGTGGCGGGGAATTTTTTCACCGTTGCCTCCACCAATTCTCTTGCTAAACGTTTCTTCACCTCTGTCGTTCTTTCTGGTCTCTCGAATAAACCATCAACCATAATGATTATTTCTTCTCCTAACCCATATTTCATCCTATTGGTAGGGAAAAAAACTGAAACTCCGCCATTCTTGAGACCTAACTCTTCCATATCTTCAATAATATCAACGAACTTCGCGGACAACAGTTTCAAGCTGTCCTCGTCAGCTACTTCGGGAACACCATAGACGATTATAACAGGCATTTTATGCCCTCCTTTCTAACTAACAAAATTTCTGGAACAACAACGGATTAACAATACAATGTTAGAATACCTCATCCCACTATTTTTGTCAAACAATCCAAAGTCATAAATTATTACTTTTTTTGGTTAATTAAACCTTATCAGCCGCTACAAAAACTTTTTGATGGATTGGATATTTTTTTCTATGCCGGCAAGGCCGTTTTTTAGCCGATAGTCCAGCTCATAAAGCGCTGATTTGTTGCTGTCATATTTTAATTTTTTAATGGCGCTCTCACAGTCAAGCCAGAGATATTGCGTATGCTCGTGGCTGATTTTCAGGTCTTTTGATGGCGCCTCAACTCCAAAGGCCAGCTCCGGAATCATAATAATATCGCCCCATTTTAAGCCGCAGATATTGACAGCTGGTATGGTAGTCATAGACGCCAACCTGATATAGCGCGCCTTTTTGTCAATCAACGCTTCCTCGCAGGCCTCTCGCCTCACCGCCTCAATAGGCATTTCATTGCCCTCGCCACCGCCAGCAATGCCTTGCCAAATGCCCAAATCCCGCCTTTTGAATATGGCGTAATAATACTTGCCCGCTGTTTTGATAAAAGGAAAAATTAACACTTGATAAGGCGCTCTCATAAATTTGATAAGTTAATGGAAGTTAAATATTCTTTAATTCTTTCCCGATTTTCGTTTTCCTTTTCGCCTTTGAAATATATCTCAATAAAATCAACTCTGCGGCTTTGACAATAAAAAGCGTAAATAACTCGTATGCCGCTTTTTGAGCCTCGCCCCTTCAAGCTTTTACATTGAAACTTTTTAATTTTAAAAAATTGCAAATTTTCGTTGTTCCCAACATTTTCTATTTCAAAAATACTCTGATTGTCAATTTTTTGAATATGAAAAAGCTCAATGCGAAATTTCTTGGTAATTTCCATATCATCGCATAATGATGGAAACTTTTTAAGCAACCTCTTAAAATCGCGAATAAATTCAGCGGTTTCGTTATAGTTCATCGCCATATTGTCTTACGGAAAATTCCGGTGTTCGGCAAAAAACCGCCTCATAACTAATCGGCTGCAAATCTTCCGCTCCAATCCATGGCACATCTTTATGCGAGTATTCCTTTATTCTGCTTGCGTTAAAGTCTTTGAATCTTTCTATCTCCTCGTCAATCAATTCCTTTTCGCGGGCGGAAAAAACTGATAAATCGGCCTTTCGGCGCGGCAAATATTTTTTTTGATCGTATTGGAAATACTTTTTAACCACACGGATTAAATCATCATCAAGCTCCATCTGTTTAATAATTTCAGTAAAAGCCGCTGGGGTAGGACCGTGATGATTTTTAATATAAGTGGCGCCTATAAGCTGCTCCTCGTATTTTTCATAATAATCAAAATCAATAAAATATAAAATTTTACAAATCACCGCCTCGCCGATATTCGGCAACGCTCCAATTTTTTCCAAAATATACAAAAGCGTCTCTTTAAGTTTTACAATATTTTCTTGGGGCACAGAAATTCGCGCCTCTTGTTTTACTTCTTTTGGCTTTGCCTTTTTCTCCAATACTATTTTAGGCGCCGGTGTTTCCTTGCCTTGAGTAAAATCATCAAATAAAACGCCAAAAATATCCGCCAGCTTCTGGGCTTCGGTGATAGTTAAGTCCCTCTCGCCCTTTTCTATCTGTAAATAGGTTGGCCGGGAAATGCCAATCTTTGACGCCAAAAATTCTTGCGTCAAACTGTGCTTTTTGCGCAGTTGTTTAATAAATTTCGCCAGCATAATTTTACTATTTTATTTATTGCTTTCAATTTAACCGATGTAAAACTATTTGTCAATAACAATGTAAAGAAGTTATACGCAACCCTTTTCGCGCAGCTTTCATCGGAAATCTTTTTCACTAAAAACTCTTTCAACTAAATCCAAGCCCTTGATAACATAAGTGTCGTATTCAAGCCCGGGGTTCAGCTTTAATAAATTTTTGGCGTTTTTATCGCCGTCTTTGCGCAAGCCCCGCGCAAACAAATAGCCGCTTTTTTTCAGATACTTAAAAAACCGCAAAACATCGCTTTGCGGCTCGGCCTTTTGGTTATCAGTTGAGGACTGTTATATTCATTTTCCCAAGCTTGAGTTTGCGCCATAAAAATTTTCGTTTACTCGCCGAAGAGGTCGGCAATTTCTAAACGATAGTGTTGTTCAATAACATGGCGGCGCAATTTAAGGGTGGGGGTGAGCTCGCCTTGTTCTTGAGAGAAATCGCGGGGCAACAACTTAAAGGCGCGGATTTTCTCGTATTCGGAAAGGTTGGGGTTAACCTTTTCATCTAAGCGCTGTTGGAAAAGGTCAATTAGCATTTTGCTATTCACTAATTGCTCGGGCGACTGCAATGGCCAGTTATTTTCTTTGAAAAACTGTTCAACTTTTTGCCAATCAGGCGCAATCAAAGCGCCTATAAACTTACGGTTATTGCCCAACACTATTGAGCTGGCAATAAAGCGGTCTTTGCTCAATTCGCTTTCTACGGCTTCAGGCCAAACATTTTTACCACCCGAGGTAACAAGCATTTCTTTGCGTCGACCAATAATGGTTAAAAAGCCATCTTTATCCAGAAAGCCCAAGTCGCCGGTTTTGAGCCAGCCGTTTTCATTAAAAGCCAGCTGGGTTTCTTCTTGATTTTTGTAATAACCCTTAAAAACATTAGGTCCTTTTACTAAAATTTCTTTATCAGAGCTAATTTTCACTTCAACCCGCGGAACAATTTTACCAACCGCTCCAATCTTAAAATCTTTTTCGCGATTAACCGCCACCACCGGCGATGTCTCGGTTAGGCCATAACCTTCAAGCACGGTTAAGCCTATTTTTAAGAAGAAGCGGGCGATTTTTTCGTTAAGTGCCGCGCCACCCGAAACTATCAACCGCAATCGGCCGCCTAATTGCTTTCTGATTTTTTTGAAAACAAGCTGGTCGGCTAAATAATGCCCAATACCTTTTTTGCCTTGCCTTAATGCCCAAAGAAAAATTTTCTTTTTTAGTTCGGAAGTTTTAGCTTTTTCCCAAATTGTTTCATACATTTTTTCAAAAATACGCGGCACTGAAATTAAAAATGTGGGCTTAATTTCTTTAAGATTGGCCGACAATTGTTTGATGCTTTCAGCGTAAGCAATGGTGGCTCCGCTCAAAAGCGGCGCATAGTAACCCGCCAAGCGTTCCAAAACATGCGATAACGGCAAGAAAGATAAAAAAATGTCGCTGGGTTTAACCGCGACAATTTCGGTTACTGCCTGGCTATTGCTTAAAAAATTATTATGGGTAAGCATCACGCCCTTGGGCTCACCAGTGGTGCCGGAGGTATAAACAATACTGCAAACATCATCGGGTCGCAAAAGCGCGTTGTTATGAAAATTGCTGTCGTTATGGGCGAGTAGCCATTCCCAATAAAAAATGCGATCTTGCCAAGCCTCCACCTCAACAGCCGCTCTTTCCAAAAGCACTATTTTTTCAAGATACGGTAAATTATTTTGGCTAAGTAAAATTTTGTTTAACAGATTATTGTTGGCCACAATAACAATCTTGGCTTGCGAGTGCTCAATAATTTTACTGATGGCCTGCGGGCTGAATGTAGTATGTAGAGGAATTACAATGCCCCCCAAAAGCATAGTGGCTAAATCCGCTATGGCCCATTCCGGCCGATTTTCGCTTAAAATAGCTACTCGGTCGCCTTTTTGCGCGCCGAATTTACTCATGCCAACAGCCAAAGTTTTTACTTTTTCGGCCATTTGGCTGTAAGTGATAGGAAAATAAACATTATCTCTTTTGTATAAGAGGGCAGTTTTGCGAGCAAACTTTTTAGCTGATTCTAAAAATGCTTCGGGAATGGTTTTGGCTATCATATAAAAATTAAGTTATTGTTTTTATAAATTGATAAACCTTAGCAAAAAACTCGTCTCTAACTTTATCATTAATAGTTGTGTGGCGATAACTATTAAGCCAGTAAAGCTCTTTAATGTCAGAGCCAATGTGGTCATAGATATATCTGGCGCCTTTGGGTAGAACAAGCGGGTCGGCCTTAGCATGATTGATTAAAATTGGAAGCTTAATTTTAGATAAATTAGGTATGGTTTCATTTTTTATAAAATCCAAAAAATGCTTCAAACTCTTAATGGGAATATCCGAGTAAAGCACTTCATTAACTTCTTTAATTTCGTCATTTTGGCAAGCCCAAGGGGGCTTATGATAATATGTTTTGAAACGGCCATAGAGGTAATAGCGCAATATAATAAACCATTGAAAACGCAAGAATATAGGCGCGCCAAAAGAAATAACTCCAACCAAATCGTTGATAGTTTTTTGAGCCAGCCAAAAAGCTAAATTGCCCCCAAAAGAACTACCCACCACCACTACTTTTTCTACTTTTTGCTTGAGCAATAAATAAGCGTTTATGACCGAATTTGTCCAATCCTCGGGTGTAGTGTTCATCAAATCCTTGGGCGAAGTGCCGTGCCCAGCGAGCAAGGGCACATAAATCGTAAAACCCTTATCTGACAAAAAATCAGCCAGCTCCTTGAGCTGACAGGGCGTGCTGGTAAAGCCGTGTAACATTAAAATGCCTACTGTTGATTTTTTATCAATAAAAATTGGCTCCGCTCCCTTCATATACGCTTAATATAAACCTAGTTAAGCAAATTTGTCAACGAGCTTGCTTAAATAACCTCAACGAATTAACCAAGGGCGCGAAATCGGTTAAAAAATTATAAGCAGCCGCGCCGCTTGGCCCTAAAACGCCCAAGGCCACCAAGAGCAAGCCCGCCAAATTAATCGCCCCCCACAAAATAAAGTTTTGCCGCACCACTCGCAAAGAGCGCCGGCCCAGTTTAATGATGTCAACCAAGTTATGCAGATTGTCTTTCATCAAGGCGATGTCGGCCGTTTCCAAGGCCACATCCGAGCCCACCGCCCCCATAGCCACGCCAATATCAGCGATAGCCAAAGCGGCCGCGTCGTTAACCCCGTCGCCCACCATAGCTGTTTTGTCTTTTTTATTAAGCAGGCCTTGCAAAAACTCAACCTTGTCTTGGGGCAAAAGCCCGGCCCGAAAATCTTGAATGCCAGTTTCTTTAGCCACCTGGGCCGCCACTGTTTCATTGTCGCCGGTGAGCATAAAAATCTTTTTCACGCCCAACTTTTTGAGCTCTTCAACAATATGAAAGGCCTCTTTTTTAACCACATCAGCCATAGCGATAAAGCCAATGGCCTTTTGACTTATGCCAACCACAATCAAGCTGCGGCCTAATAATTTTTCTTGCTCAAAAGCTGTTTGTTCTTCGGGCGAAAATTTAATGCCATTGTCTTGCAAAAATTTCAAGTTGCCCGCCCAAACTGTTTGGCCTTGCAAAACGCCTCTCACACCCAGCCCGGACTCTTCATGGACATCGTCTAAATTTAACGGCTTAACATTTTTTTCTTGCGCGAAACGGCAAGCCGCTTGAGCCATGGGATGATTGGATTCGTCCATCAGTCCAGTTAAAATAGCTAAAAATTCATTTTCTGTTTGGCTGTTAAAAACAAGGACTTTTTGCGCCTTGTGTTTGCCCTTAGTTAAGGTGCCGGTTTTGTCAAAGACAATTGTTTTAATTTTGGCAAAGCCCTCCAAGTAATTGGCCCCTTTAATAATAATGCCTCGTTTGGCCGCGGTGGCCATAGAAACCATAAAGGCCAAGGGAATAGCCACAGCTAAATCGTCAGCGCAGGTAACTAATAAAATAGAAAGCACCAACAGCAAATTATGGCTAAACGCGTAAATCAAAATGGCGGCCGCAAAAGTTAGCAGTATGTAATATTTAGTGAACTTATCGGCTAATGATGAAATGGGCGCTTTGGCCGAATGCGACTGCTCTACTAATTTAACAATCTTAGCAAAGGTGGTATCCGCGCCAATTTTAGCGGCTTTAACAATAATAGAGCCAGCCGCGTTCAAAGTTGAGCTAAAAACCAAATCGCCCACCGCTTTGGGCACTGGCTCTGATTCGCCAGTGAGCGAGGATTGGTCAAGAGAGGCTTGGCCCGAAACCACTTCGCCGTCAACCGCTACCCGCTCGCCCGCGTCAACTACCACCAAATCGCCCAACTTAATGTCTTTAATTGACTTTTGAATAATGCCGCTGTCTGTTTTGATGTGCGCTGTTTCCGACCGCAACTTAAATAAACTTTGTATGGCCAATTTAGCTCGGCCTTCGGTAAAACGAAAAAGCAAACGGGCCGATGCCAGCATCAAACAAATAAAAACAGCTGAATGCCACTGACGGCTAAAAAACGCCAGAGCCAAGGCCAAGCCAGCCAAAAGATCAATGGTAAGGCGGCGGCGCCACAACGCCTTAGTTGCGCTAAAAGCCACTGGTAAAAATCCGGCTATGGCCACCACCATTAAAATAATAGTGTTGAGGCGGCCAGCGTAATCAAAACCAAAAAAATCCGCAATAAGAACAATCACGGAAATGATAATCAAAATTAAGTCAAACCAGAAAAAAAACGGATGCCCGATAAAATGAAAAGTGGAAATTTTGTGATGATTTTTTATCATTGTTCTATTTTACTTTGTCCAACCGCGATTCACAAGGGAGAAACAACAAAAAATAATTGAAAAAACCGTCCGGCGGGCGACGCATAGAGCGGTTTTTGTCAATCCTTGAAACGGGCATTATTTTGGACACGAAGTCCTTCTATCCTTGACAATAGTATAGGTCAGAATAGAAGCGGCAAGGGCTAAAATAGCCCCAAATAAGATAAAAAATTTCAAACATATTTTTTTACTCTGTTAATGAGATGGTTGCAAAACTATTCCTGCTGCAATTTTATCTTTTCGGCTGCGTCATCGTCAGACTTCGCAAAATGCTTTTCGCCGTAGCTGGGCTACGGCCTCAAAACATTTTGCTCGTCTTCCTCGCCTCGCTCGAAAATCTAAAATTTCGCTACGAAATAGTTTTGCAACCATCTCAATCTGTTAATTTGACACTTGCTGTCCAAAACCAAACAGCAATAAATAAACCCATAAAAACCATCAAGACATTGGATGCTCCTTTTGGTTCAAGCCAAAAGGGCAAAGCCACAGAGCCAAAAAATACATGCCCAACATTGGCAAATATCTCGGCAATTGCCTTGATTTTGTTTTTTTGACAGCATATTTTTAACTAATCTATCTTAATTTTAAAATTATTCCAAGTCAAGTTTTCTTTTTTAATTCATTAAAAATTAAGCCACGAAAAAAGCTATAAACTGCTCTCTGGTTGTGCCGCCAGCTAAGATGGTAATAAACATTTTAGGCCGATTTTTCGTGAAATCAAGCCATAAGCTTGCAACCCTCTCTCTGTGGATAACACTGTCAATTCTGTATTGTATTGTGATATACTAAATAATGTTAACTAAAAAAATAATTAAAATATGGACAAAAAAATAATTATCGCAATAGTCGCAGTCGTTTTGTTAATTGGTTTGGGGGTCGGAGGTTATCTATATTGGCATAACCAAAAAAAGTCGGAAAAAACGCCCGAAACCAACGCCATAGAAAAGGCCGGGGAAACAGCCAATCAAATAACCGAAGAAGCAACCAAAGGCGTTTTGCCCTCTATCCAAACAAATCCCCTGGAAAACAAGCCGGATGTTAATCCAGCCAGCCAGGCCAATCCTATTAAAGATATTAAAACCAATCCATTTGACTAACCCAAGGTTAGTTTTTTTAATAATTCAAAAAATATGGGTGATGTGAAATTATTATCAAATAAAACTTGCAAGGAATTGGCGGGGGTCAGACCTCCCCAGACTGGGATCCAAGTTTTCAGGAGGTCTAACCCCCGCCAATTCCTCTACGCGTATAGCAATAATTTCACATCACCCATAAAAAATATGCCAACAAAAAAACTTTTTACTTTCACTGCCATTAGTTTTTTAATCATTGTCTCGGCTGTTTTAGTTGCTAAAGCTGTCGCTCAAGAAACAACCAACGCCGCGAGCATTCAATATCCTGTCACGGAGTTGGGCAATTGCCCAGATAAAGCCGCTTGCAAACTATATTGCGATAGCCCGGAAAATATAGAGGCCTGCTTAAGTTTCGCCGAAAAAAAGAATCTGATGACCAAAGGAGAAATAGCCACCGCCAAAAAATTTACAGCCGCCAATGTTAAAAAACCGGGCAATTGCGCCAGCAAAAATTCCTGTGAAGAATATTGCAATGATATCAATCGCATTGACGAGTGTGTGGCTTTCGCCCAAGAGAATAATTTACTGCCACCAGAGAAACTTGCCGAAGCTAAAAAAGTTCAAACAGCCATTGCCCAGGGCATTAAGCCGCCGGCCTGCGGCAATAAAAAAGATTGCGACACCTATTGCGACAGCCCCGAACATATGGAGGAGTGTATGTTGTTTGCCATGGAGGCCGGAATTATGAGCGAGCAAGAAAAAACCGACTCGCAGAAAATGTTAGCGGCCGTTAAAAGAGGCATCAAGCCGCCTCCTTGCCACGGCCAAGCCGAGTGCGATGAATATTGCGGCCAGCCCAATAACATGGAAACCTGTATGTCGTTTGCTATGGAAGCCGGCTTGATGAGCGAGCAAGAAAAAGCCAGCTCGCAGAAAATAATAGCCGCTGTTAAAAAAGGAGCTATCCCGCCCAAATGCAAAGGCAAAGAATGCGATGTTTACTGCGGACAAGAAGAACATTTTGAAGAGTGCTTGAGCTTTTCCGAGGCCGCGGGCTTGATGAATCCCGAGGAGGCCGCCATGGCTCGCAAAACCGGCGGCAAAGGCCCGGGCGGTTGTAAGGGCAAAGACGAGTGCGACGCCTTTTGCAATAACCCCGACAATCAAGAAACCTGTTTTAATTTTGCCAAAGACAATGGCATGATACCAGAACAGGACTTGAAAAGAATGGAACAAGGCAAGCAACAATTTAAGCAATCATTGAATCAAGCGCCGCAAGCCGTGCTTGATTGCTTAAATTCTCAAATGGGAAGCGAGATGTTGGAAAAATTAAAAAGCGGACAATTTATGCCTCCCAAAGATATCGGCGATAAAATGCAAATATGTTTTGAACAAAATATGGATACGGCCCAACCGGACGGGCCTGGCGAGGGCGGTATGAGGCCGCCTGCCGGACAAACAGGCCCGGGTGGTTGCAAAACCCTTGAAGAATGCTCAAGCTATTGCGAGTCAAACCAGCAGGAGTGCCAAAATTTTCAAAAACCTAACGGGCCGCAAGACCAAAATGGACAGCCAGGCCAAAATATACCACAAGGCCCTAACGGAGCGCCGGGATCTAACGGACAATCCATACAAGCTGGGCCGGGTGGATGCAAAGGCCCGGAAGAATGTAAAAATTATTGTGAATCAAATCCAGAGGAATGTAAAAATTTCCAAGGCCAGCAAATACAACCGCAAATAGAAAAACAAATACAGCAGCAAATACAAAATCAAATGGCGCCATCGCAACCCTGCCAAGGCGAGGGCTGTAACTATGGACCACCTCCAGCGGGCCAAGCCACTGACCAACAACCACAACAGCAACAATATCAACAATACCCACCCACAGGAACAACTCCTTACCCTGGCCCGACTCCTCAACCAACGCCCTATAGCGGCGGACAATCTCCAACAACCCAACAGGCGCCCTCTCTCAACCAACCACAGCCTCAACAATACCCGCAACCACAACCCTACCAGCAACCACCCCAACAACTGCAACAGCCAACGCCTGACTCAATCCCCAACGCCCCGCCGCCCAGCAGTTTCCTCTCTCCAGAAACATTTCTCGGCTCAATTCTCACTATCTTCAACCTAACATTCGATATTACAAAATAACTTTAAGCGCACCTTTGAGACAAACCCAAAACCCCCAACGCCTTACGCGCCGGGGGTTTTGGTTTGACTATGATCAAATTTACTTTAAAGACACTTCCACATCTTTTAGGAATTCTATACCGCTCTTAATTTCACTCAACTTAAAACCCGCATCACCATACTCATTAATAACAACCTCTTTGAACCCGCCGCTTTTAGTATTAGTAATGGTCAAAGTTTTACCCTTAAAAAATCTTGCCAGATTCACTAGGTGCAATATAATTGTATCATTATCTTTATCAACCGTAACATGCATTCTTATCCCGTCTAAATTCAAGAAATTCTCCTCATCGTTACAATGAGATGGTTGCAAAACTATTCCTGCTACAATTTTATCTTTTCGGCTGCGTCATCGTCAGACTTCGCAAAATGCTTTTCGCCGTAGCTGGGCTACGGCCTCAAAACATTTTGCTCGTCTTCCTCGCCTCGCTCGAAAATCTAAAATTTCGCTACGAAATAGTTTTGCAACCATCTCAATGCCTTCTTAACTCGTCTGCATTCCTTATATTAGATGACGGATTTTCAGGTGGCCTAAGTTCCACGCTGTCAACTTCTATGGGAAATCTTGCCGAAGACGGGACTTCTCGCTTAATTTTTGCTGGGCTATCAAAAGATTCATTATTATTTAGCATATATCAATTTATTTTAATTTTATTAGTATTTTCCTAATCAAACTCGACCGCTTTTTGTATTAGGAAATAACATTAAACAACCTTTAATTTTATTTTACCATTAAATGCCAGCGGAACAAACAGCGAATTTAACAACAACATCAATAAACCCAACTAATTGTGGCGCATTTTTTCTAAGACCCTTTTTTTGGCTAAGCGCAAAGCGATCTGACGGGGGTTTTCTCCGCTTTTTAAGGACTCTTGCAAAACTGTTTCTACGATTTGTTTAATTTTTTTCTCCACAATGTCAAAC
>Ga0210051_1005532_pt1 | contig 12070 bp, 8 predicted proteins | sample CryGey092014_all_FD_185464 | JGI IMG/M metagenome (GOLD analysis project Ga0210051, IMG submission 185464) | Groundwater microbial communities from aquifer - Crystal Geyser CG23_combo_of_CG06-09_8/20/14_all (SPAdes) (version 2) | ecosystem: Environmental > Aquatic > Deep subsurface > Groundwater ...
AATATTACTTGGCTAATGTTCTAAAGTATAAGCCAAGAGTTCTCAAAAAGGCATTGAATATAGGAGATTTGTTCGCACAATGTGTCTATTTTTTACACAAAGGTGAGGGGATAGCTACCTGTATGGCACATGTTGAAAAAATACAAAAACCACTGATGGAAAAGGCAACATCACAAGAACAAATAGATACCCTTGAAACATCGATTAGAATAGTTCAGTCTATGTTGTTCGGTTATGAGACAAGATTTTTAAGTAAAGACAAAATAAAAGTTACAAGATACAATAAAGAAGGTGGTATTGATGGATTTGATGAGATAAAAATACAAAAAATAACTCCTGAATATAAATTGGGAATACCGATTGTGGTGGGAAATTATCATTTTAATTACATCAACCGTCTTGATGGGAGAATAACAACAGAAAAAAATCCATGGATTTTGGAAATTAAGACAACCACCCTTATTGATGGAAATTTATTAAAAAAGTTAAACACCAATTTTCAAATAAATTCATATTGGTATGCAATGCTTTTTAATGATGAACAAAAAATAGATGGTGTTCTTTATAGATACATAAGGAAGCCGTCTATCAAACAAAATAAAAATGAAACTTTAGATAAATTCAGGATAAGAATGTCTAAGGATTACCAACAAAGACCAGAATTTTATTTTTATGAAGAAAGTTTACGTTTTAATCATCAAATCCTTCCCTTTGTAAAAGATTTGCATTCTCATTTTGAGGAGTTAACCAGATGTTATGTAACTGGTATATGGACAAAAAAAGGAACGGCTTGTGATGCAAACTTTGGTCTTTGTGAATACTTGAGATATTGTGGAAATCCAACAGAACAAGCTCTAAAAACATATTACGAGAAAGAGGTGATATTATGATGCCCTTACCGCACGAGATAGAATTACAAAAAGTTCTCGATACAATACGAGAAGTTGCTCCACATTTTAAAGTGCCACCTCTGTATATGTTTAAATTCTTAGGTGCGCATGATTCATATTATGTATATGGGCGAGCATCAGAATTTGATGAGATCAGCTTGAGCTTAAAAACAATAGGAGATTTTAATTGTAAGAATGACCAATTTGTAAAAACAATAGTTCATGAAGTGGTTCACTTAAATTGTTGGGAAGATGGCCATAATAAAAAATTTAAGGCCATAAATAGTTTCATATTTAGAGAAACTCAAAAAAAATTAAACAGAAAGGAGAAACAAAATGCCATTACCAGTAGAGAAAAAGAAGCCATCGGTTGATTTATGGAACTATACGATTTTATTGTATGGTGAATCAAAGATTGGGAAAAGCACCTTACTTTCTCAAATTCCAAACGTATTGTTTCTTAACACAGGAGGAGGACTTGAGGCAATAGAATGTTTTGAACAACCAATAACAACATGGGAGGAATTTCTTGAAGCAGGTAAAGACATAATAGAAGGCAAACATAAATTTAAGGTTATTGCCATTGATACGGTGGATAGGTTGGCAAAGTATTGTACAAACTATATGATGAAAAAATTAGATATTACTCATCCACAAGATTTAGGATATGGTAAGGGGTATGACCTTGTTAAAGATGAATTTATGCGTCCATTCATGAAATTATCACTTTCTTCGTATGGGCTTATAGTTGTTTCTCACGCAGTAGCAACAGAAATCCAAACAAGGACAGCTAAAATCACCAAGTTCGTTCCCTCGATGCAACCATTCATGTATAACGTAATTGCACCTGTTTGTGGAATAACATTATATTATGATACAGCAGAAACAGAACATGGAGAGACACGTATATTGCGTACAAGAATATCAGAAAAGTGGATTGCGGGTGACAGAACTGGAAAGTTAGAAGCGCATGGAGACATTGAAATATTGCCACTTCCAATAAATAATTGGGATCGGATTCAACAGATATTTGAAGGAAAATTAAGATTAAGAAAGGAGAATAATGTGATACCTTTCCCGACAAAAAAATAAAGGGTTGGGATTTTTGGGGAAATGAAATTTGTGAGGAAGAAAAACAAACTAATTTATTTTATAAAATAAAGGAGAAATAAAGATGGACGAAAACGAAGCATATTTAAAATCATTAGATGAGACACACAATCCGGCAAGTGTAGAAGATGATGGGTTTACTAAACTTCCAGATGGTGAATACCGGGGAAGATTAGACAGACTTTACATCTCTCGATCAAAAAAAGAAAGAATGCAATGTGTTTGGGAGTTTGAAATTATATCCGGTGCCCAAGCTTTTAGGAAGGTAATGAAATTTTCTGGAATGGACACTGCGATGGGACTTGATTTCTTAACAAGAGACCTAAGGAGAGTAGGTATTGATAAGTTTAAGTGGTCAAACGTCCAAACACAATTTGATAAGCCCCTCGACAAACTGTTCCTTTTGAGGTTAGAAACAAAAGTTAAAAAAGATCAATCTTTTCAATCTGTTTTTATTGTAAGGGCACTTAAGGAAGACGAGGTAATGGTAAGTAAGCCATTGAGAATTGACGATGATGTCCCATTCTAAACAAACTTTAATGGCGGTTATGTTAAGTGGAGCGCAGGTTAAGTTGAATCTTGCACTAAACTGACCTCTGACCGCCAATTTTTTGAAAGAATGGAGACATCTAATGCAATGGCTTTCTTTTTATGCTAAGTATTTTGCTAATCTAAATGGACAGTTAAGAAAACAAAACGTACTCTGTCCCTTTCATGCTGATACAACGCCGAGCATGAATATTGACTTGGAAACTGGCTTGTATTACTGTTTTTCATGTCAAGAAGGCGGAGATATATTCAAATTTTATATGAAGCAACATAACTGTTCTTTTTCGGTTGCTAAAAATGCTATTACAGGAAACAATAAAACGCCCATATTAACTGAAACAGAGGTTGAGATTGCTCATAAAGACTTGCTGCAATCTGAAACCCTACAAAAAATGTTATTTATTAAGAGAGGCTGGGAATTAACAACAATAAAAGAAAGGAAGTTAGGATGGTATGATGAAAGAGTTTATATCCCCATTTATGATAGGGATGATATTTTGGTTAATATTAGAAAATATGATGTCCTACATCAAACAAAAGACAAATTTAAAGGAGTGAAAGGGTACAACGAGCTTAGATTATATCCTACATGTTCGCTGGAACACGACAATATCATCATATTTGCTGGTGAACCTGATACTATACTTGCTTTACAGTTAGGATTGCCAGCAATAACATTTACTGGAGGTGAAGGAGTTTTCTCAGAAAGATTATTAACTTATTTTAAAGACAAAACAATTTATATTTGTTATGATACAGATTCAAAGGGAAACATGGCATCCCGTTTATTATCTGAAAAGATGATAAACTATGCCAAAGAAACATACATAATAAACTTGCCAGGAAAAATATTACCACCAAAGGGAGATTTTACTGATTTATTTTTTTACTCTATTGACCAGAAGAAAGAATTTACAGAAATATGGAACCCTCTTGTAAGAGACGCAATTTTGGTAACAAAAGTAATCGAAGCAGACATAGAATATCAACCTGTTGATTTCTTCGAAAGTGTCAACCAAGACCTATACGACAAGAATGTTACTTTTCAGGCAATAGCAGTTGGAAAAGGCTTTTCTCCATACTTGGCACCAAAAACAATACGTTTATCTTGTAATTTTACAAGGGGTGATACATGTAAATCATGCAAAATGTTCTTTGTAGGTGGAAGTAGTACCGTGGAAGTGACAGATAAAGACTCGCTTGATTTAATAAAATGTTCTCAAGGTGAACAAAAACTTAAAATTAGAGCACTCGCTGGAATAACGAAATGCAACCAATTTGAAATCAAAGCTGATATGCAAACCATCGAAGAAGTTTCTCTCTCACCGACAATAAATTCTGAAAGAATAGATAGACAATTTTTAATCAGAAAAGCATATACGCAAAGCTATGATATACAATTAAATAAGACCTATAGTTTCTTTGGAAAAACTATTGCGGATGCCAGAACACAAGAAGCAACCCATTATTTCAAAAAACAGGTGCCAGAATTAACAGACCTTGACAAATTTGAGTTATCTGAAGATGACAAAAAATCTCTTAAAGTTTTTCAACCATCTGTTTCCGGCTATCAAGCAGTTTTATTTAAAATGTATGAAATAGCCAGAGATTTAACATATAATGTTCCAGAAATAATAATAAATAGAGAAAATTTAATCATAGCTTGTGACTTAGTTTTCCATAGTGTTCTAAAGTTTAAGTTTCTTGATTCAACGGTAGAGAAAGGGTGGACGGAACTGCTTATCCTTGGCGACACCCGATCCGGAAAGACCAAGACAGCTATTAAATTATGCAAACATTACAGGGTAGGTGAATATATAACCCTTGAGTCAGCTACGTTGCCAGGGTTGGTTGGAGGTATGTCAAAATATGGTAAAGAAGTTATGTTTTCTTGGGGTGTTTTACCCATAAATAATGGCAGGCTTGTAATTCTTGATGAAGTAAACGGTCTTGATACAAAAGATATATCAAATCTGTCATCAATAAGGGATTCTGGGATTGCCGAACGTACCGTAGTGGGTAGCACAAGAAAAACATTATCCATGGTAAGGCTAATTTGGATTTCAAACCCACGTGCCAGCAGCGCCAGAATATCTTACTATTCATCTGGTATAGAAGCAATAAAAGAATTGATGGGTAGAGCCGAAGATATATCAAGACTTGACTTTGCCATAATAGTTGCTAAAGAAGATGTAGATGTATTAAAGATAAACCAATTAACCCACAAAACAGTTGACCATGTTTATACCTCTGACCTTTGTAATAAATGTGTAATGTGGGCATGGAGTAGAAAAGAAAAACAAATTCGTTTTACCAAAGAAGCCGAAAGAGCTATCCTGAAATTCGCAATAGAAATGTCAGAGAAATATTCAGATGTTATTCCTCTGGTGCAGGGGAGTGTACAGAGAATTAAGATTGCTAAAATGGCTGTGGCGGTAGCATGCAGGTTGTTTTCTACCGAAGATGGGATAAACGTTATAGTTCGTGAGGAACATGTTGAGTTTGTTGTGTTTTTTATGTATGAACTTTATGACTCAACATACTTTGGATACAGAGATTATAGTTCCAACAGAAAAACAGAACAGCAAATAACAGAAACAAATGTTGTTCAAAAAGCAATAAGTGAATTAGATGACCCAGGTAAGTTTATAACTAAGTTATTGGGTACCAATATGATGCTACTTGATGACTTGGCAGATTTCTCTGGTCTATCTCTTGGAGAGACCAAAGATTTGAAACAAATACTTGTAGCCAATAACTGTATCATAAGGAGAAAAAATTTGTTCGTAAAAACAAGTGAATTTATCAAGTTGTTAAAACAATTAAACAAAAAAAAGGAGAAAAAAAATGAGAATCCAACTTTTTGTAGCACTGGCTAAACATGAAAAAGAAGTTGTTTTATTGGGAGTGAACCAAAATTCAAGACTAATTGAAATCTTAAAAGAAAGTTTTATGATGCGACCAGATCATATTGATTGGAAAGCTCAAACACAAACTCATGAACTACAAATTGAATGGAAGGAGGAGAAGAAAAATGAAGCCGTACCAAAAGAAGAGACAGTTTCCGAGCAACGAAAAGACGTTCATGCTGAAGTTTTTGGAAAGACTAAAGGCTAAATCACCAAGAGAAATATGGTATTTTAAAACTCACGGTGAACCGATGCAGGTTAGGGGGGTTCCTGATGTTCTGATGTGTTATTTTGGATTATTCTTCTGTATTGAATTCAAAATAAGGAGACATGGGAAAATAGTTATTACTCCTTACCAGCAATATACGTTGGAATGTATCACAAAAGCCAACGGTATTGATCTGGTTGTTTGGCATGACGAAGATACGGCTCATGTTGGTATTGGAACGAGGAAATTTCCTAATATTGAGGAAGCAGTAAGTTGGCTAATTGATGTATTGGAAAGTGCATTGAAAGTGCCTTGTTGCAATAAAAGAGGAGAGTAAAAAATACGAAACTACTATAGGCTTTTTAGGCGTTTAAAAATTAGACGACTAAGGCTACGGGGAAGCCGATTAAAGAGCCTAAAGACCCCTCACAGCGAGGTACAAGGGGGGATTAACCCGTCGGTATAGAAAGAGGAAACCAAAAAAGATGTATAGTAAAAATCTTAAAATAGACCTGCTCTTTCTAATTTTGGATATTCTTTTATGACACGTTCACCGACATCCACTCGATACATGATGTCTCGTGGAGATTTTATGGCTTCAATATTTTTGTAACACTTTTCAATAGAGCCACGGATAGTATCAGACTTAGAACTTACTACACACATAATACCATCAACACCAACAATTTGAAGTTGTTTGTTTTTTAGTTCAGCATCAAAGAACCAATAATGATTTGTTTTAAGCAATTCTTGATCAAAGCGGATTAAATCACCTGCCCTTTTATCAGCTTTATCAAATGGGTATGGTGGAACATTAACCCTAACCGCACACGCAAAGGAAGTATCAGTATGAATTGGGTTTCCATTTACAAGATCATAAAGAACTTTTCCTGTGTCCCCATCTGTTGTCTCAAGCCAAGCTTGCAAGGCATCATATCCAAATCTTGCAGTAAATTCTATGCCATACGGCTCGTTATCTTTTTCGGATACAATACAGTTTATATCGAGAACCCCGCAGTAAGCTTCTTTGGTAAGAATATCTTTGAGCTTAATAAGTGTTTTTTCTATAAGGACAGGTGTTTGTTTGTAGTTCCAAACTATATTACCGGCGCAACCGATACTGGGGCCAAGACCACCAGTGAGTAATTTTTTTTCTTCCATGGTAGAATTCATATTTAGAATTTTTCCATTTGAAAACCAGATTTCGGATGATATTTCAATACCAGTTATAAATTCTTCAAGAATGAACTTAACAGGTTTTCCTGACGGCCACTTTGGTTTGAATTTATGTTCAATTCTTTCCAGCAAATCTTCTGTATCTGTGCTTATATATGACCAATCAAGGTCAAGGTTTCCAGATGGTTTGAAAACATAGCGTTTCTTTTTATCTTTGTTAAGAAATGAAATTGCAGATGAAAAGTCCGTAAATTCTTGAAAGTTTGGTATTTTTATACCATTTTCTTTCATTAACTTATGCCCTTCATCTCTGTCCAATTCAATTCTGTCTGCAAACTTTGAACCACTTATTACTTGGTATCCTGCATCAATTAAGGGTTGTCCTATGCCAGATAACTTAACATGGTCTATGACGATGATGGTATCTCTGTTGGCATATCTTTCCCAATTATTAACATTGTGAACCATACCACTTAATGTCTTTTTGGCGTTCTCATTTTTTATCCACACGTGGCAGATATTTCCTTCTTCTTGAACACGCCTTGCCATTTCACAAGTGTTACCCTCAAAAGAAATAAATAAAAACTTCATTCTACCTCCATTTTACTCCCAAGGATGAAGAAACGGGTTCCATCTATCTGTAAATATAGCAACACAATACCATGCAACAAATGCGTACTCTACTACTTTGAACAAGAAGTCGATAAATTTACCCATTTTAATCCTCCTCTGCTGGTGTAAACCCCATAAATACTTTAAGTTTATCTTCATCGCTGGTTTCTTCCATACTCTTGATAACGCTTTGAAAAGATAAATATCCAGGGATATGCATTTTAACCATATTCATCATCGCACTTTCGCCTCTTTCCTTTTCGTAGTCAGAATGTCCAGCCATCATTTGTCTGCCAGCCTCCCACGCTTGTGCAGGTAGGGGAAACCACATGAACGGGTGAGATATTGTCCATTTTGAAATATCAACACCAAAGACTTCTTTACCAATTTCATAGGAAATTAGATTTATTCCTATTAGCCCTGCTACTCTTTTTGTTCTATTTACTCCTGACCCTCTGGTCATAAGATTACGGGCATATTTTATGTACCACGATGGCCAAACACCAAATTGTCCAAGCACTCTACCAGTAATACTTCTTGCCCAATAAGGAGCTTGTCCTTTTTCGTATAGCCATTGCGTTTCTGCAACTGTGTGGAATCCCATTCTTTCAGAAAGAGACTCTATATCTCTCGCTTTTAATAATGGTATAACTTCGTTTTTTAATAACACAGGGTGAAAGAAATCTGCCCCAGAGTCATTTATAAATTTGTCTATTGCTTCTTTCTCAGACATGCCACTTTTGAGATTTTCTAAAAATTTAGCTCCTTCAGACGCAGCGTTTTCCCTGCCTGCCTGATATGCAATATGCCTGGCAAGATTATGCCCTGCCCTTGTATCCCATGTTGACATTTGTGTAATATCATCCATGATTGTCCAACCCCTTGATAATTCTCCACCAGCGACAGGAGATTCTGCAAATAATGCAGTTGCAGCTTTGCTCTCAGCCCATGCTTTTGGAGAAGCAGCTTTTGCCATTGCTTTAGCAAATGCACGTGGCCCAACTATAGGCAAACATAGAGTTGATTGATAAATAGCCCTTGCCCATACCATAGGTCGCCACGCTAATGCGCCCGCATAGGATAATTTAAGATGCAGATTAACAAAATCGTTAGCAGCACGATGAATATCAAAAAACCCAGGCTCTTCACCAACTTCCACGTATTTTGGTATTTTTATGATTTCTGTTTTCCCTGTTTTTGGATCAATTACTTTTTTCTCAATGTTCTTTTTTCTATATGATACATTTCTGTACCGTGTTGATGGTTCCAGCCCCACTTTTTCCAGAGGCCAATTTATCATTTTATTCAGACCCCTCGCTATTGTTTCTCCTGTGACTCTTACACTTTCATCAAACCCAGTTTGCCACCCTCTCATAGTAGCAACATATCTATTTAATTGATCAATGTCAGCTTTTGATTCAAATTTTGTTTCATTTAATCGGGTAGACAACTCTTCAAGATAATTACCAACATATCTTTTTTGTGCACCACGTCTAAGGTAAGCATCAACCACCTTGAATATCTGTTCTTCATGCGGTCTCATATATCCAGATCGTTCTTCTAACGCAGCCCATTTATATTCCTCTGGTAATTGCCATTTTTTTATAGCCTCTTCCCAACCGGAGACTCCTTCACGCAGCATACGTGGAGCATAATCAAGAACCATTTTATCAATAGGAACATTAAATTCAGTAGCTGCATCACCAAGTATTTTTCTTATTTTACCAGCAGCATTATATTCAACTTTTGTCATACCACCGAGCATTCCACTAAGTTTTTTTTCTTTGTTTACGTTTCGTTTAAATATATTAAATTTTCCTTCTGATTCACGAAATGCAGGTTGTTCAAGTGCTTTGTAAATTCTTACTGAACTTTCATAATTCATTCCTTTTCTTGATTCACGAAGCCTTTTTAAATAAGGGACAATCGCTACATTAACCTGCCTCATACCATCACGAATCTTAGATTCAAATTGTTGCATAGGGAAACCAGTCCGTTGTTCAATGTCTTGAGCCACAAATCTAAATGGTTCCATCCACGATAACATTCCTGGTTTTTTACCATTACCTTGTGAGTCTAATAGTTCGATTTCGGGTAGTGATTGTTTAGACAAGGGAGTTAATTTATCATCCATCTCTTTTTTAGCTGCTTCATCAATTTTCTTCGCCTTATAATATTCTTTTTTGTTACCCTTCCACGGCAACCCTCTTAGCTCATATTGCATCTTTAAATCACCAACAGTTTGATATTCTATTATCTCGCCTGTTGTTGGTATAGTATGTTTTTTAGTTACTCCAGGTAACTTTACTAATTCTGGTGCATTACTTATGATTTCTGCCTTAATTTCATATTGTTTCTTCATGGACTCTGCGAAATCATCAGTCCAATCTTTAACAAAATTATGCACATCTTTTAATGTGCAACCTCCATCTGATAAAGGAAAATCTGCTTTATTGTAATATTTATCAACTACAGAAACAATCATATTGCCGTTGGCACCAATATTTGCATTGACTCCCAATTCATTCTTATCGGCAAGATACTTTATATCACTTAATGTTACTGCTTTTTCAACCGTAGCTGGTGGTTTGTATAAAGTATCTTGTCTCGTTTTTTTAACACCAGATTCTTCTTTTAACGCTTCACTCATACTAACAATTAGTGGATCAGCAGTTTCTTCATAATGAGATAACTCATCAATCTCTTTTAATTTTGCTGCTTTAGCGGCTTCTACACGTTCTTTGATTAGCTTACGTCTGCCACCTTTAAGTTGTTCTTTAACGGTTTCCTGAACAGTTTCAACAACTTTTTGTTTTGCAGCAGCAAGGTCTTTTTGATGTTCTTTAATGTTGTTAGTAGCGGTGAATTGGACAGGTGTCTCTTCAGGTTTCAGATCGATTATCTTTCCTTCTGGTATTTCCCCAGCGTTAGCAACACCTAAAGAATCGTTAACTTGTTTAAGTGTCTGTAATTCCTGAACTTGTTTTTGAACTTGTGGACTTTGCTGTTGTCCTTGTTGCGGTTGTTCAGCAGCAGTTTGTTCTAACTGTTTCATTCTATTTTTAATAACACCAAGCAATGCTGATTTAGCATCAAATAACGGTTGTTTTGGACTACCCATTTTAACAGGTACATCAGTTCCAGCTTCCCTAAAACCTTCCATCATAGGAGCAAGGTTTTTTTGCTCTACGCCCTTTACAAAACTTCTGACACCAGGAACTTCACCAGCTAAGATAAAAGGTAATACCTGAAGCGTAGCATAGGTAGTGGCTCCTGCAATAGCGCTATCAGTTAAATCTGTGGTTATTTCTCCACCTTTTCTGGCAAATTTCTCCAAGGGAGCAAATATATTATTTGCTATTTGTTCTGCACCTTCTTGGCTACCCCCAGGTATCATGCTTCTTATTTTACTATACGCAGCCCGAGACGCTGTTGCCATATAATCATGTGCTTTTCTTGCATTTTCAAAACTGAATTTCTTTTTCAATAATGCGTCATAAGCATCATAGGTGGCACCACCTACAAAAGCACCCATCGTTAAAGGGAAATCAACTATCATTTGCTTAGCTATCAATAATACCGCCTCTGGGACATCTTTCATTGATGTCGAATTTGCTTTTTTAAGCAAAGGTTGATTTAATTTAGTTCTTTCTGGTTGATCTAATGGGCCAAGATATTCAATTTTATGATCTTTATGATCTTCTTCCGTTAATGGGCCAAGATATTCAATAGCCATTTATATCTCCTTTGTACCATCCCACTTTATAATTCTACCATTTACTTTATATCTGCCAGCTTTTCGGCCAGACAAAGGATGAGTTGATTTTCCCTTACTCTTTAGTCTCATGGCACCTGGGGAAGATTTTGTAATGTTTGTCTTTGGTTTAGGTACAATACGAACTTTTGGTTTACCGAGTGAAAATCCTCCTGTTAGTGGAACAACAAAAGACGGAACATCTATTTCTTCATAATCTAAACCGACATCGTTAAAATATTGTTTAATTGTTTCATGTTGAACGCTATTTTTAGGGACAGCTTTAATGACTTGCATTTTCGTTTTTCGATTAGTTTCTACAAGTCCCGAAGCCGCTGCAAATTTAAGAACTTCTGTGTATTTATCAAAGGTAGTTTTGTCTTTCCCCCCACGTTCTATCCAATCAGCGGTAGCATTCTTTTCTCTTATCTGAGCAGTTACAAGTGCTTTATGCGCTTCTGTTTCCCCTGGGGGAATAGCTCTTAGTTGTGCTTCAAAATCAAAGTCTATTTTTTTAGTTTTCCTTAGTTTATCTAATTCTCTCTCCATTTGAGGTTTATAATACAATTTAGCCATTTCTTCGTTAGTTTTTGCTTGTTCTCGTAGGTCATCTGCGAGAACCTTTCGTGCTTCTGGAGCCATATCTAATCGAGTTTGTATTCTGGCTTTTTCTTTTTCTGCTTCTTGTTTTGTTTCTTCTGGCCCAATAACCTTTAACCGTTCAAGTTCTGTTGCTGTAGTTATTGGTTGCACTTCTCTTCCTGCCTCTGCTTCTGCTCTTGCTTTTGCTTTTGTAATTTTTGCTCCTGTTACAATATCTAAATCTGCAGTTTCAGCTTTTGCCTCTGCTTCTGCCTGCTTT
>Ga0210051_1005537_pt1 | contig 12061 bp, 15 predicted proteins | sample CryGey092014_all_FD_185464 | JGI IMG/M metagenome (GOLD analysis project Ga0210051, IMG submission 185464) | Groundwater microbial communities from aquifer - Crystal Geyser CG23_combo_of_CG06-09_8/20/14_all (SPAdes) (version 2) | ecosystem: Environmental > Aquatic > Deep subsurface > Groundwater...
GATGGGACCGCCTGGAGCTGGAAAGACAATTTTAGCCAAAGCCATCCCCTCTATTTTACCTCAGCTTTCTTTTGAAGAATCGACTGTCGTGATAAAACATTCAAGGTGTTCCTGAAAACTCAACTTCTCCAAATACCAGAAGTTACTAAACACGGAAATAAAATCGGCGTCTGTCCATAACCTCGAAAGACTATGGACAGTGGTCTACTAATTATCTTAGGTTTGAGCTGGAAGTGAAGGTTTAAAGGGTTTATCGTAAGAGGATTTTTCCAATAAGAAAGTTATTTAAAGTGTAGCAAGGTATTGACATTGTCTTTTGGAAAGAGAGATAATAAAATAAGAATATGAATACCTCACCAAAAAATAAAGGCGGAAATAAAGCCCTGGGGGTAGCTTATTATTTCGTTAAGAAAAATGAAAAAGACAAGAAAGATCTCAATAATAAGAAGTTGCAAAAACTTCTGTATTATGCTCAAGCCTGGAACCTTGTATTAAATAGACAGCCACTCTTTTCAAACAAAATAGAAGCATGGATACATGGACCAGCGATTCTTGAGATTTGGCAAGCGTTTAAGGATTTCGATTTTAATATTCCTCATCCCGAAATAACAGAAAGCCTCTTCGATGATTTAAATAAGAAGGAAACAAAATTATTGGATGAGATATGGAGAATATACGGGAAGTACGATGGAAATTATTTAGAGACCCTTGCACATAACGAACTCCCTTGGCAAGAGGCAAGAAAGGGCGTATCGGGTCTTGAACCTTCTCAAAATGAAATTTCATTAGAGAGGATGAAGGAATATTATGAACAGAAACTTAAATCAGCGATGGCAAAAAAAATACAAAAGACTAAAGAATAAGCTCCCTCACCTCTCGAATGGACAATGGTCTAAAATAGAAAGCATTGTTTACCAAAAAGATCAATTACTTCCAGCAACCGTTGGTATTAACGAAAACATAGAGGAGCCAGTAGACAGAAAACTAATTTTGAAATTTGACTATTTTTGCGAGGAAGAATGCAATTGGAATAAATTAGACCTCACTAAAATAAATGCTCTATTTAGAATATTAAAACGGATATCGTCTACAACTGTTCGTGAACTACCTAATTCAGGAATAATAAGGAAAGACCTAAAGGAAGAGAGTAAATATAAATCTTACGAATCCCTTCTATCAAAAGTGCCGCCAGATGCAAGTTTAAAAGAAATAGAGCTCCCCGATGGAGGGAGAGTTTTTTGTTTTATTTCTGAAGAAAATGTTTTCATCGTTTCTATAGAAACGATCCATAGACATGTTGATTAATCATAGCCTGCTTTATGAAATAAAAACTGCCCAGCGATGGGCTTTTTGTTTTGGCTCCGAGGGACGGACGACATTAAAACCTATTTTATGGTTACAAAGAGGTTAATTGTTATGTCAAATTATGTTAACTAAAACTTATCGTTGTGGTTGTGGCTGCGGCCAAACGGAAATTGTTACAGAATCCTCACTTTCAAGAGAAGGTAGGTCGTCTTTTATCTCTTGCGCCAATCCATAGTCTTTGGATTTCCCGGCATCAAAAATGACTGGTTTAGACATATCTTTCGCCACTTTCTTTTTTGATTGGCCTGTTGCATCAGAAATTATGGAAACATATCTTTGAATATCAAAATCCAAAATTTTCAAATTATCTTCAATCATTTTTTTGCTACCCTGTATTCCTCCTGAAGTAATTTCGTGTAAAACAAATCTGCTATTAGGAAGGCAGTATCTTTTGCTGCCTGCACAAAAAATCAATACCGCTGCAGATTCGGCATATGCATAATTGTAAGCGATAATTTCGTTCGGAATGCTTTTTAGAAAATTATAAGCAGTAATACCAGACATTAAATTCCCACCCGTAGAAGAAATAAAAAGACAAAACTTCTTTTTCCCTTGCTTTAATCCCTGTTGAATAAACCCTATTAGTTGTGAAACGGAAGTAGTATTAACTTCACTAAAAAAATTGATATAAAGAGTATCTCTTATTTGTTGAGGTCGAACTACTTGTTGTGGTTGTTGTCCATTGGGCATAAAAGAAAGATTATGTTAGAAATCACTTAAAATCATTTTTATTTTATCACTTTTTCTTTAAAAATCAAGCTGATTTAAAATAAAAATTACCCAGTGATGGGCGTTTTTAGTTGAAATAACTTATAATAAGATCGATGAGAAAACATCTCTACAACAGCCTTATTGCCTTCTTTGGTGGCTTGGGTGGCTATAGTATATTATTGATTCTTTATTATCTTGCGAATCTCGTTGGTTTTAAAAACACCCTTCCCCCGATTTTTTATGGCTACCTGTTGTGGAGTTCGTTTAATAGCATTTTAGAAGAAGGAGCTAAATTCTTCCTTATTAAGAAATGGGGAATAGGAGTATTTCCATACGGAGTTTTTTTGGGTTTAGGCTGGGGATGGGTGGAGATGTTTTATCGTGCTCTCAATGGACGAACAATTGGATATATGTCCGTCATCTTACATATCTTGACAGCTGGAATTATTTGCTATTTTATAAAGAAAAATAAGCCCGTTTTGGGACTTTTATTCGGGATAGCGCTCCATACGGCTTATAACTTGATGGTTGTTTATGCTTTTCCCGAATTCTTAAAATAAAAACTGCCCAGCGATGGGTTTTTTAGTTCACTTGCCTTGTAAAGAATTGTAAAGTATAATAGATAAATGGAAACAACAACAATTATTGTCGCAGCCTACGGCGCACTGCTATCTACAATCAATATTATATTATTTATAAAGGCACAAAGGACCTCATTGTTAGTAGATCTCAGTAAGGGATATTTAGTGGGCAAAGAATATAAAGATGAAAATTTATATTTATTCTGGAATGCATACAATAAAGGTGCTAAAAATATTAAATTATCTACAGTTGGCTTCCGGGTTAGGGGCATAAAAGATTATTTTCAAATACCATATCAAATGGATCCCGGTATAAAATTACCCTTTGAAATAAAGCCTGGTGAAGCATATTGTTGTTTTACCACTACCCAACAAGTGGCAGAATCATTAAAAAAGGCCGGGCTTTCCGGGGAAATAAATATTACCGGATATTTCACTGACGCAATCAAAAATAAATACTATTCCAAACCCTTTAAATTTAAGGTAGAGGAAAGTTTAAAAAATGATGCGAAACAATAATTTTTATACAGCAGAAGAATTGGCAAAGGAATTAAGGGTAAATATAATGACAATTTACCGTTATATCAAAGCCGGTAAATTAAAAGCTTATAAATTAAGTAAAGAGTTTAGGATTGATAAAATAGAATTTCAAAGGTTTTTAGATAAAACAAAGACAAAATAGTTATGAACAGAGCTTTTAACATTTCAAACCTCATAGAACAAAAAGCAGAATACTGGGTAATGCAAGAGAAAAAGAGTTCTCAATCGGTTATTGGAACTCTAATTAGGCATATTGAAAAAACAAACAAATTAAGAGAACCGCAGAAAAAAGCGATAGAAGTATATCTGTGGTTAAAATTTATTGGGAATAATCAAAAATTATCAGACATCATTAAAAAGGGTTTGCTGTATGATGAAGAACAAGCTAAACAATACGACAATTTTTATACTTTTGGCAATAATTACATAACGCAATTCTTGAACCAATTTCTTCAAGATAATGGAGTAAAAAATTTACATAGAAAGTTAGTGAATGACCCGAATAGCCAAAAGATAAATTGGGAACAGGTTTTAGATGACCTATTGTATAATTACCAATATCCAAATTATCTCTTTAGTTTACCAATGGGAGCGGGGAAAACCTACCTAATGGCTTGTTTTATATATTTAGATTTGTATTTTGCCAATCTCTACAAAAAAGATAAAAGGTTCGCCCATAACTTTATAGTGCTTGCCCCCACAGCTTCAAAAACAGCAATACTCCCTTCTTTAAGAACAATTAAAAATTTCACTCCCGAATGGATATTGCCGAACCAAGAAGCCTCAAAAATTAAACAGATTACTCAAATTGAAATCTTAGACGCCTTAAGCTCCCAGAGGAAAGATAAACTACAAGGGGAAAACCCAAATCTTGAAAAGGTAAATAGATTATTGCAAACCAAAGACTTTGGACTGGTATTTATCACTAATGCCGAAAAAGTAATATTAGAAAAATATGACGAAAAAGATAAAATCGTTGTAAAAAACCTTAAAAGAGGACAAAAAAATCTATTAAGCAATAAAGAGCTATCAGAGATTGCGAAATCAAATAAACTCAGAGAAAGGTTGTCAGAAATTCCATTTTTAACGGTTATCTTAGACGAGGTGCACCACACCTATAAAAATAAAGAGGAAGAAAAAAAATCAAGAGAAGCAGTAAATATACTGAATCAAAATAAAAACATAGTTGGCGTTTTGGGATTTTCGGGAACACCCTATGTTAGTTATTCGGTAGATGTTGAAAATGACAAAATCAAATTAAATCAAATACAGGATATTGTTTATAACTTCCCCCTCAACGAGGGTATTGGTAAGTTCTTAAAAGTGCCTGAAGTTAAAAGCGACAATGTTGCAGAAAAAACATTTATCAAAAACGCCTTAACAGATTTCTTTAATGATTTTGATATTAAATACCCAGACGGCACAAAAAGTAAAATAGCTTTCTATTGCCCTTCTATCAAAAATCTTAATGAAAAAATCTTACCCGTAGTGCAAGAGTGGTATCAAAGACACAGGAAAAATAAAGAAAATGAAATATTTAGATATTATTCAAAAGTTGGTAAAGAAAATAAACCATATGAAATTCCGAAAGAAAATTTAGCTTTATTCCACAATTTAGATAAGTCCTATTCAGATAAAAGAGTTATTTTATTGGTAGCCGTAGGAATAGAGGGATGGGATTGTAAAAGCTTAACCGCTATTGCTTTACCGAGACAAAAAACAACAAAGAATTTCGTCCTACAAACAACCTGCCGATGCTTGCGTGAAGTAGAAGATGCAGAAAAAGAAAAGGCTTTGATATATTTAGCAAAAAGCAATTATGAAACATTGGATAAAGAATTAGGAGAAAATTATCGCCTAAAAATTTCTGATTTAAGATTCAAGCAAGCCGAAGAAATACCAGTGAAAATTAGAAAGCCGAAACTCGGAAAATTAAAATATAGACAAATTGGAACAAGATATAAAATCGTAATAGAGGAAGAAATAAATTATAAAAATCGGCTGAAAAATTTTAACTTCGGAATTTTTAAGAATAGATATAAGTTTGAGGAAAAAATAAAAAAGGGAACGATAGGTAAAGAGGGTTTAACTAAAGAGATTTATGCTAAGAAAGCCTACAATGATGAAATTTTAGAATATACTTTTGATGATTTTATTTATGACATAGCTAACGAGACATTCGGTAAATTCAGCGAGGTTGAGTTAATGAAAAAATACCCCAACGAATTAAAACATATTTTTACGGCTATTGAAAAAAATAAAGGATGGATTAGTGCTAATCCTAATTTAGAACTAAAGGATATTATCCATTATATTGCCTCGCTCTTGATGGAAGAAGTTAGTTATAAAATTGAAACATTTACAAAAGATACAGAGATTGAACTACTTGAGTGGAATATTATAAGTCCTACGATAGGAAATTTGTTCAAATTTATGCCAAAAATTGAATCAAAGAATATAATCAATTATCAAAGACACCCAGAAGATTTAGAAGCGGATTTCTTGGGGAAAAACGATAATATTGACCCGCAGGATATTAGTTTTAATTATATTCCCTACGGGATGGATTCAAACCTTGAACAGAACGCTCTTTCAGATATGCTAAAAATGAGCGAGTTAGCGGGATTAGAAGTTTATTTCAACGGCTACCAAAATGAGAAATTGCAAAGCTTCTATATCCAAACTCCCAGAGGCATATATACTCCTGACTTTCTAATTATCAAAAGAAAGGACAATAAGAAGTATCAGAATAAAAATAAAAAAGGCGAAATAGAAAAAATACTAATTTTAGAGACGAAAGGAAAACTCTATTATAATGAGGAGTTTAGACAAAAAGAAAATTTTGTAAAACAGGATTTTATTAAATATAATCCAAATTTCAGTTATCAATGTTTTGTTGATAAAACAGGAAAAAATGATTTTAATGATTTCATCAATGAACTAAAAATTAAAATAAAAACATTATGAAAAAGCCAAAAAAATACAATTTAAGTCCCGCCGAAGGGCAAGCCTTATTAAACTTTCAAGGACGACTTTATCCCGAAACAGTGAACCTGTTTGAAACTGATTTGATTGAAGAAGTTAAACAAAAAACGAGGAAATTGAAATTAGCGGAAAAAAAGAAAGAATTACATCCCGATTTTAAAAACTTGCTTATTCAAGGCGATTGCTTATCGGCTTGTGCTTATTTAAAAAGCAAAGATATTAAAGTAGATTTAGTTTATATTGACCCACCTTTTGCTTCGGGAGCTAACTACGCCAAAAAAATATATTTAAGAAATGGCGGAAAAATGAATATTGAAAATGATGTGAATAGTATCGGCGAAGAAATAATGTATTCTGACATTTGGCAAAAAGAAGATTATCTAAACTGGCTTTATGAAAGATTACTGGCAATTAAAGAAATAATGAGCGAAGAAGCAAGTATTTATCTGCATTTAGATTGGCATATTGGAGCTTATGCAAAAGTTTTAATGGACGAAGTGTTTGGTGAAGAGAATTTTCAAAGAGAAATTATTTGGCGAATAGGATGGGTATCTGGCTATAAGACCGTTGTTAATAATTACATACGAAATCACGATACCATTCTATTTTATACAAATTCTCAAAACCCCATCTTTAATAGTGAAGATATTAAATTAAAATACGAAAAGCGAGATAGAAAAGGAAAAATAATAGAAGAAGGATGCTATCCAATGGAAGACACTTGGAACTGTAATGAATATGATAAATTAGATTCCATAATGATAAAAAGTTTTACAAAAGAAAAATTGAACTATCCTACCCAAAAACCCGAAGCACTGGCAGAACGAATCATTAAAGCTTCGTCTGATAAAGGAATGGTTGTCGCTGATTTCTTCTGCGGAAGCGGGACGGCTTTAAGAAGGGCTTATAGATTAGAGAGAAAATTTATTGGATGTGATATTGGAAGTAATGCAATCCAAACAACGAGAGATGAATTAGTCAAAATAGGTGCTGATTTTGATATTTTTAGAGTTAAAGACGGATTAAGATTGTTTAGAAATCCAGCCCAGACAACTACCCGACTATTCGGCTTGATTGACGGATTTAAGACATCGGAAGAACTTGAACTGGGAAATTTCTGGGACGGCGGTATTGTTAATGATAAAGGAAACTATGAGCCAGTTAAATTTATCGGGATTGATAAAAATCTTACTAAAAAATTATTGGATGTTATTTTAGAAGAAATTTACAGATTAGAAGATACAGAAACTGGCATAAGTAAGGTGAAATTGATTTACGCCTATAAAGATTTAGATATTGACCAAAGTTATGTAAATAAAGAGGTTAAAAAATCGGGAAAAACAAACATTGAGGTCGGATTGATAAGCCTTGATGATTTACTGGAAGAAAAAAGAGATATGTTGTTCACGCCAGATAGTGCAGATATAGAAATGAAAAAAGAAGGTAAGAAATACAGATTGAAAATCAAAAAGTATTTCAGCCCGTATTTAAAAGCAAAGATAGACGAATATAACGCAAGAAAGGTTAAGAAGGGCGAAGAAAAAAATAAAGTTAAAATTGGCAATAATGGACTGGAGCTGATTGAAGCGATACAATTTGACACTACGCTCAAGAAAAGCGGTATTTGGACAAGCAACTTAGAATTAGAGGATAAAGCAGGAATTAAAGAAAAAATCAAGGGAACATATCTGTTAAATACTAATAAATTTAAAATCAAGATAAGGAACATTGCGGGTGATGAAATAATAATATCATCTAAAGATTTGTAATTATGAAAGCCATAATTTTAGCCAGAGTTTAAACTGAAGAAAAAATTGCCCAGTGATGGGTTTTTTATTTTTAGAAGCGACTACGCAATTTGAGAGATATCTGATTAAAGAGGGGCGAAACTACCAAAATAGGCGAACTTTGAGTGACCAGGATCGATTGTGTGGAGCTTTCTGGGACAGGTAGGTCATACTTACTCATCTTCTCGAATAAACTCAAATTTCGACTTGACGATAAAAGCAACCAAGAATATCAGGGTTATTATTACTCCGGCAAGTCCGTATTCGGCTAATGAAGTTAATTCGGTTATAGTATTTACTATCTTAATGGTGGTAATCCCGGAAGTTCTGGAAGTTCCGGTAATTCCCTGCCTGGCAAAGGTGGCAGCCCCATTTCTTCCAATAATTGTTCCAGTGGTTTCCCTCCTTTTCTCGGGGCTTCTTTTTCTTCAGTATTAAGAGTATATAAAATCCAGCCGACAATTGCCAAAACAAGGACAATACTAAGAATAATAAGGATTCTTTTATGTCTTTTAATCACTGCTATAATCTTTAGATGAAACTTTGGGCTATAATCTCGTAAAATTATTAAGAGGACGATGACCAAGACCGAAATACCGATTGATGTAAAAATAGCCCCGTATCTATCGTAATAACTAACATCGAGTAATCTAAAAAAGACCAGAAGGCCCCCAATTAAAAGAATGACTTTTTGTAATTTTGTTTCTACTAACTTATACATAAAATTTTCTTAATTTTTTCTTTCATAGATTTATTGACCGCCCCCTCCGTTTAAAACACCAATACATTTCCAACTTAAATCAACAAGTTCCATACAATCTTTATAGGCATTTAAATAAAGCATTCCTTTCTGGATATAAATCCACACTGAGACCAATATCCCAATCGTAATTAACACTAAACAGATTGTTTTAATTTTTTCTTTCACAGATTTATTTAGTTTTATCTTCTAATTCTGATATTTTCTTTTTTTCCTCCATTGCCTTTCTTTTTAAATAAAGAGTAATCCAATTATCTTTTCCCAAAGTTAATGCGAGAATGTTTATTATAGGCACTAATAGGAACAAAGGGATTAATAATATCTCCCAACCTTCCATTCCGCCAAAACCTTCTTCTATGGACATATATAAAAACCATCCGAGAAAAATAATGTTTAATAAAATCGCTATTGTTTTTAACATAGTTTTAGTAATTATTTAGTTCTATGTTTATTAAAAAAGACCTTTAAATCTTTTTCAGTAATTCTAAAATTCCGAGCAGTATATTTAATAGCTTTAAGTTTCCCAGCTTTGATATATCTCCAAATCGTAAAATCGGAGACACCAAGCATTTTAGCAATTTGTTTTGGAGTATAGAGTTTCATAGTTCTTTAGGGAATTGATATTTTCCTTTTCCAACCAAACCTAAATATTTTGCGATAAAATAGCTACCAAAAGCTAATAAAACTAATCTAAAAAACCAATTTATTTCTATTGAAAATAATAAAAAACCAATTATAAAGGCAATGGCTAAAAACAATAATAAGCTACGAATGTTAATTGCCTCCTTCATAATTTAATGACAGTTCCTTCAAAACATTTGTCAAGTAGAAATTAGCAATACTTGACACACTCCCTTGCTCTTTACTAAAATAAGGGTGTGGGGATAACTAACCAAGACTTCCAAAAGATTATTTTATTTTGGTATAATATAATCGGAGCAGGACTTGGTTTATCCTCACAGATAATCTTTTGTTCCTGCTCCTTTTGTTTTGAAAGGTCGCAATCAAGTGAAATTAAAGTGAAAAAACTATGACAAACAAAAAATGCGTCCTCTATGCGAGGGTCAGCAAACAAGACCAAAACCTTCAGACCCAATTAGTAGCATTAAGAGATTACTGCCAGAGAAACGACTATGAGATAGTTGAGGAATACAAAGACAATGGGATTTCTGGCGCTACCGATAATAGACCGGCTTTTAATAGATTATTAGAAAATGTCAGGTTTGGGAAAATAAACTGCGTTGTGGTTTATAAATTAGATAGAATCGGTCGTTCTCTCCAACATTTATTAAATCTGTTCGAGGAGTTTAAAAATAGAGGGATTGAATTTGTCAGCTTAACTCAGAATATAAATACCAACACCCTAGAGGGAAAAATGTTTTTAAGAATGTTAATGGTTCTGGCCGAATATGAAAGAGAGTTAATTGTTTGCAGAATAAATAGTGGTTTAGATAGAGCAAGAGCAGAGGGTAAAACATTGGGCAGGCCAAACGGAGCAAAAGATACAAAAAGAAGAAAAAGGTCGGGCTACTTATTAAGGTGGCAGAATAATAAAGTTTTAGTTTAAAAAAGATGAAAAGAGTAGCTTTATATTGTCGGGTATCAACCTCTCATCAAGAAAAAGAGGAAACCATTGAAACCCAATTTGCAAAACTGAGGGAGACTTATAAAAACGAAAAAATAATCAAAGAATATAAAGACGTTTATTCTGGCGCTTATTTGCAAAGAGAAGGATTGAACCAATTGAGAGAAGACGCTAAGAAAGGATTGTTTGATGTGATTTGTGTTTATGCTCTTGATAGATTATCCAGAAACCTTGGTCATCAAATTGCTCTGATAGAAGAGTTTGAGAAACAAGGAATTAAAATAGAAGCTTTGGGTGAAGATTACAAAAACACTCCAGAAGGAATGTTAAATAGAAACATCAGAGGGGCTTTTAGCGAATATGAAAGATATAGAATTACTCAAAGGATGCGAGACGGGAAATATAGGAAAGCTGAAAGTGAGTTTGTGTGGGGAACGCCTCCCTATGGTTATAGAATAATAAAAAAAGAAGAGAAGAGACAGTTAGAAATCAATTCGAAAGAGGCCCGAGTTGTTAAAGCAATGTTTAGAATTTATGCTGAAGAGTATGGTTTAGGAAAAACAGCGAAACGGATTTACGCAATGGGATACAGAGCCAGAACAAAGAGAAATGGAAAGTATATCTCTTTTAGTCCTTTTATAATAAGTAAACTTTTAGATAACGAAGTTTATATTGGGAATTTTTATTATGGAAAAACTTATCCTTGTGAACCACAAAACCCTCGAAAGAAAAACAGAAAATCTCTATTATCAAGCAGGAAGTATAGGTTAAAAGAAGAATGGAAGCTCCATAAAGTGCCGGCAGTAATTAATAAGGCAACTTTTGAAAGAGTCCAGAAGATTAAAAAAGAGATGGCAAAATCTTCCTTAAAACCTACCAGACACTATCTTCTTCAGGGGCTCATCAGATGTATTCATTGTGGTTATAGATACATTGGTAAAATGAAATCAAAAAGCCATCGGGAAGAATCTCCTAATGGTTGTTATTTTTCTTATATTTGTCCTAAAAGGGCTTCAAGGCGCAGCCCCAACGAACCTTATTGCCGATCAAGAGAAATAAGCACGAATAGAATAGATAAATATGTTTGGGATTATGTTAGTTCTCTTATCCAAGATAAAGAAAAGGTAAAAAAAGCTGTTAAGATGTTGAAAGAAAGAAGGGAAAATGAAAAAGATTTTAATCAGAAAGTTTATGACGGTCTAATAAAAGAAAAGGCGAATATTCAAAATAAAAAGTCCCGAATCTTTGATTTGTATGCTGACGGGAATTATAAGAAAGAAGATTTAAATACAAAGATTTCAGAGTTTAATTCCCAACAGGAAGATTTAGAAAGGCAGATAAAAGAAGCAGAAAAAGAACTTACAAAAACAGAAGAGCTTAGCGTAATAGAGGAAGAAATTGAACAAACTTGTTTAGAATATCAGAGCACCATTAAGAATGCAGATTTTGACCTCAAGAGAAAGATACTAAAAAAATGGGTTAAAGAAATAAGCTTACCCGATAACGGAAGTATTTTAGTAAAAGTAAGGATACCACCGCCAGAAAAGCCTATTAAACTCAGTTTCCCATTAAATGAGGTTGGGGTAGCAAGCATACAGCAGCCGAAGTAGCTTTAATCGGAGGCGGAAATCCTCCCCGACCAGGAGAGATAACCTTAGCTCATCGGGGGGTTTTATTTTTGGATGAATTTCCTGAATTTCATCGAGATGTCTTGGAAAGCTTAAGGCAGCCCATTGAAGAAGGCCAA
>Ga0210051_1005538_pt1 | contig 12060 bp, 14 predicted proteins | sample CryGey092014_all_FD_185464 | JGI IMG/M metagenome (GOLD analysis project Ga0210051, IMG submission 185464) | Groundwater microbial communities from aquifer - Crystal Geyser CG23_combo_of_CG06-09_8/20/14_all (SPAdes) (version 2) | ecosystem: Environmental > Aquatic > Deep subsurface > Groundwater...
GCCAAGCTGAGCTTAATTGGATAGCTTGGCAACTTAATAACCGACCAAGGAAGGTGTTAAAATACAAAACACCAGCTGAGGTCTTTACTAAAATTACAAACTGGTGCATTTGAAGTTAGAATTCAGCTCAATAATAATCACTTTGCGTAAAATATGTTTATCTGTTAAAATATCTTCTTGTCTTGCAAAGCAGGATATATTATTAATATTATTTCACACACATCTTTTCCTTTCTGGAAACTGTTGTTAATTGGGTGAGATTTCGGATAAGGCTAAAGCCTTTATCGGAATGACACGGTTTTCCTAAGATGTGGAGGTCAAAAGGAGGGAACTATGACTGACGGCATTTCGTCAATATCCCCACAATTATTACAAAATATGTTGGAAGCTGGTGTTCATTTTGGCCATCAGGCTAAACGTTGGGATCCGCATGTTAAACCATTTATTTGGCAATCTCGAGATGGAATTCATATTTTTGATCTACTAAAAACTGCACAGAGCTTACAAATAGCTGGTGAGGCAGTTAAACAACATATTATCGACGGCAAAAATATTCTCTTTTTGGCTACCAAACGTCAAGCTTCAGGCTTAGTTCGTGATGAAGCTATTAGAGCAGGTATGCCATATATTGTTTCCCGTTGGCCAGGTGGGATGTTATCTAATTGGGAACAGATAAACAAATCTATCAAAAGAATGCATTATATTGAGAGTGGTTTGGAATCTGGAGAATTTAAACATTATACTAAAAAAGAACGGGTAATTTTGGATCGGGAATTAACCAGATTGAAACGCTTGTTTGTAGGTGTTGGAGATTTGAAAAATCCACCAGACGCCCTTTTTGTTGTTGATATTACTAGAGAAAAATCAGCCATGCGTGAAGCTATGGCTAAAAAATTACCTATATATGCCCTGATTGATTCTAATGCAAATCCCAATTTGGTAGATTTTCCGATACCAGGTAATGATGATGCAGTGCGCTCAATTAGTCTTTTGACTAAGCTTTTTGTGGATTATATTGTAGAAGCAAAAGGAATTGCAGAAAAAAGTAAATAATTTAACATTGTCATCCTGAGCTCAGGCTAGAAGCATGAGTGTGAGGATCTATTACAAATAAAATTGTAAAGACTGCCACACCTCTCGATTTTGCTCGGGGCTCGCAATGACAAACTCTTATATGACTATATCAATTGATCAAGTTAAAAAATTAAGAGCGGAAACTAAGGCAGGTGTCATGGAAGTTAGGAAAGCCTTGGAACAGTCAAAGGGTGATATGAAAAAAGCTAAAAAATGGCTAATAGAACAAGGTCTTTCTAAAGCTGCCAAAAAAGCTGATAGAGAAACTGGCGATGGTTTGATAGCTGCATATATTCATAATGGTCAGATTGGTGCTTTGGTCAAAGTTGGTTGCGAAACTGATTTTGTAGCTAAAACAGAAGAATTTCAAACCCTTTGTAAAGAAATTGCCATGCAGGTAGCTTCAATGAATCCAGAATCAATCGAGGAACTTTTAGCTCAAGCGTATATTCGTGATTCTAAACAGACCATAAATGATTTGATTAAATCAGCAATTGCTAAAATTGGTGAAAATATTGTAGTTTTAGAAATAAAGAGAATGGAAATTTAACTATCCATAGATACTTTATTAAAAAACCCGCATTGATGCGGGTTTTTTAATCTCTTCTACATTGGCTGCTGCGGAGGAGTTTCCTGAATCGGATTGACAATTGGAGTTTCTGGTTCTGGTGTTGTTGCTTCAGCATTAATATTATTAATATTTTGATTAATTGGGGCCAAATCCGTTTCCATATTCTTGAATTTTAACAGTTCAATTTTGAGATGTTCTTTCAATTCTGGATCAATACGGCTACTATTTATCAAAATTTCCAGGGCTTCGCGTTCTTCATCAACATCTTTTTCATGGATCTGTTGCACAAATGGATCTGAAATCAACTTTGGCTCATCAGTAATATTATTAATTACTGGGTCTTGAGGTTGTAACATGGGTTGAGAAGGAGCGTTGATGTTAACAGGGTCTTGAGTAGGTTGTGTATTATCTTGGTTATTATTTTGAGCACTAACTTGTATTAATTGGTCTTGATTTGATTGATTTGTTGACGATTGATCTGCCATAATTTCTTCAGCTAAAGCCCGAAAATCTGGAGTAGTGTTATTAGCGGGAGGATTGGGTACAGATAGTGGTGTTGTTTCCAACGCGCCTAAATCTTCATTAGGCAAAGAAGTATTTTGTTCAGGTATTGTAGTTGTGACTTGATCAGTTTCAGCTTTCTCAGTGGGTAGGTCGGTTTGAGTTAAATTGGTAGTGGTATTTGTGTCTGGTTCTGAAAAAGTAGATATATTTGGTAAAGAAGTTATATCTGGTTGAAGATTATTAACCCGATTACTACTAGGATAATTTTTATCGTCTGTAACAGTTAGCGGATTTGATGAGGGAACATTTGATGTTTGACTGGCTGTAGTAACTGGTACTGCTGGGTTTTGAGTACCAATATTTTGAGTTTGAGCTGGCTGTTTATTGTTTAATACAAAAGAATTATCTTGGGACATAAGCAGTATCTGCAAAGCAGAATTATAAAACTAATAATATATATACTATAGATTATTATAGTATTTTAATGCAATAACTAACCTAACACCATTTTTTATTTTATGTAGTGACTGAAAAGATAAAAGCTGATATTATAAATTGGTTCCAGTTAAATTATTGTTTTTAATGGGATCGAAAATTATATGAATCAATATTTACAGCAATTTCAGGAAAAATGTGACAAAATTAACAGTTTGTTCAATCAGGATTTGGCAACGGTTAAAACAGGTAGAGCTAAACCTAGTCTTGTAGAAAATCTTAAAGTTAATGTTTATCAAAGCTGGATGGAAGTTAGAGAGCTGGCTAGCATATCAGCACCAGATGCTCAAACAATTGTTATTACACCATGGGATAAAACTATTCTAAAAGACTTAGTAAGAGGAATTGCTGAGTCAGATCTTAAGCTTAATCCCAATGTTAGCGGTGAAATAATAAGAATAAATATTCCTGCCCTAACTGAAGAAACTCGTAAAGATTTGGTCAAATTAATCAATCAAAAAGCAGAATCACATCGAGCTATGGTAAGAGCTGAACGCAGTCGTTTCAAAAAAGACATTGAGGATCAAAAGGGAGAAGCAGACATTTCTGAGGATGACATAAAAAATGATTTGTTACAGTTACAAAAAATTACTGATAAATCAGTTGAAAACATTGATAACGCAATCAAGGAAAAAGAAGAAGAAATTATGAAAGTGTAATTAATTTTCAATTTTCAAAATCCAAGTTCCAATAAATATTTAATTTTCAAAATTTATTAATTATTTGAAAATTGTGAATTGGTATTTGATCATTAAACTTGTTTCCACCTATATTTATATTCCTTATCATCTTATCCATTGTTGTTCTAATTCATGAATTGGGACATTTTGTAGTAGCCAAACTTACGGGGGTTAAAGTTGAAGAGTTTGGTCTGGGTTATCCTCCTAGAGCTATAGGAAAAAAATTAGGCGAAACCATTTACTCACTCAACTGGTTACCATTTGGAGGATTTGTACGGCTTTTTGGCGAACAAGAAGCAGAAGCAGAAGGATCCAAAAATCCCAGAGCTTTTTTTAACAAATCCAAAAAACAACGGATTGCAGTAATTTTGGCCGGAGTTTTCATGAACATGGTATTGGCAGTTGTCTGTTTTTCAGCTATTTATTCAATCAATGGTATTCCTGAGGAAGTTAATTATATTGTAGTTGATGGTATTGCTCCTAATTCTCCAGCTCAATTGGCTGGTTTACAAACTGGAGATAAAGTTTTGAGCATAGATGGTTTAGCTAAAACAACTACAGCTGAATTTGTAGATTATCTAAAAAATAAAGCTGGTCAGGAAGTAACTTTGGGTTTACAACGAGGTGAACAAAAAATAGAAACAAATTTAATTCCTAGAGTTAATCCTCCTCAGGGAGAAGGTGCTGTAGGAGTAGCGGTATCTAACTATGACAACGTCTTTTATCCCGCGTGGCAAATGCCCTTTAGAGGCACAGTTACAGGTGTTGAAGAAGCGTATGGTTGGACCAAGATGATGTTTGGGGGTTTGTGGCAAATGATTTATGGTTTGTTTGCAGGACAAAAGCCAGAAGTGAGAGGAATCGTAGGAATATATGAGATCACTGCAACTGTAGCTGAACAAGGAATTTTACCAGTGATCAAATTTATGGGCATTCTATCCATTAATTTGGCGGTGATTAACATCTTACCTTTTCCGGCCCTTGATGGAGGTAGATTTGCTTTTATCATGCTTGAAAAAGTAATAGGACGTAAAATTAAGCCCAAAATTGAAGCCTACATCAATATGGCAGGAATGGCAGTTTTGATTACTTTAATGGTTTTGGTAACCGTGGCGGATATTTTGCGGGTAGTGCGAGGAGGGTAAATTATAATTACAAAATTTCAAATGATAAATATAGTAATTAAGGGACGATATTTCGTTCTTTTTTTGTGATAAAATAACATCTGTAATACAACTTATATTAAATATGACACTTTGTGAAAATGGGAGTAGAAGATTAAACACTCCAATACAAAAAGAACCAATTAGGTCTGGTGGTGGAGATGGAAACATTCCAAAATTTGCAACCCCTATACCAAGGTCTAAGGGTAGTCCTTACACTCCAGAAACTCAACATCCTAATCCAGTTAAAGGGACAATAAATGGCCAGCCTTATCGAATAATTTCTGGTGAGTCTGATTAGTAACTCTATCTAAATCCCCATTTTTCTGTGATAAAATTAGATAATCAGTAAATTGTCATGCTGAACTTGATTTAGCATCTGTTGAAGATGTTCAGAAGATCCTGAATATCGGCTTTTAGCCGGTTTCAGGATGACATACAGAAAAATTACTATGCGCTACAGTAAACTTTTTGGTAAAACTACCAAAACCGTCAGCAACGATATCAAAATGACCTCGCATAAACTTTTAGTTCAGGCGGGCTTTATTCGCGAATCCACTGCCGGTCGTTACTTTATGTTGCCTTTAGGAATTAGGGTGCAGCAAAAAATCATGGCGATAATCAAAGAAGAAATGGATAAAGCTGGGGCGCAAGAAATGATTACTCCAGTTTTGCACCCTTTGGAGCTTTGGAAAGAAACCAATCGTAACAATGCGGCCGGTTTTGAGCTGATGAAAATCACGGATCGGCGTGGAGCCGATTTTGCTCTAGGTGGTACAGCTGAGGAAATGTTTGTAGACGTGGTACGCAAATTTCCGCTTTCATATAAAGATTTACCCTTTAATGTATATCAGTTTTCTCAGAAATTTCGCGATGAGCTAAGAGCACGCGGGGGACTTTTACGAGTGCGGGAATTTATGATGAAAGACGCATATAGTTTTGACCTTGATGAGGAAAACTTTAAAAAAGAATATGAAAAAATGTGGAAGACATATAAGAAAATATTCCAAAGACTTGGATATGAAACTAAAGTAGTCGAATCGGACAATGGTTACATCGGGGGTGAATATTGTCACGAATTTGTGGTGGAAAATGAAAACGGCGAAACTAAGTTTTTGGAAACTGAGGATGGATCATATTGTGCCCATGAGGAAGTAGCTAAATTTCAATTGGAAAATATTAATTTAGATGAAGAAGAAAAACCTTTTACTATCATCGATCAACCGGAATGGGTTCACACTATGGAAGATAATTTTAAACATTATGGTAAACCAGCTCAATTTTTCTTAAAAAATGTAGTGTCTCGTAATTTTCAGGGCGATATTGTAATTGCCACTATTAGAGGTGATTTGGAAATTAATCCGATTAAGTTGCAGCATGTTTTGCATGAAGTTATACCTTTACAGCCAGCAACAGAGGAAGATTTAGCTGCAATAGGGAGTAAGACAGGTTACGTACATTCTTGGGGGCATAAGATGCAAACTAAGCGCAAAGCCAAAACCGAAGAAAGAGACTGTAAAGTAATTTATGTAGCTGATTTATCACTCAAAACCGTACGTAACTTTGTCGGTGGTCAAAAAGAAGAAATTACAGATTCAACCAACGTTAATTATGACCGCGATTTTAAACACGAAATTGAAGGCGATATTGCACTAGCAAAAGAAGGCTACACCGCGATTAACGGTCAAAAACTGATTGCTAAAAAAGGAATTGAAGTTGGCAATATTTTTCAGCTTGGCTATCATTATTCGCATTTGATGAGTGGAGCTACCTTTACTGATCAAGATGGTTCTCAAAAACCTTATTATATGGGTTGTTATGGGATTGGAATTGGCCGGAATCTACAAACAATAATAGAGATGCATCATGACGAAAAAGGGATTATTTGGCCTCAAGCAGTTGCTCCTTACCAAGTACATTTAGTTGAGCTTAGATCTAAAGACTCAGATTCAAATAAAGCAGATGAAATTTATCAAAAATTGCAGGAAGCTGGAGTGGAAGTTTTATACGACGATCGCAACGATATTTCAGCTGGACAAAAATTTGCCGATGCTGATCTAATCGGTTGTCCTGTCAGATTGGTAGTTTCTTCTCGTAATGGAGATAAGATTGAGTGGAAGAAGAGAGATGGGAAAGAGATAGAGTTAATAGAATTCGAGAAAGTGGTAGAAAGATTATTAATTTGAACTTTGAAATTCGAAATTTGAATTGAATTTGAAATAAATAAATGACTGAATTTAAAAATAATTATGATTTAGAACAAAGAACACTTGATTTCTCTAAAAGCTTAATTAAACTTCTTAAAAGAGTTCCAAAAAATCAAACCATAATACCATTACTTGATCAATGTTTAAGATCTGGTACTAGTATTGGTGCAAATTACAGAGAAGCTAATGGGGCATCAAGTAAAAAAGATTTTAGAAATAAGATTGCAATTTGTAAAAAAGAGGCAAAAGAAACATTATACTGGTTAGAGTTAATTGCAACTGTAATTGAAGATATTAAAGAAAAAGAATTAGTTCAAAAATTAAGATATTTGTGGTCAGAATCAAAAGAATATGTTTTAATCTTTGGTAAAATATTAGGAAGTACAAAATAATTTAATCATTGATATTTTATTATTGATTTCAAATTTCAAAGTATAAAGTTCAAATTTACTTATGTCTAAACTCATCATCACTCACCACAACCCAGATCCAGATGCGATTACCAGTGTATGGCTTTTGCGCCGCTTTGATCAAGAGTGGAGCGAGGCAGGCGTTGCCTTTGTACCTGCTGGTGATACTTATCAAAACAAGTTGGTAGATAGTGACCCTGATATTGCTCACGTAGACACTGGTAAAGGGCAGTTTGATCATCATCAAACCAGCGAGCGCACTTGTGCTGCCCAAAAAATTTATCAACATTTAGCTTCCCGTTTTGATTACATAGCTGAAGATGAAGCGCTTGAACGTTTGGTCAAAGTAATTGTGGGTGACGATCATTTTGATGAAGTAATTTGGCCCAATCCTCTGGCTGATTATTATACTTTTATGTTAGCCCCGATTTTGGATGGGCTAAAACACAATAATACTTTGACCGATCAAGGATTGATTGATTTGGGCTCAACTTGCCTGGATGGAATTTATACTAGTATGAAATTAAAAATCGAAGCTGAAAAAGAGATAGAAAAAGGAAGGCAATTTGAAACCCAATGGGGCAAGGCTATTGCTATCGAATCTAAAAATGACGAAACCTTAACTGTAGCTCAAAAACTGGGTTATATTTTGGTAATTCGCAAAGATCCACAAGGGATGATACGGATTAAAGCCAGACCGGATAGTCAGGTTGATTTAACTTATGTTTGGGAAAAAGTTAAAACTGCTGACCCTCAAGCTACCTGGTATCTGCATCCAAGTAAAAAAATGTTGCTTAACGGTAGTTATAAAAATCCCAATTCAATTTTTTCTAATTTAGAAATTGAAGATATAATCAACTGTTTTTAGTTTTACGCTTCATTCTTTGTAATTTATTTTGTATAATCACTATGCTTAATCAGCATTTGATTAATATTTATTTGTGAGGGGAGGTGCTTTGTTACTATGGCTACAGTAGTCGTAGCTGGTCCACAAGATACTAATGACCAGATTATTAAGAAATTTAAGAAAAAAGTTCAACAAGAGGATATTCTTACCAAACTTAAAGAAAAAGAATTTTATAAAAAACCATCCCTAGTTTTGAAAGAAAAAAGGGATGAAATTCGTAAACGTAAAAAACGCCGCCAACAGGCAGCCAGACGAAATCGGATTTAAATATTAAATAAATGTAGGGACAGGTTTCAAACCTGTCCCTACTAATAAATATGTTACGTGCCAAAATTCGTGAGGATTTTTTAACTGCTTATAAGGCAAAACTAACTACTCAGGCTGATGCTTTAAGAAGTATCGAGTCTGTCTTAAAACAGGTAGAGATAGATACTCGTAAAGAATTATCCGATGAAGACGTAGTTAAAATTCTTAGAACAGAACTCAAAAAAAGAGAAGAAGCAATCGGATTTTATATCAAGGGCAATCGCAAGGATTTAGCCGATAAAGAGACTTTTGAAAAAGAATTAATCAAAACTTATTTACCGACGCAGATGAGTGTTGAAGAAATTGCTAAATTGGTGGACCAAGCTAAATCACAATTAGGAGATAATGCAAACTTTGGGCAGCTAATGCAGAAAACAATGACTTTGACAGCTGGAAAAGCAGATGGAAAAACTGTATCAGAAGTTGTTAAAACAAAACTTCAATAGTAATAAGATTAACTTCTAAAAATGTTAAATATATTGATTGTATCTAGTTCAAGATATCCAATTAAGCGTAAACAAATTAAAGAAACGATCCAAAAAGTGCTAAACACACTTAAGGTTACAGGATTTATAGAAGTTGAAATTTCCATTGTAGGTGATCGTAAAATGACCCAACTACATCAAAAATATATGCATGAGGAAGGAACAACTGATGTATTATCTTTTCCTTTACATGATAATTATATTTTTACCAAAGCTAAACAAAAGAATGAATCAGGTTTTGTAGATCCGGATGGAATACTGCGTCTTGGATCAATTGTTATTTCATATCCTGTTGCCCAAAAACAAGCTAATGAGCATAATATAACTACCAATGAGGAGGTTGCTAGATTGGTTGAACATGGTATGCTGCATCTGTTGGGAATCCATCATGAATAATATAATATGTCTACTTTTTATCTAAAATACCGACCTCAGATAATCGATGAATTGGATCTGGAAAAAGTCAGAACCCAATTAAAACAAGCTTTATCTGCCAAATCAATTCCTCACGCTTTTCTTTTCTCTGGATCAAGAGGTTTGGGTAAAACATCGGCAGCTAGAATTGTAGCCAAAACCCTCAACTGTGAACTACCTTTAACTAAACGATCAGATAGCATTGAACCTTGTAATCAATGTCAATCTTGTTTGACCATAACTAAAGACAGTTCAATAGATGTAATAGAGATAGATGGCGCTAGTAATAGGGGAATTGATGATATTAGAGCTTTGCGAGAAACAGTTAACTTAGCTCCTATTCAGTTAAAAACTAAAGTCTATATTATTGACGAAGTGCACATGTTAACCAAAGAAGCATTTAATGCTTTGCTTAAAACTCTGGAAGAGCCACCCAGTCATGTTTACTTTATTTTAGCAACCACTGAACCGCATAAAATTCCTGAGACTATAATTTCTCGATCTTTCCATATTCAGTTTAATAGAGCTAACAAAGCAGAAATTATAAGATCATTACAAAGAGTTGTTCAGGGAGAAGGTTTAGAAGTAGAAGATAAAATATATGATGTCATTATTACCAAAACTAGAGGTGGATTCAGAGATAGTGTTAAATTATTAGAGCAGCTTGCTTTTGCTAGTAAAAAGATAACTTTAGATCAATTTATTAAACTGTTCGGTCAAAATGATATTGAAACCCTAGTTCAATTTTTAGTAGATAATAATGGCGCGAAAGCTCTAGATTGGGTTTTTCATCAAGAGGAGTTGGGTGTAGATTGGACAGATATTTTCCGAAACATATTAAACTTTTTAAGAGACAAACTAATTAATATTATTAAAAATAATACAATGGATGATATTGAGCTAAATAAAGATAATTTAATTAAAATGATTAATTTATTTATTCAAGCATCGGTAATGCAAAAAACTACTCTTATTGAGACATTACCTATAGAATTAGTCATCGCACAATGGGTCGGAGACTTAGAGTCAAACATTAATCCAAAAGTAATTTCTAATAAATTAAAGCCAGAACCAAAAACTGTTTTATTAAATCAAACGGAAGTAAAATCCAGCCTTGAAACTGATACAAAAGTAATACAACATTCAATCCAAAAACAAGAAAAAAGCGAAACAGATAAATCCAATGGCAAACAAATTGAAAAAATGGGTAAAATTCAAACTTTGCCAATAACAATTAACGATCTTAAAGATAAATGGGATACTTTGCTTACTGCTATCCGTCCTCAAAACCGATCGATGGAAAGTATGCTAAGGAATAGTGCATTATCTAAAGTTGACGGTGACATTCTATCAATTACTGTGTACTATGGTTTGCATAAACAACAGCTTGAATCTGATAAATATTTACGTATTTTTGAATCAACATTTCAAAATATTTTTGGCCAAAAACCACGCTTACTTTATATTTTGGGGGACAGACAAGAAAAGATGGAAGTTGATGCAATTAAAGATAAAGAATTAGAAAAAAATGTGAAAGAGATATTTCAATAAAAATAATTACAAATTTAAATGATAAATCAAATCTAAGTTCAAATATTAACTATATTTCAAACTTAAGATTTGAATCTATTGATTATGGGAGTTTTTGATAAAGTTAAACAAATGGGTGAGTTGAATAAAATGCGTGGTCAGGCAATGGCATTACAAAAACAGTTGGCATTAATCAAAACTGAAGTTACTGAAGATGGGGTAACAGTAGTTGTAACAGGTGATCAAAAAATTGAAGAATTAACTATTGATGGTTCTCCAAACATGCGAGTAGTTAATGCTCTGAATAAAGCATTAAAAAAATCACAAGAATTAGCTGCTAAAAAAATGCAGGAGATGGGTGGTGGTTTATCAGGGTTATTAAAAGGACTGGGGCAATAGTTTAATATTGGTTTCAGTGTTTACTCGATATTTTAAACTAAAATATAATAGCATTTATAGTCTATTGGATTTTTTAAAATTAATAGTTTATAGTTGATTTAGGCTAAGAAAAATTTCTAATATCTTCCTTTTTATGAAAATTATTGTTGCTGGTTCCTTAGCATTTGATCAAATTATGCTCTATCCTGGAGCGATTGCAGACCATATACGGCCGGATATGCACCATGTCATTTCCACTTCTTTTGTAATTGATCATTTAGAAAAAAATCAAGGGGGTACAGCAGGGAATATTTGTTATAACTTGGGACTTTTAGGTGAAAAACCAATTTGTTTAGCCAGTATTGGTAAGGATGGAGCCGATTATGTGCATTTCTTAGAAAAAAATAATGTTGAAACTAAATTCATTCAAAAAAATGAGAAAGACTATACAGCCAGTTTTGTAGTTATTACAGATCAAGATGATTGCCAAATATCTGGTTTTTATGAAGGAGCTATGAAAAATGATGTCAATCTATCTTTAGAAAAATGCTTAGAAGGTATGGCAGTGGCTCCGCAAGATACATTCTTTGTTCTAGCGCCAACTAATGCTGAAGCGATGGCAAAATATGTCCACGAAGCATTAGCAAACAAAGTCCACTTTTTATTTTCTCCTGCCCAGCAAATACCTAATTTGAGCAGCGAGGATTTATTATCTGGTATTACCGGAGCGGATATTGTAATTGGAAATGATTATGAGATTTCGCTTTTACTTGAAAAAACAGGACTAAGTGAAGAAGAATTATTGGAAAGGGGAGGAGTTTTGGTTAAAACAACTGGAGAAAGAGGTTCAACAATTCACCAAAAAGGTAGAGAAGAACTTGTTATCGGAGTAGCTAAACCCAAACAACGCCAGGATCCAACTGGGATTGGAGATGC
>Ga0210051_1005543_pt1 | contig 12055 bp, 9 predicted proteins | sample CryGey092014_all_FD_185464 | JGI IMG/M metagenome (GOLD analysis project Ga0210051, IMG submission 185464) | Groundwater microbial communities from aquifer - Crystal Geyser CG23_combo_of_CG06-09_8/20/14_all (SPAdes) (version 2) | ecosystem: Environmental > Aquatic > Deep subsurface > Groundwater ...
ATTATTTCTTTAATCAAATTGCTAAAATTTTTCAGGGCAAAATCATATCCAGCCTGAGCAGCTTTGTGATTAATTTCGGCTACTTCTTTGGGTTTATCAGCGAATTCGTGAGTAAGTAAATCTTTGAAATGTTGGAGATTGCCTTTAAGCAATGCCATAGTAGCACCCATTGCCACCGTATTAGCCATAATAGCTTTACCTCCAACATCCTGTGCTAATTTGGCCAGAGGAATAGCTACAATATTTATTTTGGATGAAACTTGATCGGTAGTAATTCCAGCATCTTTATCAAAAAGAATAATGCCTCCATCAACCATTTCTTGGTGATGTAGATTAACTGTATCTTGGTTTAGGGCAATCAACAAACTAGTGTGCAGAGTAGGTGAGTTAATGGGATCTGCCGACACCGTGGTCTGCATCATGTTATGACCGCCACGGATCAAAGAGGGGTATTCAGTATAGTTATAGATATAATACCCGGAACGAGTACAGATACGGGAAAAAGTGAGACCAATTGACTTAATTCCTTGGCCAGCAGCCCCGCCAAGTTTGAGGGTGAATAGATGATGTAGGGTAGGCATGGATAACATTATACAGGTCAAAGTATTAAGGATACAAGACTAAAAGTATTAATGAAAAACAAGTGTAAAATAACTAGTATTTTCACTGTAAGGATTGTTAGTTAAAATTCCGGAATTGGTGTGGTCAATTACTTCGACATTTTGAGTACCTTTAAGTTGCATGATTTTTAGAAATAAAATTAAAGCTTTCGGACTATCTACATACTCATTAGAAAATAGGGCAATTTTTTCCAAATCAAAATCCTGAATTTCTTTAAGACTGATCGCATCACGTTTTTGAGCCTGTTCACTATTTAGATAATGAGAAAAATCAACCGATAATATTAACAACGTATTAATATCTACCAAACTATATAAATCTTCAGCCATTTGTTCAATTTCACCATAGCTGATTCGGTGACTGATAATTAAAGGCACAAAAGTTGTATTGGGCATAAAATAATTAATAAAAGAAACGGTTCCGGTAATCGCATGTTCATTGACTAAAATTGACTCTTCAACACCTATAAAATCATTGTTTTGTAATTTGCTTATTAACTCTGTGTTGGGCTTGAGAATTCCAAATGGAGTTTGCCAACTGTAATGACTAGTCAAAACGGGTTTGGTTCCTTTTTCAAAATGGTTTGGACCGATCAAAACAATTGTTTTAGGTGCTTGAGAAGATACACGTTTAAGTAAATATGCAATCATTGATCCCGCCAGCAAATGGTGAGGAATAACCACACCCGAAACATGATAAGAGAAAGGCTCTGGATTATCGGATAAATCTTTTAAATAGCTATAAAACTCTTGAGTATTAATGGCAGATAGATCATGGATTCCTTTGGTTGTCATTAGTTGATCGATATTTAAGCTATCATTTAAATGTGATTTGTTTTCTAAAAGATAAAACCAATAACCAAAAATTAAGAATAAAAAAAGGATCAAAATAACTATCTTTTTATTTTTGTTCTGACTGTTCTGGTTGGTTTTGGGGAATAAGGGGCGGGTTTTGCTGATCATGTTTTTTAAAAAGATTTTTTAATCTATGTCTTAGCTGATCACGTTTGGTTTTATCTTTTAGAATTGGGTGCATCAAAATTGAAACGATGATAAGCATTATGGCGACCAATAATCCTATTGATAGTTTAAGTTTATCAAGATTAGATAACTTTTTGCTTTCATCAATCATTCTCTGAATTTTTTTACTGGCGATGATTTTTGACTGTTTATCAACAGTTATAGTTGTGATATCAGATCTGCCATAGATCTCGGGGGCATACATCAAAGAAGTAGTGGCAGGCGGTACGATAAAAGTCCCCGCTGATACAACTTGAGCTTTATATTCATAAGTTCTGGTACCAGTGGCAACTTGATACAAAGACATGACGATACCATTTTGGGTATATTCTTTGTTGTTAATACCATCTGCATAATAGTTTTGGCGCTGATTGTCGTATTGTTGATTTTTAAATGATTCATTGATTGGGATAAGACCAGCTGGTAACTCATCAGCTATAACTCCATAATAATCACCTGATTGCAATCCCCCGACAGTAAGCCGGACTATCGCAGTATCACCTAGAGCTAAACTATATTCATCACCCTTTTCGTTAATATATTCCCGAGTAATAGTCATACCATGCTCGTTAGCTTGAGCTTTAGGATCAGTATGAAACTGTTTGGTAACTAAGGTAGAATAAAGTTGACCGGGGCCTTCTTTAGTTACAGTAATAATTGAGCCTGTAGGCTTGATTTTGGTTAGAGGGATATTAATTTCAATCGGGGCTTGAGTAATAGATTTGATAGGACCACTTTTATAAACAACATTATCAATAGCCACAGAAGCTATATAATCAGGATTAGCTTCTTGACCGGAATTAGCCAAATCAGTAATAGCTCTGATTACCTGTACTGTAGAAAAAGTGTTTGACCAGTAGTGAAATTTGTGCTGAGCTGTCAGATAACGTGCAGCTTTGACAGCTTGCTCTCTGTTACCACCAGCTAGTAATATAGTACGCATTACCATGGCAGTAGAAGCATCGCGGGAGGCAAAGCGATTTTTATCTCCAGCCTCCCAAAAAAGCGTATCACCTTGAGTTTTGGCCATTGCTATCAGCTGATTCAAACCACTTTGGCTGGGATCTGTGGTGCCGTTAAGATAATTACTCATTACAGCTAGAGCTGCCAAATCTGGAGCTAAGCCTTCGATATTTAAAGGTTTAGTTTGGCGTTTATCAGAATTTAATAAAGTCAGCCCGTAATTTTTAGAAGCCATGTCTTGGGAAGTAGTCAGTTTATCATCTCTAGCCAAAAAATTACCAGCCATGGTGAATACCTGATTATCAACTTCATAGCCTGATTCTCTAGCCATCAGCAGATTTTCAACTACATAAGTAGTGATAAAAGGATCGGATTCGCCATTACCCCACCAAGTCCAACCACCATCAAAATGCTGTTGATCGGTTAAAAGCCGAATCCCTTTTTGGACCATATCGTCAATTTTTTTATCTTTTAGTGCATCTGAATACAAAACTGGATTGCGTTTGGCTATCAAAATCGGTAGTAATCTGCTAGTAGTTTGTTCCACGCAACCGTAAGGATAATAAACTAGATAATCCATAGCAGCAGGTAAAGTTCCCAAAAGTGACGGAGCAAGGGATAGTTTAATGCTGGATTTATCAGAATTAATGTCTTTAGCTAAACTAATTTTAAAAGAAGTCTGATCATAACCAGTTTCTCCTTGAGTTTCTAAATATCCAAAAGCTATTACTGGAATTTCGGTAGTTAAAATATCATTGATTTGGGGATTATCTTGGGCGATAGCGGCAAAACGTAGTTTGGCTTTTTCATTAACTCTTGTTGCTTTAACTTGCCAACTAACTTCTTGACTGTCTTGAGACTTAATCACAATTCCCGGTTGAGTTGCCTGTTTAACGTCACCAGAATCAAATAATAAACTGACATCAAAAGTCTGATCTTTATTAGTAAAATTTTGGACAAGAGCAGAAAGAGTAATATCATCTTTATCTCTTATAATATTGGGTAAAATCGGGCGGATAATCACATCTTTGGTCACAATTAATTCTTGCTTGGTTTGGCCAACTGAGGTTTGTTGAGTATTGCCAACAGCAGAAATGACCCATGTGGTTAAGTTGTCTGGTAGCTTGAAGCGTAATGTAGCCAGACCTCCCGTGCCTGTTCTTACTGATGGATTCCAATATGCGGTGTCTTTAAAAACAGTTCGTCCACCACCACCTTTTTGATTATGTACCCAGATATCATTAGCAAAAAAAGTATGATTACCGTCAAGCTCCAGATTATAGACAGTGGTTTTTCCCATCTGCCACTCCAGTGAGTTTATAGTAATAGTTTTACCTTGACTATCTAATAATAAGTCACCAATTTGAGCATTACCAATCGGCTGCCAGCGTTTGTTCAGCCATAATTTATGATCAGGTGTTACTTTGAGATTTTGATTGACGATTAATATTCCGGAAACAGTAGCTGTATGTACTGATTGAACGGTGGAGAGGACAAGCTTATCATTTTTTTCACTTTTTCGAGTTAATATTTGAGTGTCCGGTTTTACTAAGGCAATATCAGTTGTTAAGCCACTAGCTAGTTTAATTTGAGTCTCGCCAGTGAAACAACCACCCCCCATTTCAGCTTGATTGACGGTAATGCCTTCGAGTGAATGAGCAGTTGAAGTATTGGCATAGCGCTCACTCCAAAAAACATCACTGATTTTTTTAGGATTTTCGGAAACAAGTTCAAACAAGGCTTTATCAACAGCCCAGACAGCTACATCAGCAGCTTGCGGATTACCAGAATTATCAGTAGTTTGGACATTGAGTGTCACTGTTTCACTTGGGCCATAACTGGGTTTATCTGGAGTAACTACCACTTTTAACTGTTTAGATAGGGTAGAAACTTTAAGATTAACACCTTTTTCGTCGAGATTACCATCAGAAAAACTGGAAATAGTCGGATAAATGTTAGGCATATCTGTCTCAACCAGTGGAACATCGACAGAAACAGAATTGCCTTCTATAGAAATAACCTGGTAACGATTAATTCGATCCCGTTCAAAAGTGAGTAAAACATCACGATTAGGAATTGTGGAATATATAGAAAGAGTGGCTGTATCCTTAGGACTATATTCTGGCTTATTCAGTTCAAGATTGAGGTTAGTATTTTGATCTGAGCTAAAATATGGATAATCTTTGTCCCTAACATAAGCATAAAATTGTTTAGAAATTTTGTTACCTCTATTATCAGATCCGCTTATCGTAAAAGAATAGGAACCGGTTTTGGTGGGTTGAAAGCTAAAAGTAGCATTACCTTGTTTGTCAGTAGTGACTGCAAGACTAGGAATTTTTTCGGTCACTTTGCGGTAACGAGGGTATTTTTCTTCTGGCATTATTTCTTTTACCCAATTATTTAATTCTATTTCTGCATTCAGACTAATGCCGTCTACACTTTGATTAGTGTGAGCGACTAACTTAATGGGAAGGGTAAGGGGTTTAGAAAGCGTACCGTAGTAGGAATCGTAATCTTGGCGGAACAAATCATATTCTCCTGCAAATACCAGCACGTTTTTACGCACAAAACTGGGGTTACCTGAACCATTATCAAACTCAGCTTCGATAGAATAAATCCGATTTTTAGTCGTGTTATTATCCAACTTAAGGGTAACATCAGCTTTACCAAGATGGTTAAGAGTAGTGGTGTTTTCGGTTACCGCGGCATCGTTTCCCCACCAGCCACCATAGCGGTAATTTTCACTTAGAAAATAGTTGTAATTCTCTCGATAATATTCGTACTGATAATAATCACCGCTATAGACTTTATACTTCACACTTTGGCTAGCTAAAGGTTGCCCCGAAAAATAAGATCCAGAAATAGTAAATGTTAAGTCATCTTTGGAAATAAACTCAGTCTTGGGAATTGTGACATCGATGGAATATTCAGGTTTGCGGAAATACTCTACCTGAAAATATGTTGAATTAGAGTTATTTGATGGCAAAGTTACCTTCATGTGGTAATCACCGGTTTTTGCAGTTTGCGGTATTACAAACTCACCTGAGACGGTACCATACTCATCTATAGGATAGGTTTTTTCTGAAATTTTATCATCTTCGCTCCATCCGGAATAAAAGCCTACAGTTGCTAGTCCTGTTGGGATACTATAACGGGCATCATCATCGTCGCGTAAAATAGTTTTAAAATAGACATTATCTCCCGGTCTGTATAATGGTCTATCGGTGAAAGTAAAATATTTGTTTTGGGCAGATTTAGGCGTAAACTGCTTATAACTATACCCATAATTTAAGTAACGTAAATTAATTGGGATTAAGGCTAGCTTACCGTCGGCTTTGACTAGGGCAATATCTGCATCTTCAGAAACCGGCATTTTGGCAATGCCCTGATGGTTAAGTTCAAGAGAAGATATTTGACGGGCATTGTCAAGTAAATTATATACTTCAATTTGACCAGAACTAAGACTGCGTTTGTTATCCATGCTTTGGGCCCAAAATATCAACTCATTATCGCCTTCTTTAGCAACAGCTCCATATGGAGAGCGGATAACAAAAGCTTGTTCGTTGACATCATCTTTGGTAATGCGTAGAAAATAGATACCAACTTCAGCCAGAGGAAGAATTACTTTTGATTCTCTGCCATATCCACCGCCAACTTGCCCGGTAACATTAGCAATAGACTTAAATCTATCAACAGAATTAATCCGCTTGGTTTGCTTACCATCTTTATCATGGGTTAAATAATCTAATACCGATAGCTCATCAGCTTCAAAAACCTCAATATTCACATCACCAGATATATTATATCCAGATAATTCAACTGAAGGCTCTTCGTTAGAACTTAAAGAGATCAATCCACCACTACTGTAGCTATCTTTACCACCACTTATATAAATAGACGGCTTATAGCGATAACTGCCCAACACATCACCATTAGTATTTTGTTCCTGTATGACAGGAGCTGGTGTAGGAGTAGATTTGTTTAAAAAAGGAAGTTTAAGATCTTGGAAAAAACTAGATAAACTAAATATAGTTAGAAAACTTAAAGAAAAGAAAAAGTGATTTAAAAAATGTGGTTTCATGAAAATATATGTGTTTATTAATAATAGCTTAAAATCAGATTAAAGCACAAGCAGCTTAGACCCCTTTTTCTTCCCCTTGAAAACTACTACTAATACTACTTATACTTAATACATTATCAACTTAAAAAGGAAAAATATGGTTACACAACAATCTGCTAATACAGGCATGTCTGAAGATACAAAAACATTGATTACAGTATTGCTATTAATTTTTGTATTTCCGGTCGGACTAATCATGATGTGGGTTTGGACTAAATGGAAGATGTGGGTGAAATTGTTAATCACAATACCACTACTCTTAATATTCCTAGCAACCCTTATGTTATTTACTGTAGGATTTATGGCTGCATTTAATCCTGGAGCACAGTTTAAAAAAGCCCATGATACTCAAAGGCGGAGTGATCTATGCAGGATAACTAATGCGGTCTATCAATATGTTGAAGAACATGAAGATATGTTACCGGATACTGATGGTAATGATAACACAAGTAATTTCCCCACTGTTCCGACTTGCATTGGAACTAGTCCTAGTTGTTTCAATTTAGGAATAGCTAGTAATGAAAATAGAGATGAGCTAATGGTTCCCATGTATATTGCAGATATGCCAACCGATCCTAAAAACGGGAATGATGCAGATACTGGCTATATGATTTATCTTGATAAAAGAGGCCAGTATGATAGGATCACCGCTGTGGCTAAGGGAGAAATTGAAGAAGAAATTGTTGTCGCTCGTTGAGAAAAACACACGCTAAACTATTCAAGTTTTGACTTTTGATCTTTAAATTTTGAGTTTACTATCTACCCATACTTTTCAAAGTAAATCCTAGCCTTGGGTGTGCCCATCTCTTCAAATAGCTTAATGGCCTCATCAGCCATACGTACTGAACCACAAATGTAAACTGCGCTGTTGACGGGATCTTTGACTTCAACTTTGGCCAAATCAGTAATGTGTCCAGCAACTCCACACCAAGCTCCTTCTGGTTTGGATAGCACAAGCTTGAAATGAAAGTTAGTAAAGCGGTTTTGTAAATCATTGAAATATTGGTCCCAAAAAACATCATTACAATGACGCAAACCCAAATATAAAGTCAATTGTTTGTCAGTTTTATACTCGACTAGAGCTGCTTCAATCATAGCTTTAAGTGGGGCAATACCACATCCAGTACTCATAAAGTAGAGATTTGTGGCTCCATCATCTAATTTAAGCGTCATATGTCCCAAAGGTCCCATAAACTCGACTTTATCTCCTGGTTTGAGTTTGTCGATATACTGTGATCCAAGTCCTCCTGGTTCGGTGTCGATTAAGAGCCCAAATTGTTTATCATTCAGTTTACCGGCAACTGAATAAGCATTCATCTTAGTTTCATTGATTTTGATAGAAACAAATTGACCAGGTAAAAAACTAAAAGATGTTTCAGTTTGCAGTACCAAATCATGGAACTTAGCAGCTAGCACTTCATTTTTAATAACAGTGGCAGTTTGAAAGTTGGGCATACTTTTATTCAATATTTATTAACTATAACAATAGTATAGATAGTTTTATTGATAATTTGTACTGGAAAATTAAAAAACCACAGTGATTAACTGTGGTTTTTTAATGACAATCATAAACTTATTTCAAAGCTGAGTTCCAGATTATTTCAAACTTAGATTTCATACCAGCAATGGTTTCTTTATCATCAATCACAATAGCAAAAGGATTGTTAGGATTAAAAGAAACTAAAATAACAAAATCGTCACTCACAATAAAGTCGGTTTCATTTTTAACATCATCAAAAAGAAAAGCAACTTGATTTTTTTGCTTATCCTTTTTACTAGCATAAGAGCGATTATCGGCATTGTCACCCAATATTTCGCGAGTTTTAATTTCAGATTTAAAAAGTTTAGGCGCGTAGCTTTTATCAAACCATTCACCTAAAACTCTGGCATAGTTTTGGGATAGACAAATAATATCTAGAGATTTGGCCTCTAAGCTTTTTTCATAAGCTGAAATAATGCCATCCCTACCTAATAATATTTGGATATTGTTTTTGCTGTTCATATAGTAGACAATATTATATAAATCTATAATATTTGTAGAAGTAATATAATATTAATAACTAAATTGCAGTATAAACGTAGTAATTACTAATCCCAAATGGTTGTCTATATGGTGAACAATAAACTAAAAACATTTCTAATCAAACTAGGTCTTGATAACCAGGAGAGTGATATCTTTGCTAGTTTATACAGGCTTGGTCCAGCTACTGTCTTTCAATTGGCAAAAGAGAGTAAGATTAACCGTACTACTCTATATAGGCGGATTGAGGAAATACAACAAAAAGGTTTACTAGAAACTATTGTTGAAGAAAAAAGATTATTAGTCAAAACTGTGGATTTTGCTCAACTAGAAAACTTAGTTTTGCAAAAGGCCGATGAAGCGGAATTTTTACAAAAAAATATACCTATCATTAAATCCTTACTAAACAGCGAATATGGAATGGTGCAACCTGGGACCAAAGTATTATTTTACAAAGGCCAAGAGGGAATTAGGCAAATGGTATGGCATACTTTGCGAGCCAAAAGTGAAATTGTGGGTTTTACTTTTCGGGATTTAACAGAAGCAGTAGGATTAAAATTTGCCAGCCGTTGGCATGAAGAATTTTTAGTAAGAGGTTTACGAATGCGAGATATTATTGGGGACGAGTATCTAAACAATCAAAAAAAAGAATTTGCCTATTCTCGAGAAGTATTTCAGAGTCGTTATCTGCCATCCAGTATTTTAAGTATAGATCACCAAACCGATATTTATGATGACGTAGTGGCTTTTTATAACTGGCATGAAGGGGAAGTTTTTGGAGTGGAAATACAAAATGATAAAGTAGCCTCCATGCAAAGACAGATTTTTGAGATTTTGTGGGGGATGGGAAAAGAGGAACCCAAACTATGATTTTATTTTTTCTCCAAACTTTCTGCCAAACTGCTTACACTTTTCAATTTCTTCAGAGTATGGCCGCCATTGATTAATGTCTTGATATATATCAGTTCCATCGGTAAATAAAAGTGACTTAAGCATAGTGTTGCATTTAGAATAAAACAAAAAAAGATTTATAATTGCTATCAAATGAAAAAGTATCATAATCCTTTAAAGGTTTATCTAACTATCCGCTTTTTATCTTCATTGTTATTTTCAGTCATAGTTACTGTTAATCTGGTGTATCAAGCTACTGTGGTTGGTCTAAATCCTTTGCAACTGGTTTTAGTAGGAACAGTTCTTGAAATAACTTCATTTTTATTTGAGATACCGACTGGCATTATTGCCGATGTTTACAGCAGGAAGCTATCGGTAATAATTGGTATATTGTTGATTGGTCTTGGATTTACCATTGAAGGCACTTTTCCATATTTTACTGCAATTTTACTAGCTCAAGTAGTATGGGGAATTGGTTTTACATTTGTTTCTGGTGCTAGGGAAGCCTGGATAGCTGATGAAATTGGTGAAGAAAAAGCTGGTCAAGCTTTTTCCAAAGGGGCGCAATTAAGTTTAGCTGGCTCTTTTATTGGCATTGCTATCAATATGGTTTTAGCCAATATCAATATCCGTCTGCCAATTATTTTGGGCGGGATTTTGTACAGTTGCCAGTCTTTATATCTTTATTTCTTTATGGGTGAGAATAATTTTCACCCAACACCGGTATCAAAAAGAGACTCATTTATCAAGATGAAAGAAACTTTAGTTGAGGGATTAAAATTGATTAAGTTAAGTCCGATACTTATAACAATTATGATTACTGGTCTGATATTTGGATCATTTTCAGAAGGGTTTGACCGTCTTTGGACATCTTTTATGCTAAATAATTTTGACTTTCCTCAAATTGGGAACTTAAAACCAGTAATCTGGTTTGGAATTCTGGCTATGATTGCAAATATATTAGCCTTACTAACCATTCACTACATAGATAAAAAAACTGACACAACACAGCACCAATCAACTGCAAATAGTCTGCTCGTTATAAATAGTTTGTTGGTATTGGCAGTTATCGGCTTTGCATTATCGGGATATTTTGTAATAGCAATTGTTTTTTATTTTCTAGTTATGATGTTCAAAGAAGCAAGGAATCCGTTTTATGATGCTTGGGCGAATCAGAACGTTAATTCGAAAGTTAGGGCGACAGTATTTTCTATGTGTAGTCAGGTTAATGCAGTGGGTCAAATTGTTGGTGGACCCATACTGGGCATTATTGCCATTGCGATTTCTCTAAGAATTAGTTTAGTTGCCGGAGCGTTATTTCTAATACCATCTATATATCTATATTATTCTTCTGGAAGAAAACAGTTACCAAGTTCTAGACTTGGGAAGTTATAATAGATATTATGACCAGAAAAAATCAACCAAGACTAGCCATTTTCAAGGGTAAGAAAATTAGGAGACTAATTTATCAGAATGAGTGGTGGTTTTCGGTAGTAGATGTGTGTGGAGTATTGGTTGCAAGTGCTGACTCTGGTGCTTATTGGCGTAAGTTAAAACAACGCTTGATTGCTGAGGGAAGTGAAGTCGTGACATTTTGTCACGGGTTGAAATTAGAAGCTCCTGATGGCAAAATGCGAGAAACAGATTGTGCTAATACAGAAGGAATGTTTAGAATTGTGCAATCAATTCCATCACCCAAAGCTGAACCTATGAAGCGCTGGCTGGCTAAAGTTGGCTTTGAAAGGGTTAAAGAAATCGAAGATCCTGAACTGGCTAGCAAACGCACTAGAATGCTATACAAACTTAAAGGTTATCCGGAGGATTGGATTGAAAAAAGGATGAGGGGGATTGTAATTCGAGAAGAGTTGACTGATGAATGGGATAAGCGAGGAGCAAAACAGAATCGAGACTTTGAAATTTTAACTGCTGAAATATCCAAAGCCACTTTTGGGGTGACACCAAGTGAATATAAAAAGCTCAAAGGGCTAAAACGCGAAAATCTAAGAGACCATATGGATGATTTTGAGCTGATCTTTACCATGTTAGGAGAGCGCTCAACTACTGAAATTCATAAAACGGAAAATTCCCAGGGTGTACTCAAACTCAAACAAGATGCTAAAAGGGGTGGAAGAATTGCAGGTATTGCTCGTAATGAATTGGAAAAAGAAATTGGTAGGTCAGTAGTATCTAAAAGAAATTTTTTATCAAACAAAAGGCAAATAAAATTAAAATAAAAAACTAAATTTTTATTTTCTCCCCAAAATCTCTCCCAAACTGTCTGCATTTTTCCAGTTCTTGCTCAGTTGGCCGCCATTGCAAAGTTAAAGAAGGTATGGGCATTTCTACTTTCATATCAGTGATAAATTGTTCCAAAGCCTTGGTAGCTCCACCTCCCCAACCAAAAGAGCCGAAACTACCGGC
>Ga0210051_1005547_pt1 | contig 12045 bp, 13 predicted proteins | sample CryGey092014_all_FD_185464 | JGI IMG/M metagenome (GOLD analysis project Ga0210051, IMG submission 185464) | Groundwater microbial communities from aquifer - Crystal Geyser CG23_combo_of_CG06-09_8/20/14_all (SPAdes) (version 2) | ecosystem: Environmental > Aquatic > Deep subsurface > Groundwater...
GTTTGGGAATAATAAAAAATGGAGTATATTGGGTATTGAAAGAAACCAGTCAGTCCGTAGAGATTGCTGAACCGAGTTTTTATATTTCTCAACTTATTAACAATTCTCCAAATTATGTCGCTAAATCAGGGGAACTTCTGCATTATGAAATTTTCTTTAAAAATATGGGCCAAAAACCCATTTTAAAAAAATTTCTTTTTGTAAGTTTGGAAGAAAATTTTTTTGATATTTCAAGTTTAAAATCAGAGACAGGCGAGCATGGGATGGGAGACAATACTATTCTTTGGGATTGGAAAACAAATCCTGATTTGCGATTTTTGGACGTCAATCAAGAGGGAAAACAAGAATTTTGGGTTAAAGTGAAAGAGCTGGACAGCGAGTCAATTAAAACGAAAAATCCGGTTTTGAGAAATAAGATTGGTTTGGGAGGGATTAAAAAAAATTTTGAAACAAAAATAAATTCTCAAATTGAATTTTCCCAAAAAGTTTTGCGAGATCAGGAATTTTTTCAAAATGCTGGACCTATACCGCCAATAGTCGGCGAAAAAACAGGGTATGTTGTTTTGTGGCAAATAAAAAATTCTTGGAATGATTTAAGCGATATTAAAGTAAAAGCTCTTTTACTTCAAAACGTGCGACCCACTGGCAAGATTTTTCCCGAAAATGCCAGTTTTACTTTTGACTCTGTGTCCAAAGAAATAATTTGGAATGTAGGAGAAATGGAGGCCCTTAAATATTCTAAAGATAACCCTTTAAATTTAGCTTTTCAAATAGAATTTACTCCGGATTTTTCTCAACAAGGAAAAACAGCTGTTTTAATTGGAGAAGCGGAAGTTATAGCGCAAGATGTTTGGACTTCAGCGATTCTTCAGGAAAAAGATGATTTAAAAAATACTTCTTTGCCCGATGATCCGACAATTATTAAGGGGCAGGGGATAGTCCTTTAAATGGTTTGTAAATTTTTAAAAAAGGATTATAATAAAAATATATTTAATTTAAAAAATTATGACAAAAGATTATTATCAAATTTTAGGCGTTGAGCGAAGCGCTTCGCAAGATGATATCAAAAAGGCATATCGTCGGTTGGCTCATAAATATCATCCTGACAAAAAAGGAGGGGATGAAAAGAAATTTAAAGAAATATCAGAGGCGTATCAGATTTTGAATGATAAAAGAAAAAAAGAGCAGTATGATAAATTCGGCAATGTTTTTGAAGGACAAGAAGCGCAAGGAGCGCAAGGATTCGGAGGAGGATTTGACTTTAACCAAGGATTTAATTTTGATTTTAGTTCTTTGGGCATGGAAGATTTATTTGAGCAATTTTTTAATTCTGGCAGAGCAAGAGGAAAAAAAAATATTAATCGCGGCAGCGATATTGAAGTAGAAATAAAAATGGAATTAAAAGAGACATTGCAGAGTTTTGAAAAAAGAATTAATCTTGTAAAAAAAATAGTTTGTACTAGATGCGCTGGTTTGGGTAGCGAGCAGGGAACTAAAATCAAGGAATGTTTTAGCTGCCGCGGGGTAGGTCAAGTTCAAGAGATAAAAAGGACTTTTTTAGGAACCATTGCCCGCTATGTTGTTTGTCCTGAATGCAAAGGAGAAGGAAGAATACCTGAAAATGTTTGCAATGTTTGTAAGGGAGAAGGTCGGATTAACGGCGAAGAACAAATAACGATCCCAATTCCCGCTGGCGTGGATACGGGACAAGTTTTAAAATTTATTGGTCAAGGAGAAGCGGGAAAAAGAGGAGGCAAAAAAGGGGACTTATATATTAGGATTTTTATCGCGCCTCATTCTATTTTTCAGAGAAAGGGCGATGATGTTTATATGAGTTTTCCTATTTCTTTTTCCATGGCTGTTTTAGGCGGAGAAATTGAAATTCCTAGTTTACAGGGAAAAAAAATTTTATTGAAAGTTCCCAGCGGCATAGAGTCAGGAAAGGTTTTTAGAATTTCCGACAAAGGCATTCCTCATTTTTCCGCATGGGGGAAAGGAAGTATGTTTGTTGAATTAGTAGTACAGACACCGAAAAAATTAACAAAAAAACAAAAAGAATTGTTGGAAAAATTAGGAGAGGAGGGATTGTAAAATTTTCAATTTTCAATTTTTAATTTTCAAACCAAAAGGTCGCAAAATAATTTAGAATTTAGAATATAACCAATATATATGTCAGAACCAAAAGAATCAGGAGCATTAATTGAAAACAATGAGATAACTCAAGATTTAGAACCTCTAATTAAAGAATGCGAAGAAAAATTAAAAATAAACAAAGATATAATAAAGACTTTAAAAGAAAATAATAAGAAAGGAGAAAAATTTTTAGAAAATGCAATTAATAAAATTGAAGAAGAAGGAAAACTAATACAATTATCATTGGAATTTTTAAGAGCAGATAAAAAGAAATTAATAACGAAAGAGTAAAAATGATTTTTTTAATTTAATGCAATTTTAAAATCGATTACTCTGCGACAGAAGTCGTGGGGTGATTTATTTAAAAATTTAAAATTTAAAATTTCGGTCGCCGAGGCGACCGATTGCCCCCATAGCTTAGTGGTAAAGCAGCGGCCTTTTAAGCCGTTGACGAGGGTTCGAGTCCTTCTGGGGGCACCAGTAATCCAGCTTGGTGAGAAGGAGAAGAAGAATCTTTTTTAAAAAAATTATCTTCGCGGATTGGAACGATTAAATCCGCGGGAATTAAATCCGCGGGGTTTTGAAAAACTATCGCGTCTGTTAAAACTGGGTTTGTTAAAATGAGGTCTATTAAAACGGGGGTCAGATTTGTCGCGCATTTCATTATTTTTTCTTGCTGGGGGAAGTTCGGGAAGTTTAGAGAGCGGAAGCGTCGCGCGTATAAGCCGTTCTATTCCTCTGACATCGTTTTTTTGCTCAGGTAAGGCAAAAGAAATAGCGTGTCCTGTCCCGCCCGCTCGCGCAGTGCGTCCGATGCGGTGCACATAATCCTCAGGTCTTTGAGGAAGGTCAAAATTTAGCACAAGTTCAATTCCTTTTACGTCAATGCCGCGGGCCGCAATATCTGTTGCCACAAGCACGCGGTATTTACCGTTTTTAAATCCTTCAAGCGCTTCGCGGCGTTGAAAAAGCGAGCGGTTTGAGTGAATCTCAGCAGCTGTATGTCCCATTTCGCGAATATCTATCATAATCCTATGCGCTCCAAATTTTGTCCGTGAAAATATCAACGCGGAACCGCGATATTCATTAAGAATTTTTTCTAAAAGTCTGGGTTTATCATATTTTTTAATAAAGAAAAGTTCCTGTGTTACCTCTGGAACCGTGGTGCCGGACGGCGCGATTTCCACACGCAAAGGAAGTTTCATATTCGCTTTTGCAATAGCAACAATATCCTGCGGCATTGTGGCTGAAAAAAGCATTGTCTGCCGGTCGCTGGCCACTGCTTGAAGTATTTGCTTTAATTGCGGCGCAAAACCCATGTCAAGCATCCGATCTGCTTCGTCAAGAACTAAAACAACAATCGTTTTAAGCGAAATTGTTTTTTGTTTCATATGATCAATAATTCTTCCCGGCGTGCCAATTATGATTTGCGGATTTCTGCGAAGCGCTTGAATTTGACGGCCAAAAGATTCTCCGCCAACAAGAACCGCCGCGCGAATACCGAGAACCGCGCCGATTTTATGAATAACCTCATTTATTTGAAACGCAAGTTCCCGCGTAGGCAGCACAATGAGCCCTTTCTTCCCCTGGAGCGCGGCTTGAATTATTGGCACGCCAAAAGCAAGCGTTTTTCCTGTGCCGGTTTGGGCAATGCCAATAAGGTCTTTCCCTTTAATAGCAGGAGGAATTGTTTGTTCTTGAATTGGTGTGGGAACTTTAAAATTTAGTTTATCAAGGATTCTCAAAATATTCGGCGCAATGCCAAGATTATAAAAATTTAATAATTGATTCATAATTAATATTCTACCATAAAAATTTTGGATTAACAGGGTGTGCTATTGATTTAATTATGATAAAAGAGTAAAATATAAAAAATATGTTAGAGAAAATTAAAACTTTTTTAAAAGAAGTGGGAGTTCAGGGTAAAAAAATTGATTGGCCTCGCAAAAAACAAGCTTTTAATTACACTTTGATTGTTATTGGAATTTCTATGGGAGCGGCTTTGTTTTTAGGAGCTTTGGATTTTGTTTTTTTAAAAATTTTAGGAAAGTTTGTGTTTTAAAATTATGCCAAAACAAAAAATACAAGAAGGAAAAAAGTGGTATATTATTCATACATATCCGGGGGAAGAAGAAATAGTCGCTAAAAATTTGAAACAAAGAGTGGAAAATTTGTGTATGGAAGATAAAATTTTTAATGTCCTTGTTCCCAAAGAAAAAAAGATTAAAATTAAAAATGGTCAAAGAAAGATTATTGAAGAAAGAATTTACCCCAGTTATATTTTTGTGGAAATGATTGTCAAAGATGATTCCTGGAATGTGGTAAGAAATACTCCTCGTGTAACCGGTTTTATCGGCGCGGGCATTACGCCTATCCCTGTGGCAGAAGAAGAAATAGAGGTTTTAAAGAAAAAAATGGGAACAGAAATACCTCGATTTGAAATTGATGTGAATTTGGGAAATTTGGTCAGGATTTCAGACGGACCTTTCAAGGATTTTGAAGGAAAAGTTTCTGTAATAGACAAAGAAAGAGGGCGATTAAAGGTCTTGGTTAATGTTTTTGGACGAGATACGCCAGTTGAAGTTGATTCTCTTCAAATAAAAAAATTGTAAATATAAAACCATGGCAAAAATAACAGCAATAGTAAAACTTCATATTCCCGCGGGAAGAGCTACTCCCGCTCCTCCAATTGGTCCCAGTTTGGCTTCGCGCGGAGTAAATATTGGAGATTTCTGTCAAAAATTTAATGATGCGACAAAAAATCAAATGGGCCTTACTATCCCAGTTGAAGTTACTATTTTTGAGGATAAGAGTTTTGAATTTTCTTTAAAGTCTCCGTTAGCTTCGGAACTTTTAAAAAAAGCCGCTGGAATTGAAAAGGGATCGGGAATTCCGAATACAAAAAAAGCGGGTAAAATTACCAAAGCTCAATTAGAAGAAATCGCTCAAAGAAAAATATCTGACTTAAATACTGATGACATTCAAAAAGCAATGAAAATAATTGCAGGCACTGCCAAAAATATGGGAATCAGCGTTGAATAGAGGATTTGGTTTTTAGAAAGGGCGTGTAGCTCAATTGGATAGAGCGTTGCATTCACATTGCAAAGGTTTGTGGTTCGAGTCCACCCACGCCCATTTTTTTATAACTCTGTCCCATAAAAAATTATATTTATATTATATGAAGAAAAATTGTTTTGTGATAAATTTGAAAGGGGAAGAAGAATCGTTTTCTTTTAAAAAAGTTTATCAAAGCGCTAAAAGGGCTGGGGGTTCGGAGGTGTTGGCAAAAACAATTGCGGGAAATGTTCAAAAAAATGTTTATCCCGGGATTAAAACCTCGGAGATATTTAGGAAAGTAAAAAATTTGCTTAATAAAGAAGATTCCAGCGCGGCAATGAAATTTTCTCTTAAAAAAGCCATTCAAAAATTAGGTCCCACAGGATTTGTTTTTGAAAAATATGTCGCCGCAATTTTAAGAAACTCTGGTTTTGATGTAAAAATAAATCAATATCTGCAGGGTTTTTGTCTTAAATATGAAATTGATTTTTGGGCGCAAAAGGAAAATTTGCTCTATATTGGAGAGTGTAAGTACAGAAATTTATTGCAGGAAGGAGTAATTCACTCAAATGTTGCATTGTCAAATTTTGCCAGATTTATGGATATAAAAGATGGAAATTTTGTAAAACAAGAGAAATTTAAAAATTGTGAAATAAAAACAATTTTAGTCACCAACGCAAAATTTTCTTTAGACGCGATAAGATTTTCTTTGTGCAGGAATGTTGATCTTTTGGGTTGGAGATATCCGAAAGATAGAGGATTGGAGTATTTCATTGAAACAAAAAACTTATATCCTATTACAATTTTACCGTCTTTAAATAATCATTTGGCAGAAATTTTTATTTCAAAAAACATAATGCTTGTTAAAGATTTGTTGAAATTAGATATTTCTAAATTTTCCAAAGAAAATAAAATGCCCTTGGATTGTTTAGAAAATTTAGTCAAACAAGGAAAAAATCTTTTGAAAATATGAAAAAAATAATTGGTTGGGTTTTTTTATTTGTTGGCGTTTTAATAATAATTGGAGGAGCTTGGGAATCCTATCAAATTTTTAGCGCTAAAAAATCAGCGCCAGATGTTTTTAAATTTCAAGAAAAAATAACCTCTCCAATTTTAAATAGCGCTAAGGGCTTAGCCAAAAACCCAGAGGAAAAAATAACACAAGAAATAAAAGAGACTATTCAGGGGCAATTAGAAAAAATGCTTCCTTCTGATTTTATAATAAAACTTCTTAATTTAATCAGTTGGTCAATTTTTGTAACTTTTTTGATTTTTGCCGGCGGGAAATTGTCTGAAATAGGGATTAAATTATTAAAATAAGGCGACAGAGCAAAACCTATGAATATTTGTTTTGAGAAAAATATATTTTTAAAATGGCTGGTCTGGCATTTTTTGGAAGTTCCGAGACAGATATTAATCAATCTAAAAAATTTTTTGCGATTTAATATCAATTATTTTTCTATTCCTTTGCTTTTACAAACTTTTTTCAGCCATTGGAGAAGATACAGGGAATCGTACGGCAGGGGATTTGACCCAAAACATTACGCGCAAGTTTTTGTTGGCAATATGATCTCCAGAATTTTGGGAGCCATTGTCAGGACAGCCACTATTTTTATAGGTCTTTTTTTTGAAATTATTATTTTTTTTGTTGGTATTTTGTTTTTTATCATTTGGTTGATTTTGCCTTTAATTTTATTGGCTGGAATTTATTTTGGTTTTAAATTTTTATAATCACTTAAATAATCATGAAAAAAATTCAACAAACATTAGTAATAATTAAGCCCGACGGATTAATAAAAAGTTTAACAGGAAATATCCTCACAGCTCTTTCAGAAACAAAATTAAAAATCGTAGGAGCGAAGATTCTAAAAGTTCCAAAAAAATTAGCCGAGCTTCACTATGGAGAATTAAAATATAAGAAACCAGAAGTTTTTCCGTCAGCTATTAAATACTTAATGGGAGGATTTCATACTAATAGGGTTTTAGTTTTGGTTTATCAGGGTTTAAATGCTGTTAATAGTATCAGAAAAATTTGCGGTCCAACTAATCCCGAAGAAGCCGATCCCACTACTATTCGCGGAAGATATGGACGAATTAACAGTAAAACCGGAGTTTTTGAGAATGTCATTCACACCTCGGAATCAGTTGAAACAGCTGAAAATGAAATTAAACTTTGGTTTCTTCCAGAAGAATTATGCGAGAGGATATTTAAAACAAAAAAAATAATCAAAACCAGCGAAAAATTTATCTGGGTATAAATAATATTAATCTGCGGAGGTCCGACCTCCGCAACTTTATCGGACCTCCGCAACTTTATTTATAAATTATGTTCAATTTTAATTTAAAAAAAACAGAAATTTATCAAGCGATAAAATGGGCAAGAATTCCTTTTTTTGGACGCGCCAAAGAATTAAAAGGTATATTTCTTTTTTTATCGTTTTTTTGTTTTTTGATTTTTTTATTAGAAAACAACTCTTTTTTTATAGGTTTTTCAATAATTTTTTTAATGCTGGGTTTAGGTTCTTGGTATACAGAAAGGTTTTTTAATTTAAAATTAAAAAATCCTAAATTAAAAATAACTCTTGAACAAGTGATTTTAAGCCCGGAAAAATATAATTTAGCCGAATTTTTAAATTATGAAGCAGCCAATACGATTTGGCAGGCAACGAGATTTTGTAAAAAAAGAAAACTTCCAAAAATTCCTTCCGAGGTCATACTTTATTTTTTTTTAGGAAATTGGATTGAAACATGTTTTATTTTTTCTCGAGCGTCATTAAATCTGAAAAAAATTAAAAAAAAATTAAAGGATTATTTAGATAGTTTAAAAGGCGAGGGTTTTCAAGAGGTTTTGTCTGAAGATTCTCAAAAAGTAATTTTAGAAGCAATAAAAATCGCTCAAAAAAAGGATAAAGAATATATTGGAATTGGCGAAGTTTTAATTAGCCAGAGTCAAATTGATCCATGCTTTAAAAAATGTTTAATTGAAGCTGACATTAAAACACAAGACATAGAAAATTTGGCTGATTGGTGTGAAAAAATAGAAAAAAGAATTTTAGAGACAAAAGAAATTTGGAAATATAGAAATTTGATGAAAAAAGGATCAATTGCTAAAGATTGGGCTGCTGGTTATAGTATTACCTTGGATAAATATGCTTTTGATTTAAGAAGGATGCTGGAAAAAACAAGTTTTCAGGAAATTGTCGGTCATGAAAAAGAAATTGTTAGATGCGAGCAGATTTTGGCAAAACAAGAAATCAATAATGTTTTATTGGTTGGCGAATCGGGAACAGGCAGGAAAAGCATTGTTAAGGCCATTGCTCAAAAAGCTTTTTTAGGGGAAAGTTCTTTTCGTATTAATTATAAAAGGGTTTTAATTTTTGATTTGGGTCAGCTGACCGCGGAAATTGCTTGTTTTGAGGAGTTGGAAACGGTTTTAGAAGAATGTTTTAAACAAGTGGCGGAAGCAGGCAATATTATTTTAGTTATTGAAGAAATTCAAAATTTTTTAGAAGAAAATCCCAAGCCCGGGACAATAAATATCTCTGGAATTTTAAGCAGATTTTTACCTTTGCCTTGTTTCCAAATTATCGCTTTAACCACTTATCAGGGGCTGCATTCTGTTTTGGAAAAAAAGCCCGCATTTTTAAATCTCTTTGAAAAAATTGAGGTAACGGAAATTTCAGAAAAAGAAACTTTAAGATTGCTGGAGGATTTTCTTCCTTTTTTTGAAAAAAAATATAAAAGAGTTGTAAGTTATAAAGCGCTAAGGGAGATTTTAAAATTAAGTTCAAGATATTTGACAGATCTTCCTTTTCCTGAAAAAGCGGTTCGCCTTTTAGACGAAGCAATGAGTTGGTTAAGTGTTTCTAAAAAAGGAAAAATTTTAAAGTCCGAGCACATCACGAAAATTGTTTCCGAAAAAATTCAAATTCCCTTAGAAGAGCTCGAACAAAAAGAAAAAGAAATTTTGTTAAATTTGGAAGCATTGATTCATCAAAGAATTATAAATCAAGAAGAAGCGGTTAAGGAAGTCAGCGAAGCAATGAGAAGAGCTAAAGCTGGGATTGAAACAAGGTCTGGCACTATAGGAGGTTTTTTATTTTTAGGACCAACGGGCGTAGGAAAAACAGAGACCGCTAAAGCGCTGGCCGCTGTTTATTTTGGCTCGGAAAAAAGAATGATTCGCCTTGATATGTCCGAGTTTCAGGAAATAAAAGACATCAAACGGCTAATTGGCGCGGAAGGGAGCGAGGGGCTTTTGACCACGTCTGTTCGGGAAAATCCTTTTTCTTTGATTTTGCTTGATGAAATTGAAAAAGCGCATCCTAATATCTTGAATTTATTTTTGCAGGTCTTGGACGAGGGATGGATTACAGATGGTTTTGGCAGAAAAATTGATTTTAAAAACGCTATTATTATTGCCACGAGCAACGCCGGAGCGGAAATAATCAGGCAAGATATTAAAGAAAATAAAAAATTAAGCATAGTGAAAGACGAGCTTTTGGACTATTTGTTTAAAAAAAATATTTTTCGACCAGAATTTATAAATCGTTTTGATGGAGTGGTTGTTTTTAAACCATTAACCAAAGAAAATCTCATTTTAATTTGCCATTTAATGTTGAAAAAATTAGCGGAAAATTTTCAAGACAAAGGAATAGGTTTTGAAATTACCAAAGAATTAAAAGAAAAAGTTGTGGACCTAAGTTATTCGCCTCAATTCGGAGCTCGAGAAATGAAAAGAACAATTCAAGATAAAATAGAAAATGTTTTGGCCTCGGCTTTGTTGTCCAATGAAATTAAAAGAGGGGATAGAATAGAAATAGACCCGGCAGATTTTAAATTGAAAAAACAAATCATCCTTTCAACAAAACAATAACATCCTTACAAACTTTAGTTTGTTGACAAGGGCTATTTTGAATGGTAGGTTGGAAAGATGGAATAAAATAAAAATAAAGGTCGAGGAAGAAAATTTTATTTTTAATAAAGAGTAAAAAAATAATGAATATCAAAAACATCGCAAATATTAAGAGCATTGTTTCAGTTATGCTGGTGTTGATTTTGGGCGTGGGCATAGGATTGTTAGCCACAAAAACATGGAATCCGAGTTGGAATCCTTTTGTAAACGCTTCTTCACAAATCATTGAAAAAGCCATTGCCAAATCGTTTCAAGCAAAAACTTACAAAATAGAAGAAGATATTAAATTGAAAATTACGCCAGAAAACGGACAGAATGGCGATTTTTCATTTTTTATTTCAGGAGTTGTCGATCAAACGGATTTGGAAAATGTAAAGACCGATTCTGACTTGGTTTTTAAAATGACTGGTGAAGGAGTAGAAATACAAGCCAAAGGAAAAGCAAAGACATTTGGTAAAGATATTTATTTCCAAATAACCACTTTACCTTCGTTGCCTTTTCTCCCGGCCGAGATTATTGCGGGTTTTAAAAATCAGTGGATTAAAATTGACAAGAAAAAATTAGAGGAAATGTTTCCGTCTTCAGAGACCTCATTGGAGACCTCATTTGACCAACAGGCCTTTGTGGAAGAAATCAAACCGCTTTTAAAGGGGATAGAGATATTTAAGATTGAAAAAAATCTTGGCGAAGAAAATTTAGACGGAGTGAAAGCGCAGCATTATTTGGTTAGCTTTAAAAAGGAAACTATAAAAGCGTTGATTCCTGAAATTTTGAGAGTTGTTAAAAAATATCAGCCAGAAGCGCAATCTGAATCTGAATCTGAAAATGAATTTGAAAAAATTCAGAAAGCTTTTGATGATAAATTTGAAGCAACCTGGCAAAAAATTTCTCCATTGAAAATTGATTTTTGGTTGGAAAAAGGAAATGTTTGGTTAAAAAAAATAAAAATTGAAAAAGAAATAAATGTTGCGGATTTTGACCCAGATTCAAAAACAAAAGGAAAAATTAATTTTGTATTGGAAATGAAAATTTTTGACTTCAATAAAGAAGTAAAAATTGAAATGCCGCAGAATTACAAAGGAATTGAAGAAATTTTATCCTCAATGATGGGAGCAATACTGCCAAAAACAGGTAATGTTTCAGGTTCAGAAGAAATTTTGCCGCAGATTCCGAATTTTAATGAAGAAAAATAATTAAGAGAGGTTTATTGGTGGATAAGTTGTGGAAAAAACCTTCAAACAAAGAGGGTTTTTTCTTTTTTTGTTTGATTTTGCTTGATTTATCAACAAAATTTTAAATGGAAAAGAATTATTGACATCTGGATTAAAATGGAGTAAAAAGGAAACAAGTGGATAATTGTGGAAAAGGTTGGGATAACTTAATAAAAAAGGGGATAACTTAGAAAGTTTATATTTTCTACAATAAAATTGTGAGTATGCGGTATTTAGAATTTAGAAAAATTTAGTGTATGAGAATATAATTTTTAATTTTCAATCATATGTTTTTGGGAGAATACAATTACAAAATAGACGAGAAAAAAAGATTAGCAATTCCAGTTAGATTTAGAAAACTTTTGAGTAAAAAAGCGGTCATTACGCGCGGTCTTGATAATTGTCTTTTTCTTTATCCTATAGATGAATGGCAAAAATTAGCGGAAAAGCTTTCTAAATTGCCTTTGTCGCAAGCTGACGCTCGGGGCTTTGTTCGGCTTATGCTGGCTGGCGCTATGGAAGTTGATTTTGATGGTTTGGGAAGAATTTTAATTCCTGATTATTTAAAAAATTATGCTTTTCTTAAAAAACAAGTAGTTATTGCTGGATTGTATAACCGAGTGGAAATCTGGGATGAAGACAAATGGCAGGAATATCAAAAGAAGACGGAAATGGAAGTGGGCGATATGGCGGAACGTTTAAAAGAATTAGGAATATAATGCACATTCC
>Ga0210051_1005548_pt1 | contig 12044 bp, 10 predicted proteins | sample CryGey092014_all_FD_185464 | JGI IMG/M metagenome (GOLD analysis project Ga0210051, IMG submission 185464) | Groundwater microbial communities from aquifer - Crystal Geyser CG23_combo_of_CG06-09_8/20/14_all (SPAdes) (version 2) | ecosystem: Environmental > Aquatic > Deep subsurface > Groundwater...
GTATAGATTTGAATCTATGCAGCAGAGAAGTCCTGCTCGATACGATTCAAGAACAAGTACAAGATCATACAAATGAAATCCTCCGAGTTCTGGAGGAAGAGAGACTTTTTTTTTGCGAAGATTGTCTATGTTGAGAAGTAAAGTATTGCCGTCAAGAAAAATAGCGACTTCGGGTGACTTCTGGACCGGTGGTATTAGTGTTGAGTGAGGGTCGGCAACAAAACGTGTGACTGCCTGGTCCTTCCAGCAAATGCCTGCATTTCCAATAACTCCCCAGTTAGTGCTGCCGTAGGTACTGTTTGCCCGCTTGACTGCAATACCTATCCTTTCGGATACTGTTTCGGGTAAAATGACATCGTCGTGGCATACAAGGGCATACTTGCTCCTGGCCTTTGCAATTACTGAGCTGAGAAATGTAAACAGGTCAGATCCGGATAAACAGATTGTAGGGGATAGTTTATAGATGTTTGCTTGTTCCTCTAGTACTTCTACCGTTGCTACATTTCGGCATAGTCTGTATATGGCACTGTCTGATTTCAATGCTATTGACTAAATATGTTATAACCATAAACTCGGATTCTTTCATTTGACTTAATCTTATTGGGAGATTCGTTAAATAGCATATCCTTTTGCTCTAGTGTTTCCTTAAGTCTCAAGTAACTCCTATATGTCCGATCCTTCATTTCAAGGGGGTATCCCGTTTTTTGCACTAAATCTCGAGCAATTCTCTCCCCTTTTAAGCCCCAAAACTTATAAAGAAGGTAGTAGAAATTTCTCATGGACCAATAATCTTCTAGGTAGAGTCGATCTGGTCTGTATTTAAAATGAATTCCTGTATAATGGTAAAAACAGGCATCTACTGCGTGAAGAACTGAGTAGTTATTGAGCCATGATCTCCAGCTCAGGTCAACATCTTCCAGGTACATCCAGAAGTTTTTGTCGAAGCCCCCTACTTTTTGAAACATTGCAGAATTGACTAAACAGCATGCTCCGGATGCCCAATTTGTTGAAAGGTCAGATTGGGAATATTGTTTTGGGTGACTGTAGGGAAGCTGCCTTGCATCGATAATTCCAACTGATGATTTAAACTTATTTACAAGGCAACCTATTGCTTCTTTTGCATAGAATCCCGTATTGCTAATAATAAAAAACTTGTCAGGGGTGCATTGTTCATAGAGGTAATTAATGGCCTCTCCAAAACCAAGGGATCCTCTTGTGTTTCTAATTTCAGTAATTTGCAGACACGGGTATTGAACTCTTTTCTTGAAGATTAACTCGTCATTCTTGTAGTGGACAAGAATAAGGTGAATTTTTTCTTTAACAGTCTGCTTCAACAACGAGGGTATAAGTAACCCGAACAGTTCGTCGAGTTCATTTTCAGAAATTGAGCAATAAATTGGTATCATACGTTTGAATGTTACACATTTAGTTAACCAGGGAAGATGCACTAGCTATTTTTTAAAAATATCCCTAATGTTTATGGTAAAAGGTCCAACTCTTTTACCTCTCAGCATGCTGTTATCTCTTTCAAGTTCTGTGTTCTTCGATTGAAGAATTTTCCTTCTATCCTCTGAAAGCCGGATGATCTTTTCCTGAATCTCTAATTTCTCATACAGTGGCTGACTTTGCATATTGCTTAATTTTTTGTTATAGTTTCTAAGTATTCTTAACTCCTCGTTCATATTTGCAATAGTCTGCTTTAGGATGTTTATCCTCGAGAGCGCCTGTCTAATGGTAAGACGCTTGCGTCTTGTAAGGTTTGGGAACTTAGGAGAGAAGGATTCAAACTCGGCTTGTTCAATCTTCAGAAGTTCTTTGTAAAGACCCCTTATTTTTGGGGGAATATCTGTATCTCTTCTGTTCATTAAGGAGATATTATGGTGTTTTTCTTCTGGATCGAAAAGGTCAAGTGCTTTGTGCAGGTGCTCTGAGGTATAGGGAAAGTTAAGAAAATGTAATATTAATTCTAGTGTGAGGAATGGTCTGCAAAGAAGTGAATCATAGCTTATATATATGGTCCTCTTTTGATCGGATCCTTTTACTAGTCTGTCATTATAGTCATACCAAAGTGCCATTGCTGTAGATTTCTGAATATGTTCTCTTCGATCTAGCGACATGTATACCTCAAGTGGATGTCTGAACATTACTATGTACTTTGCTTCGAAGTCTGCAAGAGCTTCTTTCCAAATTGGTAATAGGATAGATATTCGGGGATCTTTCAATACAATGTGAGAAGCATCCTTTGATATCTCCATAATTTGAGAACGTATCTTCTCTACACAGCTCTTCTTAATATCCATGTATCTTTCCGCACTCGTATCAATCTTCGAGATATCCTTCCACGAGGAATCCAACAGACGTAGAATTTTCTCGTTTATCTTTACAAATTTGCTATTTTCAAAAAAACCATAGACGTTATCACCTGCGGTTTTGAGAGAGTCACGTTCATTACCAGTAAAAAAATCCAGGGAGTTAAGCATTGAAGAGATGAGAGAAGTTCCACTTCTATGCATTCCGCTAACTAATGTAATTTCTGATCTTGTCTTCATGTTTTTTCAATCTAGAAACTCCCATTCGTTAGGGCTATATGAGGTTCGAGAATTCCAAACTTCGTAACCAGCCCATCCGTTACCAAAGTCAGTTCCCGTTGAACGTATTACATCGACTTTGGTTGTAGATGGCTGAAATGCTATGAGATCAACCATATTGTCGCCGTCTACATCTGTAGGACTTAAAAGTACCCAATCCTTAGCAAAGTATGTCTTGGCGTTCCAGACTTCATATCCAGCCCATCCGCTACCGAAATTTGCCCCAGTGGACAGAGTCACGTCTACTTTAGTTGTCGATGGTTGAAATGCGATAAGATCTGCACGGTTGTCACCGTTAATATCACCAGGGTCTAGTAGTGTCCAGTCGTGTCCGTAGTATGTTTTACTGTTCCAAATTTGATAGCCTTTGTATCCGCCTCCGAAATTTGTCCCAGATGATAAAGTAACATCAACTTGCGAAGATACATTATTAAAGGCAATAATATCAGCGAGCCCATCACCGTTGACATCGGATGGGGGGAGAAGCTTCCAATCTTTCGTACTATAAGATGATCTGGAATTCCAAACTTGATATCCGCGATATCCACCTCCAAAAGTCAACCCATCAGAAAGTGTAACATCGATGGCCGTTGTATTTGTATTAAATGCAATCAGGTCAGCTTTCCCGTCCCCATTTACATCACTAGGATCGAGTAATATCCAGTCGTTGGAACTATAAGAGGTTCTTTTGTTCCATATTTGGCTGCACCCAAAACCATAACCAAATTTCGAACCGTTCGAAAGGGTTACGTTAACCTGTGTTGTCTCTGGATTGAAGGCAACTATATCAATATTTCCATCCCCGTTTACATCTGCAGGTTTTAGTATTTCCCAGTCTTTGGCATAGTACGTTTTGCTACTCCACTGTTGAAATCCTCTGTAGCCCCCTCCAAAGGTATCTCCGTCAGAAGGGGTGACGTCAACTGCGGTTGTGATTTTATTCATCGCAATTAGATCTGAAAATGCGTCCCCGTTGGCATTAGGATTACTATTGGGGTTACTTGTAGCCTGCACTGTCGAGATGAAGTCAATAGCAGCTGTTGCATTCAGTATTCCCGCACCGGTCTGAAGCGAGCACCCATTAGTTATATTCGTTGTATTTCCATTGATAAGATTCCTAAACTGATAGATATTTATATCGCTGTAGATACTTTTTGTAAGTGCAGCAAGAGCAGATACCTGAGGTGCAGCAAATGAAGTACCCATTGCTGATGAAAAGGAAAAATTGCCGGTTGAGAAAGAGTTGATTTCAGGGTCCCATGTATGAGAAGTGTCACTTGTACAGGGGAATGGGTTGGACTGAGATGCTGCGAAGAAACAATTATAATCGTATTGAAAAAAACCTGCCCATTCTTCCCCAAGGGAAGTTTCTCCTACTGGAGCAACAAGATCAAGCCAGCCACCGTATGAAGAATAGGAATCTCGTCCACCGTTGGGCTTTGAGGCTCCAACCGCAATTACATTGCTGTATCCTGCAGGATACTGAATTGATGGAGACCCAGTATTCCCTGAGGCCGCGATGGAGATAATTCCTTCCGATGTGGCTTGTTCGATAAGGGACTCTTCAATAGAAGAGGGGTCGGGGCCTCCAAAACTCATGTTAATAACGTCGGCTCCATTATTGATAGCATACGAAAGCCCTTCGATAATTGAATAGCTCCAAACAGATCCAAGATAGTCGAATATTTTAACGGGCATTATGGTGGTATTGAATGCGACACCTGCTCCTTGGGAGTTATTGTTAGTGTGTCCTGCAATGATCCCTGAAACAAAAGTTCCATGGCCATAGTCATCATCGGCATATCCATCCTCTATGGTATGTCCCCCATAAAAATACTCGTAATTGTAGTAATCATCAATATTAACTCCACTTGCGTCATCGATGTAACCGTTAAAATCGTCGTCGATCCCGTTTGCGGGAGTCTCCGAAGAATTAGTCCATACGTTGATTGGAAGTTCCGCTGATGAGTTAAATAACCAGGCGTCTTCATAGGTTCCTGGTTGGTCGACTGTCCGAGTATTCATAGCCAGTCCGGTATCGAGTACTGCAACAACGACAGAACTTATTCCTCCATAATGGTCTCCAGCTCCAAGGATGGTATCAAGAGTAGAATCCACTTTCTCCCATGCATCGGGCATTCCTATGCCATAGATGCCACCTCCGGAGTTGCGGAGCTGCCACTGGTTATTAAAATAAGTGTCATTAGGTATCCATAGAAGATTTCGTCTGTAGGCTGGCTCAACATATAAAACGTGGGTTTCGTTGTTTAATTTCTCTATGAACTCTGAAATTGTCATGCCTTCAGGCTTTGGGAAAACAACAAATTTTCCACCTCCAACAGGGATGTCTCTTCTGGGATATTCTTGTGGAGGAGTAGTGTCACATTTTCTATAAATTGTAGCCATATTGTTCTCTGAAAAACTTCTATCTGTAACTGCGACGACATATCTGTCGCTAATTTGATCTTTGTTTGAAGTTAGCCGCCTGATATCCAACTCCGACAAGTGGACCTTCTTTCCTGCGAGAAAAGTATCTATCCACTGCGACTGTATTGACTGATTGACCGTATTATCGCTTAGTGATTTCGTCTCGGCAAATATAACTGTTGTGCCAGATGTTAGGACGACAGCGAGGGAGATAAAGGCTACAAGTAGTGAAAGCACTGGGCGATGAGCCTTCATATATCTTAGTTCAGTAAGCTTATCCTTTCCTGGTGGTAAGTACCCATTATTGTACTTTGGTTGGTGTGGGTGGTCAAGTAATTATATTGGTTGGGTACATGTTGCGCACAAGGTGCTCATGGCGAGTGTGACTGAAGTAAGTGCAGCATCTCCATCGGGGTCTTCAGTCCCAAGCTCCTGTGCGGCCTCTCGTAATTGTACTCTCTCACAGTGGAGGAATGTTCTGTACTATACCGGTTCAGAGGCCAACCTTTAACTCCCACGTAGAGACCTTTCAGGGCATGATCGACCAAGATCTGTATACGCACCTGAAGATGGACCAGCCGGAGGATTTTCTCAGGAAGGTCCAGTGGTTTCAGAATGACTGGAACCGACACCGGAAGGCGCTGGAGGGAAGAAAACCTACATTCTAGTTCCAAGTGCAACGGGAAGCTCCTGATTTAATTTAGCTTGAGTTACGAAACTATTTTGTTAAACATGTAGCCAAAGATTACGTGGATGTAGTGGGCAAAATAACCTCCTACACTCCTCGGTAAACTGGTCACCATGTTTAACCGCTCTTTTAGAACTGAAAACAACGTTTCTACTCTCAGCCTGAGATTGAGTTGCATAATATCGGATGGAGTTGCCAATTTCGGCATATTCCTCCTACTGCAGGTCTTGAGCACATTACCTCGCTTAAACGCTTTTTGTCAAGTTTCCTTGACGCATAGCCAGCATCCGCAATGATGATGGAATCGGAAAGAATATCCAGAAACTCATCCAATACCTGTTGATCTCCTACATTCGCTGTCGTAAACCTAAAGGCAATCAGATTACCAGCAATATCACAGACCGCATGTAATTTGAGACCGTAATACCAGCCACCGGAATACTTACTTCTTGTAACAGGGCAGCTTGAATTCGTCGGAGTACTTGTCCTGCAGCATTTTGTACGTACCTTTCCAGGTAGTGATGTTGTACCTGCTCCTCAGTAGACTGATTACTGCAATCTCTGCTACAGAGAGACTGTTGGGTCTTCCGTTGTTTGTTTTCAATTCTAAAAGAGCTACCAGATCATCAAACAGACAAAAGATGGTGACTAAGTCCGTGGAAAGTGCTAAGGTTTTCATGGTGAGCAGTGTAAAAAGTTATTCGCTCTTTACATTTTGCCCACTACTTCCACCTTTCGTCTAGTTTCGTAACTCAAGTTAATTTAGCTAGCTCCTGCTCGTAGTGCAACTGAGCTATGTCTGCAAAGTACCCATTTGGTGTCGACATCTTCTCAATCTCTCGGCAGACCGTCGAGGGAGCGACACCCAGTGTTCGTGCAATCTCAGATCGGGTACACTTACGGTCAAGCAATACTTCGATTGCTTTCCGGTCTGCAACGGTTAAGTGTTTGTGTCTCATACTTACATTCTAACCGTTGCACTTGGAATTTGAACTCGCGAAGTCCACAGAGGAAAGCGCAAGAGCTAGGATATCGTCTTCCTGACTGCTTCTATACGTTTCCGGTCATGACCTATGATACAATCGCTTCAGCAACTCTCAAAGGTGGGTATTATCTCCCCGATGAGGTCATTCTGTATTTTTTGGGAATATGTTACATATAGATAATCTGGCAAGTTTTACATCTGAAGAAGAATAGGTCTGTTGTAGGTTTGAGACTTTAATACCAAAAGAAAATTGTCCACCACTTGGATAATTTTGTAATGATTTCAATGATATATGAGTACTTTGCACCCATGGTCTCCGTGTGACCTCTTTGTTGGTGTCAACCAGCCTTGATTTCGTGCATCTTCCATATTCTATGAGCTTGAAGATACTGAGATTATAGCGATGGATTTTTCAGTGTGTTCTTATCTCAGTAATCTTTTCTCGCCACAACAATATAATAGCCGGCAAATGCCTTGAGCGGAGAACGACTTACACGTTTTTCAAATGCTTTGACAATTTTTGCGCCTGTGCGCGGGCGGGTTAGTAGTCCAGAGAATGGTAAAACTTTAACTCCGCGTGTCTCGATGACATAGAAAGAGCCGCCGAGAAGTTGCTTAATCTTCCGAGAGCTGTCGAAGCGTAGGTACACTTTGTTTCTCGCCCCCTGCAGCTTGTTGGTCAACGCCTTAAAGCTTGTAGGGTTGTAGAATTCCAGTATTGCGGTTCCTCCTGGATTGAGGACCCGGTATACTTCCTTGATGACCTTTTCGATCTCAGGAATATGGGGCAAAACTTTGAACGAGTAGACAACGTCGAACGACTCTTTCGGAAACGGCAATTTTGTCGCGTTTGCCTGTGTTACCTGTAGTCCTTTTTTTCGTGCTTCTTCGAGCATACCATCAGAGAGATCCACGCCCTGCGCCTTCTTTGCAAACTTAGCGACTCTTGCCAGTAGTATGCCGGTCCCGCAGCCAATTTCAAGCATGTGAGCCCCAGTTCCGTACTGCTGGACAGTTTCAATCTCGATATCATTGATGAATTCGTAGTAGCCCTCTACACGTTCGTCGTCGTACCGTTTCCCGTACGCATCGTAATATTTTTTGACTTTATGATACTGACTTTTGTCCATTGCTCATGCATTCTAATAGATTATCGACTACGTTGACAATATCGAACTGGATGGTGACAGTCTTTACTGCGTGTGCAGCCAGTTTGTTGTATGTTGCGGGGGTCTCACTTAGCATTGTTAGGTGCCGTATCATGTCGTCAGAGGATTCGCATATGAAGCCGTTTGCTCCATCGCTGATAAGCGGAGAGAGGACCGGGTTTTGCGTGCCGATGACGGGAATGCCCATAGCCATTGCTTCTATGGCTGACATTGACACAGCAAGAATGCTATCCGCGGTGCGGTACGGTAGAAGAAGCGCATGGCACTGGTACATGAGTTTTTGTGGATTTTTGATAAATCCTATGTAGGACAGGTTCGTCATGCTCTGGGCCGCAAGTTTTATAGCCTCGTAGAGTGACTGGTCCTTTGGATTCTGAGCCTTGCCTGCGGCCAGGATGAAATTCATGCCAGGGCAGGATTTCGCTATCTGGACAAATAGGTCGGTACCTTTTGAGAAGGCGATATGTCCCCAAAATCCCACTGTGAATGGCGTGTTTTTGGGCGGAGAAGACTTAGCTGGATATTGCTTTTGTATATCTTGGACAGGTACACCAGGAAAGACAATTCCCGTATTGTGTTGTTCCAGGAGGCGAAAACAGGAGAGAATACTTTGATTTCCCGCAAGGATTGTTGTGAATTTTTTGGACAGAGATGTCCATGGCCACCCGGTCGCTTGGTGGGATTTTGGAATTTCAGTTGTTTGATAAAGGGTAATCGGAGTCTTGGGGGCACATTTACTCAGCACGAAGTAGTAACCTAAAAGATGTTTCATTCCTGAGATACTGGAAAGGATCAGCAATGAAGATGGAGCTGTTTTTTTTATGATTCGTTTGAAGGCGAGGAAGTCAAGCGGAGAGTATTTATATACTGAAGAACCGTTGTAAAAATAGTGCTCCAGCTCGTTCTTTTTTTGGTAGCAGACAACGGTGACGTCAATTTTCCGACGGAGAAGCTCATCGACAATGTTGCGTGTCAGCGTTGTCGGACCAGAAGGTCGCGTGAATGGGTAGAAGTGCCCGGTAAGTATTGTTATCCGGTGATGTTGATGGCGGTTCATCTGGAAGGTTTTTGAATCAGGTCTCGGATAATTGTTGGTTTGGCTACAAAGTAGATGAGAAAAAGGACCAAAAGGGTCAAGAACAGAATGCCTCTGTCGATGACCGCGACCTGTAGGACTTGATCGTTTGTAAGGCCGATCACGCTTGAAAAGATTATGAGCAAACCTTCCTTGATACCGATTGCGCCTGGGGTGATATTGATGAGGATGGTGATGCTGGTGACCGTGAGATACAGGATAAGGCTCAATAATCCGATGTGGACGTTAATGGCGTTTAATTCCAGGAAGGTTCCGACGAACAGAAATGTAATATCTACGAGTATCAATATCGAAAGTTGAACAAGCCGCAGAGGATTTTCTGTGATGGTGGCCCAGCCCTGCAGAATGTTTTCGATGTGAGTCATCACTGGTTTAACAATGGTGAGTCGTGAAATGTAGTGGGAAATTGACTGTGCAGTCTTTATCCTGATCGTTCCGAGGAATACTGTTGTGAGCAGAAGGAAAACAAAAAATCCGAGAAGAATATCTATTGTTGGTTCGTTTGGTCTGTAAAGGACAAGCAGTGAAGTTATCCCGAGGATTGAGTTCACAAAAAAAGTGAGAATGAAAATTCCTGACAGTGTTGAGAGGAATTTTGTGTAAGGGAACGAAAAAAGCCGTTTGAAGTATAGTGCCCTAAGCCCGGCGCCGCTTTGCATCGGAAGAAAAAAATTACCAAAAGTTGTAATAAATGACGCAAAGAATCCGTCTTGTATCTTTAGGTTCTTGTTGAACGGCTGTAATAGGACTCTGAAGAACAGGGCTCTGACGAGGAGTGCGCAGACCTTCATGGCGGCTATGATCACAATCATCCATAGTGGGATTGTGCTAAGTGGAGCAAGAACATTGGGATGGTTGAAAATATAGTGCGCAAATATTGCTAGAATAAGAACGGTGATGAGAGTACTCAGAACTTTCTTTCTTGTCATATCGTCGTTATTGTACAGTGGTACCACAGTGGGGGTCAATTATCATTTGCAATGTGGTATCATTTTAACATCGATCATGAAACTCCTTATTGACGCAACAAGTACTCAGGATCAGTTTGCCTTTCGCGGAATTGGGACGTGTACTCGTGAGCTTGTGGTAAACCTGGTCGAGCAATCAGTAAATACGGGTTCTGGTGATACATTTTTCCTTCTCTTATTTGATACAACATCTACTCTCGATCAATATATACATAGATACGCTGACCGTGTGAAACGAGTTTCGGTCGGTTCTCCCCGAATATCTGGAAAACTTGATTTCCTATGGTGGAAGCGACAGTATCAGCCTGCAATTAGGACGGTGGTTGAGAACGAACGACCCGATGTATATTTCTGTCCCTATGTGATGAGAGGTTTTCCCACGAGAGGTATTCCATCTGTTGTGATGATATATGATTTTGCACTTCCTATCGTAGGAAAATATTCTATGGCGCCGTGGTACTTAGATTGGATCCGAAAAATCCAGTATCACGTATCCCTAAACACTGTCAGGCATGCAGAAAAAATAGTTGCCATATCGGATCAGACCAAAAAAGATCTACTGGGATATGTTCAGACAATGGATGAAAAGAATGTTATTGTCGTGCATCTGGGAGTTTCTGAAGCATTTGTTAAGAAACGTGCGAGAAAAGATACTCTTCTAAAATACCTTCCCCCCGCAGTCGCCGACTCCGGCTATATCCTTTACTACGCTGGTATCGAGGTAAACAAAAACGTCCCGGCACTCGTTGAAGCATACAAATGTCTTGTTGACAAGTGGCCTTCCCAGAAATCTGAGAATCGTGAATTGCAAAAAGAGTGCCCCCCTTTGGTGCTTGCCGGCGGAGATTTCACGAAACTTGACTTGAAACACCCGGTTTTGTCGAGGGTCAGAGCGATGATTCGCGAATACGAGCTTGACGACCATGTCTTCTACACAGGCTACTACGCTGATTCTGATGCTGTTGATCTGGTAAACGGTGCAAGGCTCTTTGTCCACCTGTCACTGTACGAGGGATTTGGGTTTTCGCCCCTTGAGGCAATGAAGTGCGGAGTGCCCGTTGTTGCAAGTGATCGATCGTGCTATCCTGAAGTGCTTGGTGATGGTGCTCTTTTGGTCGATCCTGACAATTCAGATGCAGTTGCTGATGCGTGTATGAAGATTCTGACTGTTCCAGAATATGCGTCTGAACTATCAAGAAGTGGTATGAAAAAGGCATCTGGCTACACCTGGGAGAAAACTGCGAAAGAGTTGTACAACGTTTTTACTGAGGCGTCGCAAAAAAGCCGACGTACTTCATGATGATTTAATGAAACATTCACAAAATAGCGGGAAAAGCCAGAAAAAGAAAGAAGATCTCTCTAGTGATGAGGCCTGTTCCTGTCCGGAGAAAATATGCGTAGATGGTGCGGCAAAGACAGGTGTCGATCCCACCGCCAATGGGAAAAACCACCGTTTTGACGCGCGAAATTACTGGGAAAGCCAAAAATTCGCTATTTCCGGCCTCCGTATGATTATTCGAAACGAGCGCAACTTTCGAACCCAAGTGTTTACTGCATGCGCCGTTATTCTCATGGGGCTTTTCTTCGAGATTACTCATCAGGATTGGGTAGCACTGTTTGTTGTCATGGCGATAGTGCTTGTCGTGGAAGCATTCAATAGCGTTGTTGAGGCAATATGTGACACGATAACTAAGGATTTCAGATTGAACATACAGTATGCGAAGGATGTTAGCGCTGGCGCTGTTATGGTAAGTGCCATAGTTTCCTTGTTGGCTGGAGTGATAATTTTCTCTCCATACATATGGGAGTTTCTGCAAAAAATACTGGACCGACCAGTAATGTGAGGTGGATGCTGATTGTAGGCCGATTTCTCGTTGTATGTACGGTCGTTATCTTTGTCCTCTTCCTGTATCGATCCGCCGGCTACATCGCGGTGACAAGATCGTATGGATGCATTGAGGATACGGTAGCATTGGTCGATCAGGTAAATCTTTCAGTTGACCGTGAAAGCGGCTTGTTTGTGGATGAAGCGTCTGAAGCCGCAGATGCGGCAGCCGGTGCAGCAGAGGTCATAGAAAGTCGGGGAGAATGCTTGACGGGTATAGTGTCGTATCTCGCGTCGG
>Ga0210051_1005550_pt1 | contig 12043 bp, 10 predicted proteins | sample CryGey092014_all_FD_185464 | JGI IMG/M metagenome (GOLD analysis project Ga0210051, IMG submission 185464) | Groundwater microbial communities from aquifer - Crystal Geyser CG23_combo_of_CG06-09_8/20/14_all (SPAdes) (version 2) | ecosystem: Environmental > Aquatic > Deep subsurface > Groundwater...
ACCTTTCTCAACCTCATTTAACACCATCAGCCTTCTCTGTTCCTTCTTGTTCAATATCACCCTCTCTTTCATAGGGTGACATTTTCTCAGAACACTTAGATGGTGACAAAATCATAGAACATCAACACTAAACAAATCTGGGCTGACAAATTGAGGGCAAACTGCCCTAGCATTCTCTGGCGGTCAAAAAGAGAGCCAGGCCACCAAGAGAAGAGCCACTTGAAGAAGAAAGGCTTTGAAGCGTTAAATAATAAGGGGCTATAATGCTCAAATTAAGGACTAAATAAAATAATAAGATGAAAAGCCTTAATAATATCTTAAACCAAGTTTCCAAACCAGCTCGCTATACCGGAGGTGAGTGGAATAGCATCGCTAAGGAATGGGAAATAACACCTATTAAAATTGCCTTGTGCTATCCCGAGGTCTATGAAATTGGCATGTCTAATCTGGCGTTACCTATCCTCTATGAGATACTGAATTATCAGCCAGATGTATTGGCAGAGAGAGTTTACGCTCCTTGGGTAGACATGGAAACTGCTTTGCAAAAACAAAATATGCCACTTTTCAGCTTAGAATCTAAACACCCAGTAAAGGAATTTGATATTCTTGGCTTTTCTTTAGGCTATGAGCTTACTTACACCAATGTGTTAAACATCCTCAACTTAGCTCAAATTCCCTTATTTAGCTCCCAGAGGGAAGATTCATACCCTTTGGTAATAGCCGGTGGTAGTTGTGCTCTTAATCCAGAAACAATGGCTGACTTCATCGACCTGTTTGTAATTGGTGAAGGTGAGGAAGTAATACTGGAATTACTTGAAGTCTTTAGAGCATATAGGGGCAATAAAAGAAAACTACTGCAGCAAGCCGCTAAACTTAACGGCATTTACATCCCTAGCGTCTACCAAGTCAACTACAGAAAAGATGGCATTATAAACAGTATTACGCCCAAGATACCTGAAGCTAAACCAAGGATTCACCGCAGGATAGTAACTAAACTACCACCCCCGGTCACTAAGCCAGTTATTCCCTACATCGAGGTAGTGCATGACCGCGGTAATGTAGAAATTCAGCGGGGTTGTACTCAAGGTTGCCGCTTCTGCCAAGCAGGGATGATTTACCGACCAGTGCGAGAACGCCCGCAGGAAGAAATAATAGACGCTGTAGGTAAGCTATTAAAATATTGTGGCTATAATGAGGTATCTTTGCTTTCCCTTAGCACTGGCGATTATCCTGCTATCAAGGAACTCATTGCCGAACTATCACATCACTATTGTGGAGAATGTCCTTCGCTGCCCCTTCGCTTTGCTCAGGGCTCCGGCTCAGGACAGGGCTTGGCTTTATCCTTACCCAGCCTGCGCCTAAATACATCTGCAGTAAAGGTAATGGATTTACTACCTTCACAGCGCAAAATAACTCTGACCTTTGCTCCCGAGGCAGGGAGTGAAAGATTACGTCGCATCATTAACAAAAAAATCTCCGAAGAGGCAATATTGGAAATACTAACTGCCGCCTTGGATAGAGGCTTTTCAAATCTCAAGTTATATTTCATGGTGGGGCTGCCCAGTGAAACCATGGACGACGTGCATAGCATTATTGGCCTAGTAACCAAGATACGCCACTTAGGACAAAAATTTAGGCTGCAAATTAGCACTTCTACCTTTATTCCCAAGCCCCATACCCCTTGCCAATGGTTAGCCCAAGAAACAGAGGAGCAGCTACTCCCCAAATATGACATATTAAAGCAAGGGTTGCGGCGAGAACGAGTGAGATTCTCATGGTCTGACCCTAAGATAAGCCAAATTGAAGCAGCTTTATCCCGAGGTGACCGCCGCTTGGGTAAGGTTATCTATCACGCCTGGCAACTGGGCTGCAAATTCGATGCTTGGAGTGAACACTTTAATTATCAAAGGTGGCTTGACTCTTTTAAGCAATATGAACTTGATCCTTCCTTCTATGCTAATCGAGAGCGAGACCTGGATGAGATATTGCCCTGGGATCACATTGATGTCGGGGTAACTCCCGAGTTTCTTAAAAGAGAGTATCATAACCTCTGGCAGGAAAAGGAGACTCCAGATTGTCATCAGGGAAAGTGTAACGGTTGTGGATTACAGAGGTGGCAACCTATCTGCCAAGACAAATATAAGATAAATCCTAAGCACGAAATCCTAAATTCTAAACAAATACAAAGCACTAATAACCAAAATTCAAAATAAAATAAGTTTTGATATTTGAATTTAGGAATTAGAATTTGTTTAGGGTTTGGTGCTTAGAATTTAGAATTTCTTAGGGTCGTGCCGTCATTATTTGCACGAGGCTCAAGCCTCGTACTACGGAGTTGCATATAATCTCAACCAACTCAAAAAACTCAAGCAACTGTGTCTCAGGCTTTGAGGGAATTGACTAGTGGACTATCAGACTGATGACTATCGACTAATTAACCCAAGAGCAGGAAGATAGCTTTGTCGATAGCAACAAAGCCTAAGCCCAGGCCTAAAGCAGTAAATATCGCTAAACGAGCTGTGCGACTATGTCTCGAAGGTTCCATATCTTGGGTTAGCAAAAGAAAATCGAAAGCAAATAAAAGATTAAAATGCAAAATGCAAAAATACAGAGCAAAGGTAAAAAATTTTGAGTTTTGATTTGTAATTTTAATTTTTAAGTTTTAATTTTTGATTTAAATTAAACATCTATAGTAGTGATGGAAACTATGCTATCATCTTCAGCTATAGTAGTGATAGAAACTATGCTATCATCTTCAGCTAACGCCATTATATGTACACCACGACCCTTCCGGCTCTGAACTGAGACTGACCTGAGGGGAATACACTCAACATTACCCACGCTTGATAAGGCCACCAAATATCCTTCACCTTGGCTTACAATCCTGGCCGCCACTATCTTACCCGTTTTGGCACTCACTCTATGGGCTTGGATTCCTTTCCCTCCCCTCTGCTGGATAGGATAACTCCCTACGGAAGTTAACTTACCAAAACCTCTCTCGGTCACTGTCAGGAGATAAGCATCGGGGAAAACAGTGTCCATACCGACAAGGCAATCGTCGGTCAGACGAATACCACGAACACCGCCACTGCTACGAGACGCAGTTCTCAGCTTTTTAACCTTAAATTTAATAGCTCGCCCATTTTGACTTACGAGAATAACATCATCCAAATCGGTGACTATCCTGGCTCGAACCAGCTCATCATTATTCTTGAGTCCCATAGCAATAAGCCCACTTCGCCTGATGGAAGCAAATTCAGCCAGAGAGGTCTTCTTTATCTCACCACCCTTGGTTGCCATTAATAAGAATTCGTTGGAAGGAAAATCTGCCACAGCCAGTAATGCCGTTACTTTGTCTTTCAGGTCAATGGGCAATAAGTTAACCAGCGCTATACCTCTAGCAGTTCGAGACGAATCCCCAGGAATCTCATAGCACTTAAGGCAATAAACTCTGCCTCGAACAGTGAAAAGGAGTAAATTGTCATGTGTATCAGCAGCCAAAATATGGCTCACCGAAATACCCTCGCGGGTCACCATTCCAACGACTCCTCTTCCCCCACGGCGCTGTAGCCGGTAGGTGCTAGCAGGAATCCTTTTAATAAATCCTTGACTGCTAAAAGTAACTATCACTCTCTGGTGGGGAACAAGATCTTCCTGACGAAACTCTGTAACCTCCTCCTCGCTAATTAAAGTGCGCCGCTTGTCGCCATACTTAGATTTCAGCTCCCCAACATCTTGCTTGATGAGGAACAATATCTTTCTAGGATTAGCTAATAGATCCTCTAAGTAGGAAATATCCTTCACTACTCCAGTATATTCTTGGGCTATTTTTTCCCGCTCTAGCCCAGCCAAGCGGCGCAGCGGCATATCAAGGATAGCTTGCGCCTGAGCTTGAGATAAACTAAAAACAGTCATTAAATTGGCACAAGCAGCGTCAACCGTCTCAGATTGCCGAATAAGTCTAATCACTTGCTCCAGGTTATCTAGAGCGATCCTAAAGCCTTCAAGAATGTGAGCTCTATTCCTCGCCTTTTCAAGCTCAAATTGGGACCTCCTGGTAATAACCTCATGACGAAAATCAATGTAGCAAGTTAAGGCTTCCTTAAGATTAATTACTTTTGGTCGCCCTTTAACCAGAGCGACCATATTGATAAAAAAGGCAGATTGTATTATGGTATTCTTATACAGATTATTAAGTACTTGCTGGGGTTGCGCCTCCTTTTTGAGTTCAACGATAAGACGCATGCCCTCCCTGTCCGACTCATCACGCACTTCAGCTATCCCGGCGATTTTTCTCCCTTTAACTAGCCCAGCTATTTTCTCTACCAAAGCTGCTTTGTTTACCTGATAGGGAAGTTCGGTAACAATTATTTGTCTCTTACCTCCTTTGGTGCTTACTACATCGGTTTTAGCTCGAATGACAACTTTTCCTTGCCCGGTAGCATAAGCATTCTTTATCCCCTCTTTCCCCAAAATTACGGCTGCCGTAGGGAAATCAGGACCTTGGATAAACTCCATTAGCTCATCTGTGGTGGCTTGTGGGTTGTCAATTAGGTAGGCGATAGCATCGCATACCTCCCCGAGGTTGTGCGGTGGGATGTTAGTTGCCATGCCTACAGCTATGCCTGAGGAACCGTTAACTAATAAGTCAGGTAACCTAGCCGGCAAGACAGATGGTTCTTTGAGGGAATCATCAAAATTGGAAACGAAGGCAACAGTATTTTTATCAATGTCGCCCAGCATCTCTCCAGCGATTTCAGCAAGCCGAGCCTCGGTGTACCTCATCGCTGCTGGCGGATCATTATCAATGCTGCCGAAATTACCCTGGCCATCAATCAAAACATATCTCAAGGAGAAATCTTGTGCCATGCGCACCATAGCTTCATATACCGGGGCATCTCCATGGGGATGGTATTTCCCCAGAACTTCACCAACAATTCGAGCACTCTTTTTGTGCGGACTATTATGATGTAGTCCCAATCCATCCATGGCATATAAAATACGCCGCTGCACCGGCTTTAGGCCATCACGCACATCCGGTAATGCTCGAGAGACGATAACGCTCATAGCATAGTCCAGATAGGAGCTTTTCATCTCCTGCTCAATATCAACAGGCCTTACTATCCCAATTTCCATTGTCTTTCAAAACCTCACCTTTCATCAGCCTCCCCAAGTATGGAGAAACCTTCCGGCAAACCTTTTTCCTCGCCTTCTTCTTCGGAATCTCCAGCCTCTCCTTCAACACCTTCAACTTCCTTTATTTCTTCGCCTTCCCCGTAGCTAACGTCGCGCCTAAGGAGATATTCTTTAGCATAGGAATGCAAACGCTCAGTAGCTTTAACGGGAAAGGAAGGATACCCCACCTGGCTAGGATGTTGATATTCCTCCCTAATAACTACTCGCACTCCGTTCTCCCCTACACTGTGGATGGCTGCAGCGTATCTATTCCCGCCTTCTATCAGCTTGATAAGTCGTAACCCATGTTTCGGCTCAACTTCCCCCAAATATTCCCCTTGGTCATTCTCTACCACTAAACTTTGACCCTCCACTCTCAAACAGACCTGATTACCAATACCCATCCTGGCTAATACCTCCATTGGGGCCAAATTACAAAGGTTGACCACACCAGCCTTGCTCATCTCAGTAATAAAGAGTTCAGGAGCAACCCTACGATGCCCACTATCTAAGGATGCTTTAGCCGTCGGCAAACTAGCTAGTCGAGCTAAATTTTTTACCGCAATAACATTGTTAGGAGCAAGTTCCAAAGCCTTGCTATACGCCTCTTTAGCCCGGGCAAACTCCCCTAACTCTGCCAAAGCCCTGCCAAGACGATTGTAAGCCCCAACATCACTAGGAAACCTCTCAATTATACTTCTGTTTACTACCACAGCCTCTTCCCACCTACCTTGAATAGCCAAGGCTATGGCTTCCTCACTTAATCGCCGTCCTAGTCTAGCTTGTTCCTCTTCTTGCTGATAAGCCATCGTATTCACCACGCAAAGCTAAATAAAAGATTAAAATGCAAAATGAAAAAATACAAAGCAAAGGTAAAAAATTTTGAGTTTTGATTTGTCATTTTGACCTTTAATTTTTTAATTTTCTTCTGTTGTCAAGCAATTTCAAGCTCAAAGGCTTTATGCAAAGCCTGAACGGCATCCTTAATTCTATCCTCTGCGATAATGCAGGTTATCCTTATCTCTGAAGTAGTGATTAGCTGGATATTAATGCCCTGTTCATAAAGGGCGCGGAACATCCTGGCAGCATAGCCTGGGGTATTTTGCATGCCAGTGCCTACGATGCTAACCTTAGCCAAGGTAGAATCAGTAACACATCGTTTCGCTCCAATGGATTTTATCACCGGTCCTACAATGGACATCGCCTTAACCAAATCGCTTTGCGCCACTGTAAAGGTAAGGTCAGTAATATTCCCAATACTGGCGTTCTGGACAATAGTATCTACACTTATATTTGCCCTAGCCAAGGGCTCAAAGATTGCCGCCGCAATGCCAGGGTGGTCAGGAACACCAATTATAGTAATTTTAGCCACATTGGTATCATGAGCAATACCCCTAACCTTATTTCTTACTTCCATAGATGCCTCCTTACAAATGAGAGTTCCTGGACTATCGCTAAAGCTGGAAGCTACCAATATAGGCATATTATACAACTGACCTAACTCCACTGCTCTAGGGTGGATTACTTTTGCTCCATAGCTAGCCAGCTCCAGCATCTCCTCATAGTCAATTTGCTTTAATTTAGTCGCTTCAGACACAAGGCGTGGGTCGGCAGTATAGACTCCTTCAACATCAGTGTAAATCTGGCATACCTCAGCATTCAAACTGGCAGCTAGAGCGACTGCCGTAGTATCAGAGCCACCTCGACCCAAAGTGGTAATATCCATATCCTGAGTAACACCCTGAAATCCAGCCACGATGACGATATTGCCCTTCTCTAATTCAGCCACAATGCGCTGGGGGTCAACACAAAGAATTCGAGCTCGACTGTAGCTAGAATCAGTCTGGATGCCCGCCTGGGCGCCGGTAAGGCTGACTGCCTTATAGCCCAAGCTTTCCAGGGCCATGGCCAAAAGAGTGCTGGAAATTAGCTCGCCGGTAGAAAGTAGCACGTCAAGTTCTCGCTCGTCTGGCTGTTCACTAACCTGTTGAGCCATTCGGATTAACTCGTCAGTAGTATCTCCCATTGCTGAGACCACCACCACTACCTGATTTCCCTCGTCCTTAGCTTTAGCTATACGGCCAGCTACATTTTTGATTTTCTCACTATCAGCAACCGAACTTCCACCATACTTTTGCACAATTAAAGCCATATACTCCTCTACCTTATTAGTTTAGTCATTATATTATACCCCTCCTCAATGAAAAGACCGGTGCTTTTAGCTTCAGCCTCGGTAAATCTCTCCGCCCCGTTAGCTATAAACCCCGTCCCCCACAGCATAAACGGAACTGGCTCCCCAATATGGGTCTGAACCTTAATTGGCGTTGGATGGTCAGGCATAATTAGCACCCGAAGAGAATCTTTGTCCCAAGAGCGGATTCGGGCCACCATCTCGGCATCCACTCTCTGGATAGCCTCTATTTTATCCTCAATAGAGCCTGCATGAGCAGCCTCATCGGGTGCTTCCACATGGATAACTACTATATCATGTTCTTTAAGCGCTTCCAGGGCTCCTACTGCCTGAGCAGTACAGTCATTGCCCAGATCACCAGTCACGCCGGGAATACTTAATATCTTCATCCCCATCATTTTAGCCAAGCCCCGCAAAAGGTCAACCCCAGATGTCATGGCAGCACTAAGACCATAAACCCGCTTGAAAGCGGGCATATCAGGTATTCTACCACTACTCCAGAAAAGCCAGATCATTGTGGCTGGGATATCACCACGAGATTTCCGCTCTATAGTCAGGGGATGATTGCGCAGCACAGCTTCCGACCTTGCCATGAGGTCTCTTAATAAGTCGCTCCCAGGGCCATGGGGAAGAAACTCATTGATAGGTTTGCCCGGGATATCATGCGGAGGGGTGCAAATAGCCAGGAGTGTGTCCTCTCGTCCTTTTATTTTACATATATGCCTGTAGCTGACGCCAGGATAAAATTGGACCTCATCACTGCCAAGTTTCTCATTTAAAGCAGCGATGAGAACCTTAGCCTCTTCACTCTTGATGAAGCCCGAGCTATAGCTTCGCATTGTCCCATCACAAATAGAAACTAAATTACAGCGAAAAACAACCTCACCCTCACCAATGGGAATGTCCATGCTCCTGGCTTCGATGGCGCTTCGGCCCCGATAATAGACCCTGGGGTCATAGCCTAGCACTGACATGCAGGCACAGGCGCTGCTGGGCTCCATCCCAGAAGGGATGGTCCGGACAAGTCCGACAATACCTTCCCTTGCCATAGCATCCAAGTTTGGAGTGTATGCCAGTTCAAGGCAAGTCCTGCCGCCATGGTCAAGCAACGGCCAACCCGCGGCACCATCTATTATCAGAATACAGTATTTCATCCAAGAATTCAGCCACCCAATGTCACCCTGAGCCCTTCACTTCCTGTCATTCTGAACTCCCTCGCTTTGTCATTGTGAGCGAAGCGAAGCAATCTGGCGCTCAGGACAGGCTCCGCAAAGGGTCTCCAAAATTCTTCGGTCGCAGAGTTTATACTGAACGAAGCCGAAGTGCTCCCCAGAATGACACCAGAGTGAACGGTTACTATTTCATCTTGTTTTGATAATTAAAGCATCTTATAATAGCATAAACAAGCGGGGCGTAGCGCAGTGTGGTAGCGCGCAGCGTTCGGGACGCTGAGGTCGGAGGTTCAAGTCCTCTCGCCCCGACCAAGAGAACCGGAGAGAAACTATGGTAAAAGCCGCAATTGTAGGAGCCACAGGCATCGTTGGTCAGCAATTTCTCGTTGCCCTGAAAAACCACCCCTGGATTGAAATTGCCGCCCTTGCCGCCTCCGAGAGGTCAGCCGGCCACAGCTATAAGGAAGCCATAACCGAGGCTCAATCCGGAGCCCTACGCTGGTTTTGCCAGGAGCCGCCGGTAGAAGAAGTTATGGCGATGCCAGTGCAGAATGCCACCGAAATGGATATTTCCGCTATAGACATCGTCTTCTCCGCTATTGAGTCCGCCCAGGCAAAGAGCCTCGAACCGAAGTTTGCTAGTGACAAACCGGTTATAAGCACCGCTTCAGCCTTCCGCTACGATGACGATGTGCCCATTCTAATCCCAGGCATCAACTCCGAGCATGCCAAACTGCTCGCTGCTCAGAGAAAATCGCGGGGGTGGAAGGGCTTCATTACACCCATTCCCAACTGCACCACCACCGGCCTGGCAATTACACTAAAACCAATCTACCAAACCTTTGGTCTAAACGCTGTCGTAATGACTTCGCTGCAAGCTATATCAGGCGCCGGTCGAAGTCCTGGAGTGTTAGGCCTCGATATTCTGGACAACGTCATTCCCTTCATTCCCGGAGAAGAAGAAAAGGTGCAGCGTGAAACACAGAAAATCCTGGGCAATTTTGCCGGCACTTCAATCAGTCCGGCGAGATTTAACCTGAGCTGCACCTGTACCCGGGTTAACGTGCGGGAGGGGCACACAGAATCGGTCTTCGCTTCTACCCAGAAAGCTTGCCAGGTAAGCGATGTCGCCAGGGCGATGAGGGAATACAGCGGTTCATCCGGCGAAGCCGACCTGCCTTCGGCCCCGAAGCACATGATAATCGTGTTCAATGACCCCTTCAGGCCCCAGCCGCGGCTTGACCGCGATGCCGAAGACGGCATGGCCACCGTGGTCGGCAGAATCAGGAAGGACACTGCCCTGGAAAATGGCGTCAAGTATGTCCTGGTGTCCCACAACACCAAGATGGGAGCTGCTAAAGGCGCAGTTCTTGTAGCTGAACTCCTTATCCGGGACGGATATATCTCTTAGATACTGAAGTCGGAGGTTCAAATCCTCTCGCCCCGACCAATTTATCTAAATGTAAATGACGTAAAGGCCTCTTATTTAATGCCCATTGCCGAAGTCGTCTTCTAAAGTGGGCTGGACATATGCCATCTTGACTCCCGCAATATCGCTCATTATAATGAGTATATACTCAATATTTGGAGTAAAAACGTGACGCTTAATAAACACCTCATTGACACAGTCAACCAGAGAGTCCTCAGTTTTCTTGCCAAGTTCTGTGACCAGGAATTTTACGAAAGACAAATTGCCCAGAGAACTGGCATAGCTTATGGCTCAGCAAACCGTGCCTTGAATGACCTGTACTCCTCCGGGGCTATCAGGAGAAGAAAAGAGGGCAAGATGTATTTCTACTCTGTGGACTACTCCAACCCAGCAATCGTTGAGTTCAAGAAATTGGTAAATATGATACTTATTGAGCCATTGACTGAAAAGCTCAAGAACATGACCAGCAAGATAGTACTCTACGGGAGTTGCGCCCAGGGGAATGATAACTCCCAGAGTGATTTAGATTTATTCATCGTATCAGATGACAGGGGGCAGGTAACACAAGCAATTGATAGCTTCAGCTTCGCGCCAGGATTTGAGGGCATTCATGTCCAGGCAGTGATTAAGAGCCCCGTTGAACTCCTGGAGGCAGGGGAATCTGAGCAAGTTTTCCTTGCCGAAGTAGAACAGGGGATCATCTTATGGGAAAGAGCAGCAAATGAACCAAGACTTTAAGCAATGCCTCGAGAACAAGAAAATCATCACTTTCCCGAGGGGTAAGGAATTAGTCAGGAAGGAACTCTCAATTGCTCAAAGCGATTTGTCGGATGCCAAAGCGGGCTTTGATAATCAGCGATACAAATGGTCAACTATCCAAGCCTACTATGCCATGTTCCATGCTGCTAGAGCACTTATCTACTCCCGAGGCTACCGTGAAAAGAGCCACTATTGCCTTGCCGTAGCATTGCGGGCGTTATTTGTAGATGAGAACCTGCTAGAGGCCCAAATAGTACGCGACTTTCTGAACGCCATGAATCTTCGTGAAGCTGCTGATTATGAGGCTAAGTTTTCTGAATCAGGTGCGAAAGCAGTTACTGCTTCTGCAGAAAGATTCATTCACGAAGCGGCGCATGTTCTGAACACGGAAGATTAGTCGTGTAAGAGCGTTTACTACAGTAAAGTACACCTGAAGAGAACAAGTTGCAGCGTCCAAGGCACTGAGGACAAAGGTTCAAATCCCCTCACCCCCGCCAAATCCCACTTACCTCATCAAGAGCCTTCCGAACAGTTTAGCGCTGGCTGGTAAACTTCACTGAATTTCGCAAAGCTCAAAAAATATTTGTAAAATAAGCGATGTAAGGAGCTAATACTATGTTAAGTAATTATACCGCCAAATATACAAAAATCAGCTCTGGCTATATGGGGCAGCTTGTGGAATGGCCAGAGGTAATAACCGAGGGAAAAACTTTAGAAGACTGCCGGAAAATGCTCAAGGACGCTCTACACGAAATAATATTGGCCTATAGACAACAAAATAAAGAAATCCCTGTTGGACAAGCTCTTCTAGAACAAGTACCTGTCGAAATATAGGATGTCCGCAAAACGCCGAGACTTAATCAAATATTTTGAGCAGAACCGTTGATGCCAAGGGCAATTTGACAGACGAGAGCATATAATTCATACTATGGTATGAATATAGTATGAGGAGATGATATTATGCCAAAGACAGCTAAGATTGCTATCAGCCTTCCTGAGGGGATGCTTGTCGCCGTGGAGCGGGAACGGAGGAATAGTGGGGAGAGCCGCAGTCAGTTCTTTCGCCGTGCAGTGGAGACACTTATGCGCCGCCAGGAGGAAGAAGAAATGAGCCAGCAGTATGTGCGTGCCTACCAGCAGATACCCGAGACCAAAGAAGAGGTCGAGTCAGCGCGGCGCGCTGCCAGCAATATCCTGGCTCAGGAATCCTGGGAATGAGGCGGGGTGAGATATGGTGGGCGGAATTAGGACCACCCGCGGGGCGCCGCCCGGTAGTGCTTCTATCCCGTGATGAGGCTTATGTCGTCCGCTCCCTGG
>Ga0210051_1005551_pt1 | contig 12041 bp, 9 predicted proteins | sample CryGey092014_all_FD_185464 | JGI IMG/M metagenome (GOLD analysis project Ga0210051, IMG submission 185464) | Groundwater microbial communities from aquifer - Crystal Geyser CG23_combo_of_CG06-09_8/20/14_all (SPAdes) (version 2) | ecosystem: Environmental > Aquatic > Deep subsurface > Groundwater ...
AGCAGCTTGCCTGTTATGCAGGTTTAACCCCACGGATTCGACGATCGGGAACGAGCGTCAATAGTTCATCAATCTCAAAAACGGGCAACCACAAACTACGAAAGGCGCTGTATATGCCTGCCATAGCAGCATTACGTTTTAATCCTGTGATTAAATGTTTTGCCCAAAGGCTCAAGCAAAATGGCGTCACAGGTAAGAAGATGGTGGTTGCTGTGATGCGTAAACTTATTCATATCGTGTTTGCTGTATTGAAGAGCGGCAAATCGTTTGATCGAGAATACGAGATTCGTGCTTGATTTTATAAATCAAACACGGTATCTGGCCATTTTTTTGGCTTTATTGCGCTTGATGCAACAGTGAAAGCGTTTGTTGAGCCATTTCCCATTCTTCTTGTGTTGGGATCACCCAACAAGCAATCAGGCTATCAGCTTGGCTGATTTTAACCTCTTTATTGGATTGCACGGCCTCATTCGTTTGTGCATCGAGTTTTATTCCCATACGAGACGATAATCCTTGTAATACTTTGGCACGGATGAGCGCTGAGTGTTCGCCAATACCACCGGTAAAGACTACGGCTTGCACCTTTTCCATAATGGCTAAATAGCTGCCGAGTTGCTGCTGGATGCGATAGACAAAACAATCAATGGCCAAAATCGCATCGGCATCGCCCGTTGCGGCTAACGCCAGCAATTCACGCATATCTTGATGCCCTGCAAGTCCTAACAACCCACTTTGTGTATTCAACAATTGATCAACGTCATCAGCCGAATAGCCGAGATGATTGATAAGATAGACAGGAATAGCAGGGTCTAAATCACCACTGCGGGTGCCCATAATGAGTCCTGCTAAAGGCGTAAACCCCATACTGGTATCAATGCTTTTTCCCGCTTCAATGGCACAAATACTGGCACCATTGCCTAGATGGATTGAGATGATATACGCTTCATTGAAAGCCATTCCATTTAATTTGGCATAGCGTCTGCAAATAACTTGATGCGAGCTGCCATGAAAACCATAGCGGCGAAGATGGTGTTGTTGATAAAGCGATTTTGGAAGTGCGTAACGATAAGCTTTTTCGGGCAGGGTTTGATGAAAAGCCGTATCGAATATGGCCACCTGAAGCAGTTTAGGATGGGTTTTGTGTAGGGCTTGAATAGGCTTTAAGTTGATGGGATTATGCAAAGGCGCGAGTTTAGATAAAGCCTTAATTTGGGCAATGACTTCGTCATCAATGATCACGGCTTGATGAAACAGTTCACCGCCATGCACCACCCGATGGGTGACCACATCACAATCTGCCAAATGGTTGGCTAACCCTTGCTGTCTTAAGCGCTTTTGAACCTGTTGCAGAGCCCAATTGAAATCCTGGCAGGTTTGGGTGTCATCGTCTGGATGCGGGGTTAAATTTTCAATAATGCCATTTGCAACCACTGCCGTGTCTTTGCCATTAAACAAACAATATTTTAAAGAAGAACTGCCCGCATTCAGAACCAGAATTTTCATTTGGGGACAGACCCCGGGACAGACCCCAGTTGCTGTGCTTGAATGGCGGTAATGGCAACGGTGTTTATAATGTCGGCGACTGTGCAGCCTCGGCTCAGGTCGTTAATGGGTTTGCGTAAGCCTTGCAGCACCGGGCCAATCGCCACGCAATTGGATGCTCTTTGTACTGCTTTATAGGTATTGTTTCCGGTATTTAGGTCAGGGAAAATAAAAACGGTGGCTTGGCCTGCAACCTCAGAGAAGGGCAATTTTTGTTTGGCGACAATCGGATCGATTGCCGCATCATACTGGATGGGGCCTTCAACTTTCAAATCGGGTTGTAATTGCTTAACAAGACGTGTGGCTTGACGAACTTTATCGACTTCTGAGCCGTTACCGGATTCGCCACTGGCATAAGAGAGCATGGCGATGCGTGGCTCTATGCCAAATTGTGATGCTGTTTGTGCGGAGCTGATGGCAATCTCAGCCAATTGTTGTGCATTAGGGGATTGATTGACAGCGCAATCGCCAAACACCAAAACACGGGTTTCAAAACACATAAAAAAAACACTGGAAACGCGCGTTAATCCGGGTTGCGTTTTGATAATTTGTAAGGCGGGCCGAATGGTATCAGCTGTGGTGTGAGTGGCTCCCGAAACCATGCCATCTGCATAGCCAAGATGCACCATCATGGTGGCAAAATAACTGACATGGGACATGGCATCTTTGGCAACATCATAAGGTAACCCTTTGTGTCGTCGAAGTTGGTAGAGGGCATCGGTAAACTCAGCTTTCCAGGCACTGGTATTGGGGTCAATGATGTCAAGCTGTGATAGGGATAGTCCCAGCAAACTGGCACGATAAAGAATTTCTTCACGGTTACCAAGTAGAATGGGTTTAACCACTTTGCGTTGGCACAGAATATCACAGGCTTGCAAAATGCGGTCGTCATCCGCTTCAGGTAATACGATGGTTTTTAGGGATTGTCTGGCGCTTTCAAAGAGACCATATTCAAACATAATCGGGGTCATAATGTCTTTACTATGGTCTTGGCTGCGTTCTATAATTTTGTCAGTCAGTAGCTGACGATCAACATATTGATCAAACACGCCGAGCGCTAAGTTGGTTTTTCTAGGGTTGTCAGTATTGAGGTTTGCCTTGACTTGTCCAACGTGCATCGCGCTGGCATAGGTATCCGTTGCAATCGTTAATATTGGGCAGTGGGTGGTTTCCATGCTCATAATGATGTTCTGAATAATCTCACAGGGCAATAACCCCCCTGTGAGCAAGATCCCCGCAATATTGGGTAGGTTTCTTGCAGAAAGACTCATAATCGAAGCCATTAAAATGTCGCTACGATCTCCCGGCACGATAATCAAGTCACCTTCACGGACGCGTGGTAAAAAGTGTTCAACCGTCATAGCAGCAACAATCGGTGCCTTTACTAAACGATTCGCAGCGATTTCTTGCCCCCAAATGACTTCAGCATTTAATGCCTCACACACTTCCTGGATAGACGGGGTGTTTAAGTCGGTCACCTCGGGAAGAAAAAAAACAGGCACATCATTATGAGAAGAAGGCTGTTTAATTTGTGAAAAGGTCGCTGGATCGATGCGATTAATAAAAATGGCAAAAGGCGTTGAATGCAAACTGGCATGTGTTTCCAGTTCGATTTCTTTGGCAATTTCATGTTCCGATTTTTCCTGGCCATTTAAAACCGGTAAATAAGGGCTATTAAAGTGCTTTGATAAAGCCAGGTTAATGTCAAAGTCGATGCCGGCGGCATGCCGAGAAAGTTCCATACCTTGGACTAAAACAAAATCATAAGATTGTTGTAATTGTTTAAATTGCGCTACCAGTCTTTCAAACAAGGTATGTTTGTGATTTTCACTGAGGAGTTCGGTCGCTTCAGAAAGGTGCATACCATGCATTTGCTCAATCGGCATGGGTAATTGAAAGAAGTGTTGAATAAACCGGGTATCAAGATCGTCAGGTGTCGCAATCAAGGGTTTAAAAAAAGCGATTTTTTCAAACCGTTGTCTCAGTAACGACATCATCCCTAACGAGATTAATAAACTACCGGAATGACGTTCTCGGGGTGCGATAAATAAGCTATTGGATTCCATATACGCTCAACCTTTTGGTGTCTCCACATTTTAAGGGAAAATCTCCTCCTAAAAGGATTGTTTTTTGTCATTAAGGGGTTGAATCAACGTTTAATTAACACTTGGTTAACGCTTTTGCAGGTTAATTCAATTAAAATAACTTTTTGAGACCTTTGCACGAGACGGCTACAAGTATAAAAAGGGTTAAAATTTCCGATATTTTCGTTAAAAAACTGGCCAATAGCCGGCTATTCGCTGCGTTTTTTGCCTCAATATGAAAAATTTTTCCACATTTTTGTTTCGCGTCCCACCCATGCAAAAATCTCTTTTTAATCAAAACTTGGAGTTTTGTGTTGCCGTTTTATTCACCGCTTCCGCTTTCTTTATACGTGCACTACCCATGGTGCCAGCGCAAATGCCCTTATTGTGATTTTAATTCACATAGCCTTAGTGCTGCTCAGGGCAAAAAAATGTCGTCAAGTGTCGAGGCCGCTCAAGAACAGCGCTATCTTGATGCGCTGATTCGTCAATTAGAGCAAACGCTGCCTCAAATTTGGGGGCGGCCGATTCAGTCCATTTTTTTTGGCGGTGGCACGCCCAGCCTAATCAGCGAAGCAGGTTTAGATGGGTTTTTGTCGAAAGCGAGAGCTTTATTGGGGTTTGGCTCTGAGGTTGAAATTACTCTGGAAGCCAATCCCGGCACTGTCGATTATGAAAAGTTTGCCGGCTTTCGAGAGGCGGGGGTGAATCGACTGTCAATTGGCGTGCAAAGCTTTAATGATCAAAAGCTGGCAGCCTTAGGGCGGATACATTCTGCACAAGAGGCCATTCGGGCTATCGAAGCAGCACATGAAGCAGGGTTTCATAACCTCAATGTGGATTTAATGTTTGCTTTGCCTGAGCAAACTTTATCTCAAGCGCAAAAGGATATGGCCTTGGCGATTGAATTGGCTCCCAGCCATATTTCGCATTATCAACTCACCTTAGAGCCTAACACTCCTTTTTACAAGCAGCCGCCGCCCTTACCAAATGAGGATTCGGCTTGGGATATGCAGCAGGCTTGTCAGTCACAATTGGCTGAAGCAGGCTATCAACATTATGAGGTGTCTGCCTATGCTAAAAATAACCAGGCCTGCCAACATAACCTGAATTATTGGCAGTTTGGTGATTACATTGGATTGGGCGCGGGCGCTCATGGCAAAATTACCGATGCGCCGAATGGACAAATTAGGCGCACACAAATGCCTGCTTCTCCCGGTGGCTATATTGAAATGATTGAGCATGGTAAAATGGGTCATCAGATCTTGCTAACGGATGAAGATGCCCGCTTTGAATTTATGTTGAATGCGTTACGGCTACAACAAGGGTTTGATTTATCGCTATTTGAACAGAGAACCGGATTATCGTTACAAGTACTTGATGCAACGATTACGCAGTGGATCGCTTCGGGTTGGGTGGAAGCTGACTTGATTCAAGCTCAAAATGTACTGCGTTTAACGGCATCAGGCAAAGCCTACTTGAATAATGTGTTAGAACAACTGTTGCCATAAACAAACATCCAAATGAACACCTAAACGAATCCGATAACGAAATAGAGAATATTATGTCTGAACAAGCTGGACAGCCATTAAAACCAGAGAAAAAGGTCTATGACAATGATCATAAGTGCCCGATCAAAGAGGCCAGATTAGCCAAGTTGAAAGGACGCCCACAATCGCCTATTCGAAAATGGTTAAATCGTTTGTTATTGGTTTTTATAGGCATTCCCGTTATCGCATTATTGGGGTTTGTCGGGGCGATTTCTTTAATTGATTTCAATCAGTACAAACCGCAAATTGAAGCCGAATTTCAAAAAATGCTTGGCTATGAAATGAATATTCAAGGGGGCATCGAGGTGACGCCTTTGCCTTTTTCATTGCAGGTGAATCAAATTATTTTGAAAAATCCACCGGGATTTAGCCGAGAAAATTTAGCACAGATTCAATCCCTGCGCGCCAGTTTGTCGTTGACGAGTTTATTTTTGCAACGTCGATTAGATTTTCTCGGTGTTGAATTTGATTCACCACAGCTTTATCTTGAAGTTTTGTCATCCGGTCAGAAAAACTGGCAAGGGATTAAAAATCACTTGCTGCACGCTGTTGACAATCAACCGTCTCAGTCAGGGTTTCAAAAAGTAGCTGATCCGTTGGTTGCAGATGGATCAAGTGAGGAAGCGCTCTTTTCATGGCGGTTGGATAGTTTAATTTGGCAGAACAGCCGTGTTGAGTGGGTGAATCAACAAACATTGACCAGTTGGACGCTCGAAAAATTCGATTTGATGGCTTTTGATCTTACACCCAATCAGCCGTTTAAACTGATTACCAACTTTGACCTGACTACTTCACTGATGGCGGCAGATGTGTCTGCTCATTTGACCTCGTGGCTCACTTTAAATAATCGTTTGTCCCAGTGGCAATTGACCGATTGGGTGGGCAATGTGCGGTTAATGCTGCCTGTGACTGCCGGTGTTCCGGAAACACGTGTCGAACTGGCCGGCGACGCTGCAAGCTTCTCTTCGGAAAACAACCTGTTTCACGTGAAACGTGCCCAGTTTCGCTCGCTAGAATCAACCGTGATGACAGACTTCTCTGGTTCAATCCAGGCTGGCGCCGTCTCCCACCAAGGCAAAATGATTGCCAAACAAATTAATTTAAGACACTGGTTTCGACATGCCGGCATCGCGTTGCCGATGTTTATAAATGATCAGGCATTAACCGATTTTTCGGTTTCCTTAGATTGGTCACAAGCACCTGATCAGCTGAGCATTGAGCAATTGGTTTTGCAGTTAGATGGCAGTGTGTTGCAAGGCAGCGTATGGCGAAAAACACCTGCCAAGACTGGCGCATCGCCTAAGTTACAGTTTGACCTGACCTTAGAAGGGCTGGATTTGGAAACCTACCGTTCCGAAATTAAAATGCCTTCATCGGACAGTCAATCAAAACCGTCTGAAGCCGGTATGAAAACGGAAACCTATTTGCCCATCGGCTTACCCATTGCGACTTTGCAAGCGTTGAATGCGCAAGGCCAATTACAGGGGAAACAGTTGAAATGGTGGCAAATGCAAATTGATACGTTAGATTTAACCTTAGCCGCGAATCAAGGTCACCTGACATTAGCGCCTTTAGACGCAACCCTATATGGGGGTACATTACGCGCTAAGTTACAACTGGATGTGACCGGTTCAACACCCGCTTATGAAGGATCTGCAAAATTTATCGATTTGAAGCTGCTGCCTTTTTTGTCTGATGGATGGAAAATGCAACAATTGGAAGGCATCTTGAATGGCCATTTTGATTTTGCTACTCAAGGCGTGAATGGTATATTGCTGACACAAAATATGCAGGGAAATCTTGCCGTTGACATCCGCCAAGGTCATTTAAAAGGCATAGATTTTAATAAGCTATTAGCCGGCCAAATTTCTAGCGCAGCCAGCAAAACTGCCTTTTCAGAACTAAAACTAAAAAGTCATATCCAAAAAGGCCGACTGGTTTTGGATCGACTCAACCTAAACAGTGAACGATTCTCAGCCATTGGTACAGGACAGTTGTCAATGTTAAAAGGAACTTTTGATGGCAAGTTGTTTACCACTTATCATACCCCTCCAGCGTCGCTAGAAACCTTTGCGGGACTAGAGATTCCGATTAAGATAAAAGGGCCGATTGAACAATTGCGTTGGACCCTTGAGCTAGAAAAATTGATGAATAGTTCAGCCAATCAGCAAAAATTATTTGAGCGTTTAAATAACGTTATGGGTCAATCGGTGCGTTAAGACGATTCCGCTGTCTGATGGGTTTTGACAAACACCAGATCCCAAACGCCATGCCCTAGACGTTGACCTCGTTGTTCAAACTTGGTTAAGGGGCGATAATTGGGTCTGGGGGTAAATTGGCCGCTACCGCTCAGATTTTTAAAAGCCTTTGTTTCAGACATCACCTTCATCATCTGCTGGGCGTAATCTTCCCAGTCTGTTGCCATATGAAATAGTCCACCTGACTTTAAGTGCTCAGCGATTTTTGCGACAAATTCAGCTTGAACAATGCGGCGCTTTTTATGCTTACTTTTGTGCCAAGGGTCTGGAAAAAATAAGTAGACGGCATCTAAACTGTTTTTTGGAATTTTTTGGTTCAATACATCAATCGCATCTTCATTAAAAACACGAATATTATTCAGTTGTTTGGCTTCAATCAGTTTTAACAAAGCACCGACCCCCGGGCGATGGACTTCAATGCCAATATAGTTATTTTCAGGATGGCGTTCAGCCATTTCAGCTAGGCTTGATCCCATGCCAAAACCAATTTCAACAAGGGTTGGGGCTTTGCGCCCAAATAGCGTCTCAAAGCACAAGAGCTGTTCATCAAGCGCTAAGCCGACATTGGGCCAGAGGCTATCAATGGCATTTTGCTGAGAAGCCGATAGTCGGCCTTGTCTGAGTACAAAACTCTTAATGCGTCGTTTTTCGAGGTGAGCAGTCGGGTTTTCTTTTGTCATAATGAGACGACCTTTAGCCAAATGCTGGTTATTATAGCTTAAATGTGTATGATAACCATTTGCCTTATTCAAATATCCTTAACCCCTTTTATGCACTCAACCACGCCTGAATCACAGCTTGATTTTTCGACAGCCTTAATAAACTGGTTTGACCAATTTGGTCGTCATGATTTGCCTTGGCAAAAACAGCCCAGTGTGTATCGCGTATGGGTATCGGAAATCATGTTGCAACAAACCCAAGTGCAAACGGTGATTCCTTATTACGAGCGCTTTATGGCTCGTTTCCCAACTGTTCAAATATTGGCAGAGGCTTCTCAAGAAACGGTTTTGGCGCATTGGTCCGGGCTCGGATATTATGCGCGTGGCCGAAATTTATGGAAAGCTGCGCGTCTTGTTGTTTACGACTATCAGGGCGTTTTCCCGCATAGCCTAGCGGGAATGATGGCCTTGCCCGGCATTGGTCGTTCAACGGCGGGCGCGATTTTGGCGATTGCTAACCAGCAGCGTCATCCGATATTGGATGGGAATGTCAAACGGGTATTATGTCGTTATGATGCAGTGGATTTTTGGCCCGGTGAAAAAGTGACGCAACAACAATTATGGCATAGAGCGGAGCAGTTAACCCCTTATGAGCGCATTGCGGATTATACTCAGGCGATAATGGATTTGGGCGCAACGCTTTGTCGCCGCAGCAAGCCTTTGTGTGAACAGTGCCCTGTGGCAAAAAACTGCCAGGCCTGGAACACCGGAGCTGTTTCGAAATATCCTGTTAGTCAACCCAAATCGATCAAACCTCTTCGCTCAACGATGGTATTACTGTGTTGCAACCAACAGGGGGAGGTTTGGTTGCAAAAACGTCCACAAACCGGTATTTGGGGCGGGCTTTGGAGTTTGCCTGAATTCGACTTAGAAACCGGTTTCAATCAGATTACCTGTTTGGTAGAAGGCCGCAACGCCATGGCGCACAATCTGATAAAATGGCCTGAATTTAAACATACATTTACCCACTATCACCTCATGATTCAACCGGTTGTATTGGTGGATGTCCAGCAGGTTTTGCTTGAAGGAGAGTGGGTTTCTTTGCCGTCAGCCCTTAAAAGAGGGTTGCCGGCGCCCATCCGAAAATTGATTGAAAAATTAGGAGAATAACCATGTCTAGAATCGTTAACTGTGCAAAATTAGGTCAAGCATTAGAAGGGCTGGATTTTCAACCCTTTCCAGGGCCTTTGGGTCAGAAGGTTTATGAGAATATTTCCAAAGAAGCTTGGAAGCAATGGTTAGCTCAACAAACCATTCTGATCAATGAATATCGTTTATCGAGCCTTGATCAAAAGGCACAGAATTTTTTGAAAGAAGAAATGCAAAAGTTTTTATTTGGCGGTGATGATATTGAATTACCGGATGCTTCTCAAGCGGTTGACTAAGTCGGTGGGTAAACGCCACCAATAAAATTCATCCATTGGTCAAATTCGTTATAATTTTTGTATAACAAAACATTTATTTGGTGTGGACTTAAAATGAGATTGTCAAATGGCTGAGCTTGTAGACATATTTATTGGGCGCCAACCGATTTTTGATCGCCAAAAACAGGTTTATGCCTATGAACTTTTGTTCCGTGCCAATACCGATCACAATGAAGCGGTCATTTTAGAGCCGGATGTCGCAACCGCTCAAGTGATGATGAACTTGTTTGGTGATATGGGGCTGAAAAATGTGGTTGGCGAACGCAAAGCCTTTATCAACTTTACTGAAGCCATGTTGTTGAATGAAAACAGGCCCTTCTTTCCAAGAAATCAGGTGGTGATAGAAGTCCTAGAAGATGTTAAAGTTTCTGTGAACTTGATAGCCGCTTTAAAAAAACTCCGCAAGCTGGGTTATCGGATTGCCTTAGATGATTATATTTTTAATCCGGAGTTAGCAGAGCTGGAGCAGTATGCAGATTTAATTAAGGTTGAAATTTTAGATGTGCCGCCGATTGATTTAGCGAGACATGTGCCACGTTTAAAGTCTCAGGGGATTCGGTTGTTGGCTGAAAAAGTTGAAACCCAACAACAGTATGATTTTTGTCACCAACTTGGCTTTGATTTCTTTCAAGGCTACTTTTTTTCCAAACCAACGATTATCAAGGGACGGTCTCTTCCTCCGAGTAGGTTAGCAATCATACAGTTAATGTCCCAAGTTTATGACCCCAATATTGATATGAAGACCTTAGCTGAAACCATTAGTCGAGATGTCAGTTTAAGTCAGAAGTTATTGAAATTTGCAACTACTCAAGGTGGGCAGTATCAAGTGACCTCCATTCAAGATGTGGTTCTGCGCTTTGGGTTGAATCGGTTGCAAAGTTGGACCAGTTTACTCATGTTATCCGGTACCAAAGATAAGCCGCCCGAATTATTTAGAACAGCGCTGATTAGGGCAAAATTTTGCGAACTGGTGGGTCGCCAAGCCAATGACTTCTCTCAAGACAGTTACTTCACCGTCGGGCTGTTTTCTTGTTTAGATGCACTAATGGATCAATCTTTGGATGACTTGTTAAAAGAATTGAATTTTGAACGGTCCATCAAGCAAGCCTTGCTAGAGGAACATGGCTCTTTAGGCGTGGCATTGAAAGCGGTTAAGGCAATAGAGCAAGGGCAAACGGATTTTGAATTACCAAAAAAATTAACCCCATCCGAGTTATCCAGGCTTTATCTACTGGCAATGGAATTTAGTCAAAATATGGATTTAGGCGCGTAAAAATGGCCAGGCCTGGCCATTTTTTATAATCGAAGTGTCGCTATTTATGTTTTTAGGTCGATGAATTGTGTTGAATATTTAATTTGCGCATTTTTTCCCAAAGATTCTTGCGGCTAATGCCTAGTGATTGCGCGGTTTCGCCTATTTTCCAATGAAATTGTTCCAGTGTTGATACTATATAACCTCTTTCACATAGTGCGATATAGTCAGATAAATGTTTGTCACTTGCAAGTTGTTCATTGGATTGAATATTTAAATTTAGCGCATCGGCGTTAATGGTTCGGCCATCGCTCATAATCACTGCTCGCTGCAAAATATTTTTGAGTTGGCGAATATTACCCGGCCAAGCATAAGTTAATAAAGCCGTTTTGGCTTGTTGCGATAGCACATAAGCTCCGCCCCCTTTAGGTGGGGTGAATTCCGATAAAAATTGTTCTGCAAGGGGTAAAATATCTTCAATTCGTTCTCTAAGTGGCGGAATTTGAATGTTAAATACGGCTAATCGATAATATAAATCTTCACGAAATAACCCTTCCATAATATGTTGTTCTAAATCTTGATGCGTTGCACTGACTAAATTGACATGGATTTCAATGGGGGTCTCACCGCCAACACGATATAAAATTCGTTCTTGTAATACGCGCAACAGCTTAACTTGCATCGCTAAGGGCATTTCACCTATTTCGTCTAAAAACAGGGTGCCATTAAAGGCCCTTTCAAACACCCCTTTGTGCTGTCGATCGGCTCCGGTAAAAGCCCCTTTTTCATGTCCAAACAATTCTGATTCAATCAGATTTTCTGCAATGGCACCACAGTTTATGGCAATAAATGGGTGTTTGTGTGCGTTTTTAGGAAACCTGGTATTGTGTAACAATTTTGCGACCCGTTCTTTGCCAACACCGGATTCACCGTGAATTAGCACATTTGAATCATGATAGGCGAGTCGTTTGATCATGATCGCAATTCTTTTCATCGGGGGTGAAACGCCTAGCAGCTTGTCGGACTTTCCGACCGTAAAATGTTAAACTCGCTAGGTATTTAAAATCCCCGAGAAAGTGAAAAATTCATGAGCGATAAGTTCCGCCAAGTCGACCGAAACACCCTGTTTTTGCTGCCGCCCTCAATGGACGATTGGTTGCCTGAAGACCATCTTGCCCGCTTTGTCGTTGAGATTGTCGGGCAGCTTGATTT
>Ga0210051_1005553_pt1 | contig 12040 bp, 13 predicted proteins | sample CryGey092014_all_FD_185464 | JGI IMG/M metagenome (GOLD analysis project Ga0210051, IMG submission 185464) | Groundwater microbial communities from aquifer - Crystal Geyser CG23_combo_of_CG06-09_8/20/14_all (SPAdes) (version 2) | ecosystem: Environmental > Aquatic > Deep subsurface > Groundwater...
AACACGCCTCCTCGGTAAAGAAAGCCTTTTGAAAGCCCAGCAAGCTCAGCTCTTTATATCGACCAGGCATCTCTCGCCTCCGATACAGGAGCCTACCTGACTTTGGCAGCTAAGTCAATAAGCACTTTCTTCAATATTGGCGAACTCTGTGAGTCCGATGAGTCCATTTCACATGCTGCTTTTATAGCACGTCCAAACCATGTGTGTCAACAATACTTCGTACCAATTCTCGACAATCTCCACCGGAACGGGCAGTATGCGGCAACTCCCACGAAAAAAGCTGTGGATAACCCGCTCAAATCACCGGCTTCCCGCTTTTTCAGCAGACTCGATATAAGCCATCACATCCCTCGCCAGAGGGAACTGCGCCTCTCCCGGCCAGAGCCATTCGAGCTTCAGACGAAATCCACCCATCGCGTCTGAAACGAATTCATCCCCGATCGCAACCGGCTCCAGCGACTGCCCGCCGCGCCGAAAGAAGTGCGCTCTCCGCTCGATCGGGTCAAGCACCCAGTATTCCCGCACTCCACCCTCGTCGTATGCGTGCAGCTTCTCCTCGAGGTCATAGGCGCGCATGTTGGGGGAGATGATCTCGATGGCCACATCGGGAGGTCCATCCAGGTAATTGCGGGTGACACGATTCAAGCTTGCCGTCCCGATAAACATCACGTCCGGTTCATAGCCGCGGGCTGGTGAGAGTCGAGTCGTGTACCTCGAACCGAGGACCGTGCCCAAACCCCGGGCCCCGACGAACTCATGGAGAATTTTTGTCAAGAACGCCTGCAATTCTTCATGCTCGTAGCTTGCCGGTGACATAATGTACATCTCCCCATTGTGGAGTTCCACCTTCAGGTTGTCGGGGGACATGAAGAGAAACTCCTCGAACGTCATAGGAGTTGCTGCCTTCGGGATTCGAGAGGGATTGAGTGTGTCGGCGATCATCATGGCTTCCTGCACCCTGCCACCTTCAGTGAACGGTGCCCCCGTGGCGGAGACACCCGCCTTCCATGAGACCATTAACCATCATGGATTTCAGGTACTCAACCGATGGCTCGCTGAGACAGAAGGAGTAGTCCTTCAGAGCGGAATCGGGATCTCGCCCCAGCTTGACTCGGAACACGGGATTCTCGGCCACCAGCATGGCGATCTGCTGCAACTGGCACTCGTCGATGGCGTCGAGGGCGCGCTGTACTTCTTCTCGAAGCGCCCCTTGCCGTTCGGAGTGGAGGACTCTTTCGTATTCTTCTCTCGCTCGCGAGAAACTGCCTTCCTGGTGGTAGAGCGAAGCCAGCTTGAGCCGGTTCAACCCATCGAGGGGGGAGATCGCCAGAGTCTGGCGAATGGTTCTCTCAGCAGAGCGCAAGTCGCCCTTCTGCATATACGCAAACGTCAACACATCCAGAACAAACAAATTCCTCGGCACCCGCTTGTGGATCGCCAGCGCTTCATCGATCACAGCGCCGACGCTCCCCAAGTCGTGCAGGCACTCCAACAGCGCTTCACCGATTTCGACGGCGTAAGGACATCTCTGTCTGCCTTCGCGAAGGATGGCCGCCGCCTCTCCCGTGCATCCCTGCTGCCTGTGGATACCGGCAATCCTCAGGTAGTAGCGAGGGTCGTCGGGATCCGTTGCCAGGGCGCCGCGCAATGCAGCGATGGCCTCGTCGTTCTGCCCCCTCTGCATGTGTGCTTCGGCCAGGATTTCATAGACTGTTCCCTGATTCACGTCCTGTTCCAGAGACCGGCGACACTCCTCAATAGCTTCGTCGGGCTTCTCCTGCTGGAGGAACATCTCGGCAAGACAGCGGTGGATCAGAGGCCCGCGGCATCCGCGGGTAAGACCACGTTCAAGCTCTCTGACTGCCCGGCCAAACTGCCTTTGCAGAGCGTAGTTCTCTGCGAGAAGGCAGAGCAGGGCTTCGGAATTGGGGCGCGCCCTGAGCGCTCGGATCAACAGGGGAATCACTTCAGTCACGGAGCCGAGAGCGTGGTGGCATTCGCTGAGCCCCACATGCGCCCGTTCCCACTCGGCTCCCACTGGTATCTGGTGGATCAATTGCTGGAACAATTCAGCGGCCTGCTCGTAATCGCGCGAAGCGACCATCTGTTCTGCGCGCTGCAATCCATGCGCAAACTGCTCGTCGGGTTGAGAAGACGGGTCAATGTTGTGGGGCTGTTTCATCTCTTCGCAGTTTCTCCCGTGGCCAATCGTGTAATCGGTCGCGGCGTCTCCAACGCCAGAGCTCAACCGCCGGGCGTCGCAGCGGTCTCAGGAGATGCCGATACCGGAACCCCAGCATCCTTTCCAGCGCCTGCCGAGGTCGCCCGTCTCGGCGCGCCACCGTTGTTGGAGTCGCCCACGTCCCGGAGCATGTCTGCGATAGCGGCGGGGTTATCGACGATGCGACTCAGTTCCTCACCATCGATGGTTTCCTTATTAAGCAGAACTTCCACGATGGCACCGAGGATTTCGCGGTTGGCCGTCAGAAGCTCTCGCGCCTTGGCGAAACAGTCATCGACCATGGAACGCACTTCCCTGTCGATGGCGCTGGCCACCTCTTCGCTGTAATTGCGGTCCTCGACAATCTCCCGACCCAGGAAAATGGGACCATGGCGGCGTCCGAGTGTGACCGGCCCCAGCTTGTCGCTCATGCCGAACTCACAAACCATCCGACGAGCTATGTCGGTAACACGCTCCAAGTCGTTCTCGGCGCCCGTCGTGGCCTCCGCGAAGACGATCTCCTCCGCAACTCTTCCTCCAAGCAGTATCGTCATGTTGTCGATCAACTCCGATCTGCTGGTAATGTAATGGTCCTCCAATGGCACCTGCATGGTGTAACCAAGCGCCATCCCGCGCGGGAGAATCGTCACCTTGTGAACGGGATCCGCGTTGGGAAGCAGTTTCGAGACAAGAGCGTGCCCCGCTTCGTGGAAGGCCAGAACCTTCTTCTCTTTGTCGTTGATGATGCGACTGCGCCTTTCCGGACCAGCGACAACTCGCTCAACCGATTCCTGGAACTCCGTTGTATCGATCGTGTTCTTGTCGCGTCGAGCGGCGAGCAGGGCCGCCTCATTTACCATGTTGGCGAGGTCAGCGCCCGAAAAGCCTGGCGTCCGCCGGGCCAACAACTCGAGGTCGACTCCCTCCGCCAGCGGTTTGCCCTTCGTATGCACTTTGAGGATTTCCTCGCGCCCCCGTGCGTCCGGGTTGTCAACCACGATCCTCCGGTCGAACCGCCCGGGACGGAGCAGGGCCGGGTCAAGGACATCCGGTCGGTTGGTCGCTGCGATGAGGATGACTCCCAGATTGGGATCGAAACCATCCATTTCAACCAGCAACTGATTGAGCGTCTGCTCTCTCTCGTCGTGGCCACCGCCCAGACCCGCGCCGCGTTGCCGTCCGACCGCATCGATTTCGTCAATGAACACAATGCAGGGCCGGTTCACCTTCGCCTGCTCGAAGAGGTCCCGGACGCGGGATGCACCCACTCCGACGAACATTTCCACAAAATCGGAGCCGCTGATGTGAAAGAACGGAACACCCGCCTCACCAGCGATAGCACGCGCCAGCAATGTCTTTCCTGAACCCGGAGGCCCCAGTAGGAGAACTCCCTTGGGAATTTTGGCGCCAAGCGCTTGGAATTTTTCAGGGTGCTTCAGGAAGTCGATGACCTCCTCCAATTCCTCCTTGGCTTCTTCTATCCCTGCAACGTCCTCAAAGGTCACTTTTGGGAGATTGTCACCGTGGCGACGTGCGCGGCTTCTCCCGAACGCCATCGCCTGATTTCCACCCATCGCCTGCGCGCGCATGATGAACATCCACAGGGCGACAAAGAAGATCAGGGGAAGCAGAATTGAGAGGATAAATGTGCTGAACCAACTGGAAGCAAAAGGTTTTTTGATGTCGATGTTGATTCCGTGTTCTTTGAGCGTCGGGATCGTCGTCTCGTCCCTCTGACCTTGCGGGAGGCGGGCTATGAAATCCTTGCCGCTGTCCCTGAGTTTCCCGGCGGCGGTCTCGCCGTCGATCTGAATCTTGTTGTCGGCAATATTTGCGTTTTCCACGGCGGTCAGAAGCTCACCGTAGGTGATCAGTTCCGGCCCATATTCGGGCGTTCTGGTTTTCAGGGCTGCATAGGCTACCATCGCCAACAACAGACAAAAGGCCATCGTCTTTATGAATTTTCCCACTCCCTGCAGTCACCTCCTGCCGAAGGGCTCTCCGGTCGCAAATAGACCTCGAGAATCCGTCGGGTCCCATTCGTAATCTTGTATCGGTCGTCCAACCGGCAACCCATGACCCACGCGATATCAGTCGCGGAGACCAGCAGAGGAGTTCGGCACCTCTGTCGTCGCGGTATCTTCGAGTTGACGAAGAAATCTTGCAACTTCTGTGTTCCCTTCGCGCCCAGAGGGCGGAACCGGTCACCGGGACGAGGGCACCGCACTGTCAACTGCCCCACCAGGTCCGCGTCGATCCAAGCAGTCTCGGGGTTGCGTGGGATCGCACACCCATGAGGGCGGTCGAAAACCCGCGTCTCGACGCGAGCAGCGAACTGCGCCAACCAAGTCGTCCCCTGAAGCGGAACGGGTGTCTCCCGCACAGCATCAGCATCGCCCGGCGATCCGTGAACGGAGTAGAACACCAACTCATTGGGTGTCGTCTCAACCTCTACTCCACCGGGAAGCGTGAACCGACCACGCGCAACGCCGCCGTTCAACCAGTGTAACAGGTTTTCCACGTGTTGGAAATTCAATTCTGCCCGGGGGCAGCACAGGGACTGAAAAACATGCCGCACAATACGGCGCTGCAAAGCACGATCAAGTTGGGAGAAGCGTGACCGGTCGAGCATCTCCTCGGAGCTTCCATCTCCCCCCATTCCTTTTCGTAGCTCGGCCAGTACGACGAACGACTGCTCGCGCAAAAAGGCGTCTTCGTCCTCACACAAAGACATCAACTGACCGACCCGCCTATCGATATCCGGACAAATTTTCTCGCGGATCTCTGCCAGAACTTGATGACGGATACGGTTTCTGAGGTGGCGCGTGTCGGCATTGGTGGCATCCACCTTCGGTTGGATTCCAAGCGACGCGAGATAGCGATCAACTTCCTCATGCGTGCAGTCAATGAGGGGACGAATGAGCCGCGGGGCGACGCCTCCATCCGGGTATTCCGTGAAAAGAATCGGTCTCATGGAGGAGAGACCTGACATCCCGGCTCCCCGAAACAGGTGCATGAAGAACGTTTCGGTGCGATCCTCCAGCGTGTGCCCCAGCGCCACCGCCTGAGCGCCGTGTCTCGCCGAGACTCTTGCCAGGAACCCGTAGCGAGCCTCGTGTGCCGCCGACTCAACCGAGAGCCTATTCTCCTCGGCGAGTCGTCCGACGTCCTCCTGCTCCACGCACGCGGGTAGACCCAGCGACGCGGCCAAGCCCTGCACAAATTCCGCGTCGGCGGTGCTGTCAGGTTCCCTCAATCCGTGGTTTAGATGAGCAACCACAATCTGGCGCAAGCCCGTCTCAGCCTTGAGAGCGTGAAGCGCTGCCAGCAGGGCGCAGGAATCTCTTCCGCCGGAGACCGCTACCACGACCACATCTCCGCAACGAAGCATGCCGTGGCGGTTGATAGTCGTTTGGACCCTTTCGAGAAAGGCGCCGGTCACTGTTGTCACCTGAGAGTTGGGAACGTTCAACCGTAGCCCACGGCAAGGGGGCCGGCCGGTGTTGATTGTCCATAAATTGGGGACCGCACTACAGGTCGGCGAGGCAAAGTTCCTTCCCTACAATTCGGCGGAACGCTTCCCGATACTTCTCGGAGGTTCGCACAACTACTTCCGAAGGAAGCTCAGGGCCGGGATAGGTCTTGCCCCAACTCAACGTCTCAAGATAGTCGCGGACGTACTGCTTGTCGAAACTATCCTGGGGCCCACCGGGCTGGTACGATTCGGCGTCCCAGAAGCGGGAGGAATCGGGAGTAAGAACTTCATCCACCAATATGAGCCTGTCGCCGCCGCATCCGTCGTCAACAAAACCAAGCTCAAACTTGGTGTCGGCGAGAATAATGCCGCAACTTGCCGCATAGGAGGAACCTTTCTCGTAGACCGCGAGGCTGGCATCCCTGAGTTGCCGTGCGGTGTCGGAACCCACCAGCTCAGCCACGCGCTCAAAGGAAACATTCTCATCGTGGCCGGTTTCCTGCTTGGTCGCAGGTGTGAAAAGCGGGTGCGGCAACTTGTCTGACTCGCGCAATCCTGCAGGAAGCTTGATGCCGCAGACGCTCTGTGATTGCTGATACTCCTTCCAGCTCGAACCCGCGAGATAGCCGCGAACGACACACTCGATAGGGGTGACCTTCGCCTTGCGAGTGATCATGCTGCGGCCGCGCAGCGCAGCTCGGTGCGACGCGAACGGCTCAGGGTAGTCTGCCACACTGGAGGTGATGTAGTGATTGGGGATGATGTCCTTCGTCAGGTCAAACCAGAAAAGGGAGAGCTGCGTCAGGACAGTCCCTTTCCACGGGATCCCCGTGGGCAGCACAACGTCGAAAGCCGACAGTCGGTCGGAGGCAACGAGCAATAGCTGCTCTGTCTCCCCATGCACCGAAGGAATCTCAAAGATATCGCGAACCTTTCCTTTCCTGTCGGGACCTCGCTCACCCAGTTGAGTCTGAACAAGAATTTCGGGAGCTGCCACTTCGTTCGCTCTCCTTTACGACCTACTCTGTCACGTGGATGACGTTGGTGATCTGCGGAACGATATCCGTCTCCTGAATTCGCTGGATCGACCGGTCCACGGCCTTCTGTCGCGCCCGGTGGGTAATCCAGACAACCTCTGCTAAACGCCCCTGTTCTCCTTTCTGGATCATCGAGGCGATGCTGACCCCCTCCTCACCGAGGATGCCAGCGATTCTTGCGAGAACGCCGGGTCGGTCTGCAACGAGCATGCGGAAATAGAACATGGACTTGACATCTTCGTATCTTCTCAAAGGCAGCGACTGGTCACACGTGCAAGGAATCCTTCCAGTGGCCCCATGGAGGATGTTCCGCGCAGTGTCGATGATGTCCGCGACAACGGCGCTGCCTGTCGGCCCGGCACCGGCGCCCTTTCCGTAGAACATCACGCGCCCCACGCCATCCCCTTCCACCATGATCGCGTTGAATTCGTCGCTGACGGAAGCCAGTGGGTGCTCGACCGGCAGCAGCGTGGGATGGACGCGAAGCTCAAATCCCTCACTTTCAGACTGCGCGATGGCCAGCAGTTTGATGACGTACCCCAGTTCGGCCGCATAGCGGATGTCCTGAATCCGGATTCGGGAGATGCCTTCCCGGAAGATTTCCTCGACAGGGATACGAGAACCGAAAGCGATGGCGCTGACGATGGCCAGCTTGTATGCCGCGTCGTGGCCGTCGACATCGGAACTGGGGTCGGACTCGGCAAATCCCTTCTGCTGCGCTTCCCGTAGCGCCTCGTCAAAATCGAGACCCTCGCGTGCCATGCGTGTCAGGATATAGTTAGTGGTGCCATTCAGTATCCCAGTGACTCGCTCGATACGGTTGGCTGCGAGACTCTGCTTCAGCGGGGTAATCAGTGGAATGCCGCCGGCAACGCTGCCCTCAAAGTTGACATCGACTCTCTTCTCCCGTGCGGCGTCCATCAACTGAGCACCGTGCTTCGCCAGCAGTTCCTTATTGGCGGTGACAACGCTCTTCCCTTGTTCAATGGCGCTCAGGAGCAACGCGCGAGCAGGCTCTACGCCGCCCATTACTTCCACCACAATCTCCACAGCGGGATCGTTCACAATCTCCCATGCATCCTCTGTCAGCAGATCAGGGGCGACGTCCACACTACGCGGTTTGTCTTTTTGTCGTACCGCAATCCGCCGTATGTTGATTCCGCATCCCGCGCGTCGGCGGATCAAGTCGCTGTTTCGCTGTAGTAGCTCAAACGTCCCGGAACCGACGGTTCCGAGACCGATAAGCCCAATGTTGATTGCGCCCTCTTTCATGTCCCTGCTACCCATCCGCTCTTTCGATAATCACCAAGGTGTCTCCGTGCTGAACCAATTGTTCAGTTGCGGCTGGAACGGCGATGACTCTACCATTGACTTCGGCGGTGATCTCGTTGAAAACCTTCATGGCCTCCACGAGTCCGATGGTCTGTCCCTCTTCGACTAAGCCGCCAACTTCCACAAACGGTTCTGTCCCGGGACTCGGTGAACGATAGAAAATTCCCACCATCGGCGAGATAATTCTCACCAGATTGGGATTCGTTTCCGGCAACGCTTTGTCGGTTGCCTGTGAAGCAAGGGCCGGTGATGCAAGTCTGGGTGCGCTCTCTCCCCGTAAGAAGTTCCTTGTCAGGCACTCCCGCCGAGAGTCATCTCCTCGCCGAATGCGAAATTTCTCCCCTTCGCTATGGACCGTCAGTTCCGCCAGGTCCTCGTCTATTACGAGTTGAATGAGGGACTGGATTTGGTCGCGTTCTGCATCCTGCACGGCTTACCTGCCATTCTGAAGCTGGTGGGGTCGCAATGCTGCGCCTGGCTTCGACATTGCGCGCGCCGCGTAAGGGTCTCTGGAACACCCCTGGCGGGTGTCATGAATGTTGGGGCCTTCGCGGACGCGTACGGTGGCTTCCGGAAGCGAAGAAATGGTAGCGGCGCAGGGACTCGAACCCCGGACACGCGGATTATGATTCCGCTGCTCTAACCAACTGAGCTACGCCGCCGCCGCATTGTGAGTCACAGTCATGTCCCCGCCGCCACTGCCTGCAACGGAAGAGCAATGGGTTACTGCGCAATTCCATCGGAGCAGTGGAGCTGGACATCAAGACATGGAACCTCGCCTCTTCTTTTTCCGGCGTCGCTTCTTCGCTTTCTTCTCCTCGATAGCCTGTCGTCTGGCCTCGGCATCCCTTCGCACGTTGTCTTCCAGCGTGGTCTCCAGAGACAGCAGCGAATTTCTATCCAAGGACATCAGTCTCTCGTAATCTGCTTTCAGCATATCCGTCAGTCGCTCCCGTGTCACCGGCCATACACCGTCTTTCTGTGTAGTTACAGACGGAAAAGCCGTTGGTCATCCGGCATGTCACCACCGGAATCTCTCTATGAGGCGTGGACATTGTAACAACAAGATTTGCTGAGTGTCAATAAGCGGCGGTATGCATTATACTCGTTACGAATGAAAACCCACCGTTCGCGAGGTGTGGCCATACTCCGTGGGATAAAGCTCCAGCATCGTAGGTCTTCACCACAGCGCTGACCTTGTTCTCCTTCTGCATTCCCTAACCCTCCGGAAAAAATATCGCGCGCCCTACCCCGATAAATCGGGGTAGGGCAAAGAGTAAAAGCACCAAAGCCCAAAGGCTAACGGGAGTCCGAACCAGATGCACAACGAAACCCGAAGTAGTTGAGCCTGAAGGCCGGGTCGATGATGAGCCGATAGGCGGCGCGGAAGTTGAGCTCGAGGTCGCGGCACCACGACCCGCCGCGCAACACGCGGAATGCCCCCGTACTCGGTCCCTTGGGATTCCGGGTGGGAGCTTTCGCATAGAAGTTCGCATCATACCAGTCCGCGCACCACTCCCACACATTCCCCGCCATATCCATCACCCCGTAAGGCGAGGCGCCCGAAGCATAACTACCCACCGGCTTCGTGCTGGACAGGCTTTGTCCCATCGAGTTCGCGCACTTGCTCTTGTCCCATTCGTTGCCCCACGGGAATTTTCTCCCATCGGTCCCTCTTGCTGCCTTTTCCCACTGTGCCTCGGTCGGCAAACGCACCCGCGCCCACCGTGAGTATGCCGCTGCATTATACCAGCTCACGTTCACCATTGGGCGATCGTCTTTCCATCCCCACGAAGGAGCCTCTGGCATATTCAGCCCCGTCGCCTTGCAGAACTTGCGGTACTGCGCCACGGTGACTTCGTACTTGTAAATCCAGTAGCCATCGAGGTAGACCTTGTGTTGCGGTTTCTCGTCGCTGCCCATCGTGAACTCTCCCGCTGGGATGTAAATCATCTCAGCGCCGTCTCTGGGGTTCACCTTCGTCCCTACATTAACCTCGCCTGCGAGGGCGATCCCGACCGCCAATACAGCAACCAAGCCAGCCATACAACCGCCGAGATCGCACACCCACACTCTCTTGCACTTATACACCACGACTCCTCTTCCTTTCAGACTACAGGTTCAATCACTCCTCCGCACTCAGCCCTGCATCCCGGATGATCTTGCGAATCAAACCAACGCTCACGTCTCGCTTGTGCGGATTGGGAACAAGGGCGGTGCGTGTACCTTTGTGCATCGTGCTATGTCTTCCGCCCGGCTCGGGACCGCTCCAGTCGGCCGCGCGAAGCTTGCGGATGACCTCGCGGCGTGATAGAGGCGTAAGTCGTCGCATCACCGTGTCCCCGTAATCACCTGAAAACATACCCGTTGATGGGCGGCACCTTGCCACCGTGTCGCAACGTCGCCACCACCCAGACCTCGATAGCATCGATCAGGTTCTCACGAGCTTCTTCATAGTTATCTACTTGTGTGAAACAGCCAGGCAGTTGCGGCACCTCTGTAACGACGCACGGACCGTCCGGAAGACTGTGGTCTCGCTCGCATTCCGCACATCGAAGTGCCTGCACGACGTATTCCCTCAAAGAGACACGACGTCCGTTCCTGCGACGGGACGGACCTGCAGAAGCAGACGGCTTGGCAAGCGTGGGTACTCGTTGACGTGTGGTTGCCGATGCCATTCTCCTCATCCTCCCAATTACCTGACAGCATTCTACGCGACGGCGAGTCTCGCGTCAATGCTCGCTTGCTCCTCGGTCTGTCGCGGGTTCCGCTCAACGCACAACCGGTTGCGTCCCCACTCGCAGCAACACCACGCGGTCAATGGAGACTGCGTTCGGTTCGTCCGTCTTTCCGTGCGGATACGCAGGGCCGGTGAACTTGGCCGACACATAGGCTTCCCAGATCTCCTTTGGTTTGTCCTCGTGATACAAAGACGTAAGTTGCTGCTGGAACTGCCACGATTTGGTGAGGTAGAGGTAGGTCCCGGGGAACAGCAGAAACCGGGGCCCTTTGTAGAGGTGGTATCCCGGCCCGGGGATATCGGCGGCGTTGATGACCCGGCAAATCTGCGGCCAGTTGACGTATTGTCCCGCCTGGTCCGGCTTCAGGAACTCCTGCTTGCTCTTCTCGAACTCGGGGTCCGTCAGAGTTTCGTTGTTCCATATCCCGATGGGCACCGGCAGCTCCTCGGCGTTCAGGCGCACGTAGGCCGTGCCGTCCGCTGCCTCGTCGTCCACCTGCATCTTATCCGTGGAGTTCGAGGAGCCGCCGTAAGGGTTGATGCCGAACATCGACGCCGTCCAATCGAACACGCTGTCGGGGGGAAGGTCGCGAAACTGCTCCGGCAGCGGGATGTATTCTTTGCCTTTGCACATTTCCTCGATCAGCGTTTCCACCCGCGAAGCAATCGAGGGGAAAGTCACGCGGCTATTCCCCTTCTCATCCATCTCGTAGTTGGGAGCCTTCGTCAGCAGCAGGGGATGCCTGGTGTTTCGCAGCGTCTCGAGGGCGCGGGCCTGCAGCAGGGAACGAGGGTAGGGATACCGTTCGAGCGAAGCCCGCGGCGTTCGGAGGTAACCGGCGATGATGGTGTTCCGCAAGGACATCATCGTCAAGTCCAACTGCAGACGGGCGCCCTTCACCCTCGCCAGTTGCTCGGAGTTATTCTTCACTGCAGCCTCCGCCTGGTCGAAGCAGTTCTGCGCCTTGCTGGCGAAGGTGTAGTCGCACAACTGGTACGGATACAGTGAGCGGCGGGCCTCGACGAGATTCAGGTAGGTGCGCAACGCCGGCGCGGCTTTCCCGTAGTAAGTAGGTGGTCAAAAATACTGTCCCATAGTTCCCGAAAAAGTAGTGGGGGGTTATGCTATTTGACAGTTTGATTCGGTAATGGCAATCCCCCCGGACTTGTTCCGGGGGAAGGTTAGGTTCGCGCTACAACCCGGACGCCGCGCAACCTCTTCTTCAATCCCCCCG
>Ga0210051_1005557_pt1 | contig 12033 bp, 14 predicted proteins | sample CryGey092014_all_FD_185464 | JGI IMG/M metagenome (GOLD analysis project Ga0210051, IMG submission 185464) | Groundwater microbial communities from aquifer - Crystal Geyser CG23_combo_of_CG06-09_8/20/14_all (SPAdes) (version 2) | ecosystem: Environmental > Aquatic > Deep subsurface > Groundwater...
CCGCCAAAGTAATGCAAAAAGAGAAAGAAAAGTTATTTAAAATAATGAAAAGAAAGGAGAATTTCTAGTAAGAATTTTCCTGCACCAAAACACTCCGTTTAGTCCGATTATTGGATTAGAATTGACTGATAATCTATTTACAAAATATTTTTATTGCTATAATAGAAATAAAATAATCTAGATCAACTTCTTCTTCGCCCAAAACTTATCTTGTCGAACTAAATATTTCTCATCGTTTTTATTTTTTAAAATTTGCTTAACAAACTCTTCCATAAAAATCTTATTTTGCGAGCCCTTAGCCAAAACAATATCACCTTTTTTTAAAATGGTTTTCAGATAAATACCAGCGTCTTTTGAATCTATAAAAGTGTGGACATTATCAATAGTCATTCCCCTTTTTAAAGCTTCACCTGCAATAAAATGATTAGCCTCGTCTCCAACAGTTATTAAAATATCAGCCACCTTAAAAGCTAGGTCACCAATTTCCCTATGCACTTCTTCAGACATCTTGCCAAGCTCATTCATGCTACCAAGAGCCAAAATTTTTCTACCCGGGAAATTATCCACCGTTAATATTGCCGCTTTTACGCTTTCGGGACTTGAATTATAAGAATCATCAATAATAAACGATTCCTTTGCGCCGTTAAGCGGACTCATTCTGCCCTTATACGCCCTAAAGTCTCTAAATAAAGTAGCCATTTCGTCAATTGTAAATCCGTATTTATAGCCAACTCCCACTGCCGCCATAATATTGTAAATTGAATGTTCTCCCACTGTTTTAGTTTTAAATTCCGCCGTATGTTTGCCCAAATTTATTTTAAAAACCGTACCGTCAACTGCAATTTTTTCTAGCTTGTAGGAAATTTCCCCACTTTTACCATAAGGCAGAACCGGCACGGGCGACTTTTTTATGTTAACCTGATCCTCATTAATAATGGCAAGTTCCTGAGTCGCATTTAATATTTCCAGTTTTTCTTTTTCAAGCTCCTTTATGGAAGGAAAATTGGCCATATGAACCGGGGTAATTGCGGTAATGACAGAAATTTTGGGTTTAATAAAAGACGTTAAATATTCCATGTCTTGCGGTTTATCCACACCCATTTCCAAGATTAAAATTTTGGGGTAATTTTTATACCATAACTTTAAAATTGCTTTTATAAAAATCAAAAGCCAGCTGAAAATATTAAATATCTGTTTAGGGTTTTCCGCCTGAATAATGGCCAAGGGAACGCCAATAGCTGAATTATAACTTCCGCTTGCTGCGTAAACATCATATTTTTTTGAAAGTAAATAACTAACCGCCTCTTTAACCGACGTCTTTCCAACCGTTCCAGTAATGCCAATAATTTCCGGCCGGTGTTTTTTTAAAATTTTTATGGCCAGCTTCCTCAATATTTTTTCAATCAAAATCCGTAATTTCTCTTTCATATATTTTACAAGAATTTAGCTAGCAAATAGCCGAGTCCCATACCGACAACAATGGTTAAAATGAGATAAGAAATAGCAAAAACAACAAACTTTCCGATAGATTTTTTATGATCATCTGAAATATCTTTATTTTTTTCTGACTTTTTAGACAATTCTTTTTTTCTAACTTCCGCCCCAAGATCTCTTATGCTAATTTCCTTCTTTGGAGCTGCTGGTATTGTTTCTTGCGGTATTTCAACCTTTTCAACTTTTTGAACCGAATCAACAGAAGGCACCTGCCTGAAACCGGTTTCCTCGTCTTCAAAGTCTTTAATTGTCATATCTTCTTCGTTCATTTAAACCTCGTTTTTATAATTCTATTTTAACACAATTAAATCTATAGTTTAATAATTTCCTCCCAGGGCAGACCAATCCTTCCAAAATGGCCATAGGCGGCGGTTTTTTGATATATGGGTTTTTTTAAATTTAATCTTTCCATAATTGCATTGGGTCTAAAATCAAAATTTTCTTTAACTATCCTAGCGAGGGTTGCACCCTTTTCGTTTACCGCCTCTACCATTAAAGGTTCGGCTTTGCCAATGGCATAAGCAACGGAAACCAAACATTTTTTCGCTAGACCGTTTGCTACCAAATTTTTAGCCACATACCTGCACATGTAAGCGGCCGACCTATCAACTTTGGTGGCATCTTTCCCGGAAAAAGCGCCGCCTCCATGAGGAATTAAACCGCCGTAAGTATCAACCATAATTTTCCTGCCGGTAAGGCCTGTATCTGCCTCAAATCCGCCTTGAATAAATTGTCCGGTTGGATTAATTAAAACTTCAATGTCTGCAATATCACCAATTATCGGTTCTATTAAATGTTTAATTAGTTCCGTTCTTATTTCGTGCTGTTTTATTTTTTTTATGTGCTGAGTCGAAACTAAAACAGTGGTAATTTTACCGTCATGTACTGTAATTTGCGTTTTTCCATCAGGACCAAGCCATGAAAACTTTTTATTATTTTTCCTTAAATCTTCCAAACCGTTTGCCAATTTGTGAACCAGCACTAAGGCGTTGGGTAAATATTCGGTTGTTTCATAGGAGGCAAATCCGTACATAATTCCCTGATCCCCCGCCCCGCCGGTATCAACCCCCATAGCAATATCTCCAGACTGTTTTACAACCTTTGTAACAACTTCTAACTTTTCTCTATATCCAATTTCTTCATATACTCTGCGGCCTATTTTTTCGTAATTTACCTCTGCCTTAGTGGTAAGCTCGCCGCCAATTATTAAAATTCCATGACATCCGAAAGATTCCACTGCCACCCTAGAATTGGGATCCTGCCTTAAACATTCGTCTAAAATTGCATCCGAAATTTGATCGCAAACTTTATCCGGATGCCCGGGAGTTACACTTTCTACCGCATACGTTTTTGGACTTAAAAACATTTTTATCCTTTCTTTTTATTTATAAACAAAAACTTTCCGCATAAACGGAAAGGACTCCTTGGCATCTTTCCCGTAAAACGGGCTAGAATTGGCACCTTGGATTTAAACCAGGTTGCCAGCAGGTCATAAGGCTAGTTCCCTCGCTGCTTCTTGATACTTATTTATTTGTTCAAAAATATTTTATCAAAACACTAAAATCTTGTAAAGAAAAAAGCCCGGAATATAACCGGACTTGAGATTAAATAAACTTCCATGGGCTTACGCCCATGGTATTAGCCTGATTCAAGCATAGCTTGTCCAGAATCCTCTTTGGCTTGATTTTCAATGTATTTTCTAATTATTGCCTCATTTATTCCTACAGTGGAAACAAAATAGCCATCGGACCATATCCCGTCTGTCCCCCAATACACTTCCTTAAGAAACGGGAATTTTTGCTTTAAACCTTTAACTATATTTGTTTTTATTATCCTTACAGCATTACCCACACTTATTTTAGAAAGAATGGAGATTAAAAGATGAATGTGGTCTTTGTCATGATTGACTTGTTTTATTTCCAGTTCAGGGTAATGCTTTCTGATTTCTTCAAGCTTTAATTTTAAAAAGGCAAAAATTCCCTCGTTAAATATTTTTCGACGATACTTGGTTGGTAAAACAACGTGGTAGTCACAATAGTAGACGCAATGAGTCTGCTTTCTATATTCCATATATTTGTTATATCACAGATGAAGAGGATTCTGGAAGCAGGTTCCTCTCACGAGCTTACGCTCGGAGAATCGCCAAGGTAGATTAAAAGACATTTTTATACATTTTAACAAGCCGCTTTGCAAAAAAGCTTTGCGGCTTTTTATATTTTACACTTTAAATTTTTACAAAAGTTTGATAAAATAAACAGTTAATTAGGATTTTTATGCAAAAGCAAAACAATTTTTCACCGGCAATAATAATTATTTTTTTTATCGGTATTGGTATTGGGGTTTTTGCATTATCAACTTTTATCCAAACCAGAACTACTTTAAAACCCCAGCAAGTAAATCTTGATGAAATATTTTCAAGTAACGTAAGTACTAGTCAAAACGATAATTCTCAAAATTACGGTTCCGTTGGAACTTTTCAGGAACAACAACCATCAGGCGACATAAACACTCCGGCACCAACCCCGGAAGTCAACTCCATGACCTATTATATAAAAGAAAACAAATGAAAATCACTCCTTTATTTTGCTAATGTACCAGCGAAATATAATTCAATTAAACTCACTAAATCTTCCGGCTCGTAGGCAAGCGCCCAAGGGCTCGCTGATTGCAACTGAGTTTCTTTGTGAAATCCCCACGTCACGCCGATACTATCAACATTAGCCTTGGTTGCTTCAATAATATCTCCAGTTGTATCGGTTATAAAAATGCCGCCATTATTTTCTGCGCCAATTAATTGTAGCGCATCTTGAATTTTTTGAGTTTTGCTAATGGATTGCTCGTAACCCAATACGGAAATAAAATATTTTTCCAAATCATGATATCTTAAAAAATCAATTATGCATTTTTTTGATCCGGAAGAAATTATAACCATTTCAAAATTATTCGATAAATCCTTAATTACCTTGTCCATTCCTTTTATTACCGCCTGTTTCTCTATATTTTTTCCGTATTCATTATAGAAATTTTCCGGGGTTACGGAAGTGGCATGATGAATATTGCCAATAAAATAATCATAATATTGCTCTCTGGTCATACCTGCATGAAACATAGAGCTTACCTTAAAACATAATTCTTTTGTGTCGCCAATGACTCCGTCGAAGTCAAATAAAATAGCCCTTGGCTTCATTTAGTTCTCCTTATTTAAAGGGCTTATTACTTAAGGATTATATTTTAAATAGAAGCTTTGTCAAATAATAACTAAATTATCTTTATGAATAATTTCATCCGAATATCTATAACCCAATATTTTTTCAATTTCTTCGCTTTTTGCACCTAAAATGCTATTAATTTCTTTGGAATCATAATTGACAATGCCTTTACCGATAACTTTTTTATTCTTGTCTAAAATATTGACTAAATCACCTTTTAAAAAATTACCATCTAAGCATTTAATGCCGGAAGGAAGCAAGCTTTTGTTACTTACGATTGCCTCCTTAGCGCCATCATCAATTGTTAAAAAAGCCCCAGATTTGGTTGCAAAGGCCAGCCAACTTTTTTTGGAACAATTAGTTCGGTCTTTACCTAAAAAATAGGTGCCATAAAATGATGACTTGAAAACATTAATAACAGTGTCTTTTTTATTGCCGTTAACTAAATAAACATCAATGCCATCATTTACGGCTTTCCCCGCCGTAGAAATTTTAGACAACATGCCGCCGGTGCCAACTTTTCCGACATCCAAATTATAAGCCTTTTGATAAATATTATTTTCAAGATCAAAAGTTTTAATAAGTTTTGCCCCTTTTTCCTGAGGGTTTTTGTTAAATAAGCCGTCAACATCGGTGACTAAAATTAATTTTCTCGCTCTTATCATGGATGCCACCAAAAAAGACAAATTATCATTATCGCCAAATTTTATTTCTTCAATTGCCGTGGTGTCATTTTCGTTAATTATTGGCACTACATCCATTTCCAAAAGTTTATATAAGACATTCCTTGCATTCAAGTAGCTCGGGCGATAATTAAAATCCTTTTGCGAAAGTAAAACCTGCGCAATTTTTATGCCTTCCGTCTTAAACATTTTTTCATAAACATGCATTAACGCCGATTGTCCAACAGCCGCCAAAGCTTGTTTTTCTATTATTTGCGACGGTTTTTTATTAATCTCCAAAATTCCTATCCCGGCCGCTATAGCGCCCGAAGTAACCAAAATAACCTTCCCATAATTTTTATTTATTAAAGATATCTGGCTTGCCAAATGCCTTATTTTATTTTCATTAATGGCCTTGCCGTTATCGGTTAGAACACTACTGCCGATTTTTATAACAATTATTTCCATAGTTAAAAAATTATATCAGATACTAGCATTAATGCAAAAATATATTAGAGCCTGTTCAAAATCTCATGTCGAGCTGAAATTTTCATAATTTCGAGCGGTAATTTTTTGAAATTGAGGAAGAATATTAAGATACTTTGACGAGATTTCAGCCGAAAAGCCCGTTTTTTCTTATACTGGCGGTGAGATTTTGAACAGGCTCTTAAATAAAACGCCCCAGACCTTATTTCGTATCGCTACGATGTAGTCTGGGGTATTGGTTACCAAGGTTAACGGTAAATTAAGATGACGCGACGAAGGCGAATATTTTACGTGCTTTATTCGCTTTTTCGATTTCTGTGTTTTTTTCCGCTTCAAGTGTCGCAACTCGTTGCTTACCAGCTTTGATCGCATTGTTGTTTTCTGCAATTTTTGCCATTAACTCTTGTTTTTCCTTTTCTTTTGAGTTCTCAAGAGTTGTCTGGTTGCTTTTCGCTGACGCAATATTTTGCGAACAAGTTGACGAATGCGTTTCACAGTCCCCTAGAACAGTTACATCCGCTCCCAATAGTTCTGCCGTGTGTACTGCTGAAATTGCTGCTACGCTCACGATTTGCTCACTTGCGTCAGGTATAACTTGCTCAATCCTTTGGAGCAAGCTATACGCTTGCTCCATGCCATACTTTTTCTTTCCCAAGATTTTGTCCCAAAAACTCACAATGATTCCCCCTTAATAATGTAGTAAAATTTTAAAGCCGCTAACCTCTTTTGTCTGAATATATTATCGGATCATTTGACCCGTAGTTTCTATTTGTTAATTTACAACCGGATGTCAAACAATAACATAAGCTTAATGATTTGTCAATTCCAATTTTTTCTTCTTTTATCAAACAATCTTTGTTTTTGTTAACAAAGGAATTTACTTTAAAATCTTATAACCTAAACAAGACTTTAAATAATTAAGTAGGAGGTAAAATGGAAGAGGAAGAAGAGAAAAAAATGACTGTTGAAGAAGCTGGTCGAAAAGGCGGAGAAAAAACCGCCCAAACACACGACCGTGAATTTTATGAGGAAATTGGTAAAAAAGGCGGCGATACCACAAGGGATACCCACGGACACGAATTTTACGAAGATATCGGACACAAAGGATGCCAGAAAGTTAAAGATTTAATTGAAAAAGGAAAAGAAGAAGAGGAAGAAGAAATGTACTAATTCCTCGTCGCATTTTTTCCGCCACCACGTATTTCGCATTTAACGTATCAGACTATCCAATTACTCTTCGAGTCCGGCAGTTACCGGGTCAAGAAGTTCGAGGCTTCATGTTCTCCACTTACTCCGTAGAGTCGAACAATAGGTGAAGAACAAAATGCGTGTCTACAAGAAGTTTCTAACTCATAAATTAAAAACAGGCATGAAATGACCTGTTTTTAATTTATTATATTTTTACTCAGCCGAGTTGTTGCCTTCTGCACCTTCAGTATTTTCTGCCGTTGGCTGTTCCTCTTTAACCTCGGGTGCCTGCTGTGGCGCCGCCGCGGTATCTACGTCTGCTTTTTTCTTTTTTAGAAAATCAAATAAACCCATGAAACTCTCCTTTAATTACTTTTATATTATCTTTTGTTTAAAAAATTAGCAAGAGAAATATCTGAAACAACCTCAATTTCTAAAAATAACAAATCTCCATGTCCGTCATTCCCGTCATCGACTCCGAAGTCGCTCAGACTCGAGGAGCGCAGGCGGAAATCCAGAAGTTTTAATGCACGTCTAAACTTTCTGGATCCCCGTTTTCACGGGGATGACAATAAAGTGAGGGTGGTCAAAATGAAAAAGACAAAAATGAAAAAGATGTGGAATAATTGAGAAAAATCATCTATAATCTAACAATTAACCACAAAGGAGATAATGAAAATTCCAAAACTACCAAAATTTAACATTAATTTTAAAAAGCCTAAGAAGCCAAATATTGGTGGCCGAAGCGTCATTTTAAAAAAGTATGCAAATATAATTCCTTTAATTGGCGTGTCTACATTGCTATGCGGAATTATTTTCGTAGCCGGTTGGCAGAATTATCGTCAGGGAGCCAATGATCCTCAAATTCAAAATGTTAATGCTATTGCTGACGCGTTAAAGGAAAATAAAGACAATCCACCCGAGTCACCTGCTGAAAGAATTGATTTAGCAAAAAACTCTAATGAATTTACTATTGTATATGATTCAAATAAAAAAATAATCTATAGCAATGCTACCCTCAACGGCAAAGATCCGGTTATTCCCGGAGGCGTTTTGGACACTGCCAAGAAAAAGGGTGAGAACCGCATTACATGGCAGCCCAAAAAGGGCGTCCGCCTTGCAACCGTTGTTAAATATTATAGCGGTTCGGCTTCCGGATATGTAATTGCCGGCAGATCGCTTAAAGAAACTGAAAATAGAATAAAAAACTTGGCCCTTATTATTGGCGCTGGCTGGCTGGTAACCATCGCCTTTATTATCATTTCTTCAACCCCAAATGACACAAAAAGTACTTCAAGACCAAGAAAAAGTACGACTACAAAAAAAGAAACTAAATAGTTTATTCTTCTTTCAAATCTTCTAACGCTGGGCCATGTACAACTTTGCCATCGCATCTAAATCTTGATCCGTGACAAGGACAATCCCACGTAAGTTCGGCGTTGTTCCAATTTACCACGCATCCAAAATGAGTGCACTTTGAAGAAATTCTCTTTATGTTTCCCTTTAAATCCTTAGAAATGGCCGTTTTCTTTTCTTCCAAGTCAAAAACATCACCTTCCCCATTTTTTAATTTGCTTGGATCTGATACGTTTCTGTCAAGTAATCCTTTGGCATATTGACCGGCAACATTAAGATTTTGACTTAAAAACTGAGATAACATCATTTTGGGATATTTTTTCCTGAATGGATCATAGGCAAAAGCAAACGGATTATCTTCGCCCAAAATTAGATCTCTTAAAATATATGCAGAAATAGTTCCATTAGTCATCCCCCAACCACCAAACCCTGTTGCCAAATAAACGTTTTTGGCCTTGGGCGACTTGCCGATATAAGGCATTCCGTCTTCGGTATCATAATCCATTGTTGACCAATAGTATTTTATTTGACTTACGTCAAAATTATCTTTCGTAAATTTTTCCACAATCTTATAATGCTCTAAATTATTACCGCCCTGACCGGACTTATGACTTTGCCTACCAACTATTAAGATATTTTCATCGTCAGTTTTCTGGCCCCTAATTGACCTAAAATTTTCGTCGGGACTAAAATATACTCCACTTGGCCATTTAACATTCAATTTGGCGCCAACCACATAAGAAAAAGGGGATATAGCCTGGTAAAAAAGGCCCTTGTCCCAAAAAGGAAATTGTGTTGCAATTATGACCTGCTTAGCAGTTAAAACACCCTTATCGGTTTTAACAATACAGGGACTTGCGTCCTCAATATCAACAGCAGTTGTCTTTTCAAAGATATATCCTCCATTGCTCTCAATTTTTTTTGCCAGCTCTAGTAGATATTTTCGCGGATGAAATTTAGCTTGCTTTTCAAATTTTATAGCAGCTTTAATGGCAAACGGCAATTTCGTCTCTTTTGTAAAAGTTGCCGGAAGACCAAGCGACTCAACAGCTTCTAATTCATCTAAAATACTTTTTATATTTTCCGATTTTGTGGTGTAGGTATAAGCCTCGGTTTTCTCAAAATCACAGGAAATATTTTCTTTTTTTATATTTTCTTCAATGTAACTAATGGCTTTCTCATTAGCCTCGGCATAAGCCTTAACATTCTCTGGTGAAAAATATTTAAGATAATAATGGTATCGAAGTCCCTGCAGGGATGTTAATTTTGCGGTAGTATGGCCAGTAACGTCTTCTATGATTTTATCTGCCTCAATTACCGCCACTTTTAAACCGGCTTCACTAATTAGATATGCACTTGTTATACCGACTATCCCGCCGCCAGCAACAATAACATCAACACTTTATATTATCTTTTAACGAAGGATAATTTGTTTCGAGAGTCGTAGCTAGCCATAATGAACATTGCCCACCAGGCTTAATTGCTAAAGTTTCCATAATTCTCTCCTGTTTACGATCTTAGAGCCTGTTCAAAATCTCATGTCGAGCTGAAATTTTCATAATTTCGAGCGAAAATTTTTGAAATTGAGGAAGAATATCAAGATACTTTGACGAGATTTCAACAATTTGCAGCCGAAATTATGAGATTTCAGCCGATAAGCCCGTTTTTTCTTATACTGGCGGTGAGATTTTGAACAGGCTCTTATATAATTCTAGCGATTAAAGCCATTTTTGCATTGGTCAAACTTCAAAAAGATACGCATTTCGCACTTTATTATTGTTCGACTCCTCGAAGAGGGTGGAGAACTTGAAGTTCCGAACTTCTCGACTCTGTTTCACTTCGCTCGTCATACGACCCGTATGGGAAGAATAATTACGAGTGATTAATGCTAAGTGCGAAATGCGTGAAAGAAACTAACTTTTCTCACAAATTTAATTCCAAAAGATCTTTTCCCAAAACCACTTCCCCGTCAAAATTTTCTTTAACTTCAGAAACAAGGTCAACATTTTTTGCATGTGGCAGAAAATGAGTAAGCACCACCTTTTTAACTCCCGCCTCCTTGCACAACTTTCCAATTTCTTCCGCCGTTAAATGCGCGGGGTTTCTATGGTTTAAGAGGTTTATTAAATTCCGGATCGTAAAACCTTTTTAAATTTTTATAACGCACTAAAATTGAAAATATGTTATCTGGTAATCATTTTCTTAAACGTTGGAACCGCAATGGCAAGCGTCACTGCTCCGAAACCGGTAAGAATTAAAAGATCGTTACTGACAGATGAAATTCCGCCGCCCAAAATAATTACTTTTCTTAACGCTTCGATGCCATAAGTTAGGGGAATAAGATGAGAAATAGTTTGCATGACGGCCGGCATTTGCTGAATAGGAAAGAAAGCACCGGATAAAAAAAGCATCGGAAACTGAAACATAAATAATAATTGAGTTGCTGTTTCCTGCTCCGTTGCCGAGGCCGAAACTAAAATTCCCAAACCAACGAATGAGAAAATGCCGAGTAAAAGAATTAAAGCAACCAACAAGATGCTGCCATTTATCGTAACCCCAAAAAGAAAGATTGCCAGAAGCATTACTACCGCCCCCTGAGCGAGTCCCCTTACCGACTGCGATAATGCTTTTCCAAGCACAATTGATAGATGGGTGATTGGTGAAATTAGAATGCCATCTAAGGTACCTTGCTCTTTTTCTCTGGAAACCGAAGCTGCAAGTCCGGTGAGGACCGCCGTCATTACCACCATGGCCATTATGCCCGGCGCCACAAACTCAAAGTAATTTGTTTCACCGGGAAAAAGTCCGGTCATTGTTACTTGAATCGGATTTATAATTGACTTAATTAATCCTTCGTCCCGTCTGGAAACGGGAGATTTGGAAACTAAAATTGCCGCAACTTTCTGTTCTTCAATCCCCTGGCCATAAGATTGAATAATGCCCGTTAAGCTTTGAGTTACTATTGCGGAAACTTGAGGGTTAGACTGATCCTGAACAATAGTCACCTGCGCCTGTCTGCTACCTGATAAAGCTTCCGAAAAATCAGCCGGTATTACTACCCCGCCATTGATTTTCTGCTTTTTAATAGCCTCTTTAATTTCGTCTCCGTTATTATATTTCTGGATTATAAAAGCGTGACTGCCTTTTGTTATCTCCACATTAGTTAAAACATCCGCCAGCTTTTGTCCGTTACCCGAATCTGCATTGGCAATCCCAATTTTTATGTCTTTTATTGACGACTGACTGGGAAAAATAAAACCGGTCATTACCATCATAAAAATCGGCATGATAATAAAAGTTATTAAACGAACTCGGTCTCTTGAAAATTCAATTAAATCCTTTTTGGCAATTTTAAATGTATCAAGTATAGTTTGCATTATCTTATCCTCCCTTTACTACCGCCGCCCATTGGCCCATGACCATGACCTCCGTTGCTTTGCGGTTGCGCCTTTCCGGCAACATCCCGCACTTCAAAACCAGTTACTGTTAAAAAGACGTCTTCAAGTGTTGGGTTTTTCTTATTTTTTACTGTCTTTTTCAACTCCTCGACTGTTCCGACCGCAGTTATTTTTCCGTGATCAATAATGGCTACTCTATTCGACAGCGCTTCGGCCTCTATCATATCGTGAGTAGTCAAA
>Ga0210051_1005560_pt1 | contig 12028 bp, 11 predicted proteins | sample CryGey092014_all_FD_185464 | JGI IMG/M metagenome (GOLD analysis project Ga0210051, IMG submission 185464) | Groundwater microbial communities from aquifer - Crystal Geyser CG23_combo_of_CG06-09_8/20/14_all (SPAdes) (version 2) | ecosystem: Environmental > Aquatic > Deep subsurface > Groundwater...
TCAGCGGTGTGCGACAAGGCATGCGTCATCAGATACTTCTTGGAGCCACGGGCTCTGGAAAAACCTTTTCCATAGCGAGTGTCATCCAGCAGTTGCAGATGCCCGCGCTCATCATGGCGCACAACAAAACGCTCGCCGCGCAACTCTACGCCGAGTTCAAGGATTTCTTCCCGGAGAACGCGGTCGAATATTTTGTCTCCTACTATGATTATTTTCAACCCGAAGCCTATGTCCCGCGCCGCGATCTCTATATCGAGAAAGAGACCGAGATCAACGAGGAGATCGAGCGCCTGCGGTTGGCCGCGACGACCAGTCTCATCTCGCGCAAGGATGTGATCATCGTCGCGTCGGTGTCGTGCATTTACGGCCTCGGCTCGCCCGAGGAGTTCGGCAAAGGGACGGTGACTCTCCAAGTGGGGCAGATCTATCGGCGCAACGCGCTCATCCGACAGTTGGTGGAGAGTCAGTATCAGCGTAACGACGTTGACTTGCGGAGCGGCACGTTCAGAGTCCGGGGGGACACGCTGGAGATCGTCCCCGCGTACGAAGACAAGCGCGGCTTCCGCATCACGTTCTTCGGCGATGAAGTCGAGCGCATCCTGCAATTTAGTCCGCTGACGGGCGAGGTCTTCGACGAGCCGCAGGAAATCTCGATCTATCCCGCCAAGCAATACCTGACCGACGCCGACCGTATGAAGGAAGCCATCGTCAACATTGAACGCGAGTTGGAAGAACGGCTGGCGATGTTCAAAGAGCAGGGCAAACTGCTGGAGGCGCAGCGCATCGAACAACGCACGCGCTACGATTTGGAAATGCTCAAGGAAGTGGGGTATTGCTCGGGCGTCGAAAACTACTCGCGTCACCTGGATGGCCGCGAACCTGGCACGCATCCGTGGACGATGATTGACTTCCTGCCCAGCGATTACCTGCTGATCATTGACGAGTCGCACATGAGCGTGCCGCAGATCCGCGGCATGTACAACGGCGACCGCTCGCGCAAAGAGACGCTGGTCGAGTACGGTTTCCGCCTGCCGAGCGCGCTCGATAACCGTCCGCTCAAGTTCGATGAGTTCGAAAAAGTGATGGGCTATACCATCTACACCTCTGCCACACCGGGACCGTACGAGTTGGGAAAGGCCGATCAGGTGGCTGAGCAGATCATCCGCCCGACAGGACTGATTGACCCCGAGGTGGAAGTCCGCCCCACGAAGGGACAGGTGGATGATCTCGTCAAGGAAATTCGCTTACGCGTGGAAAATGGCGAGCGCGTGCTGGTGACCACCCTCACCAAGCGCATGTCCGAAGATTTGGCGACCTATCTGATGGAACTGGGCATGAAGGTGCATTACCTGCATTCGGAAGTGGAGACGCTCGAACGCATCGGCATCCTGCGTGACCTGCGCCTGGGCGTCTTCGACGTGATCGTGGGCATCAACCTCCTGCGCGAGGGACTCGACCTGCCCGAGGTCTCGCTGGTGGCGATCCTGGACGCGGACAAGGAAGGTTTCCTACGCTCTGGCACGGCGCTCATCCAGACGATTGGGCGGGCCGCGCGTCACATCAACGGGCGTGTCATCATGTACGCTGACCGCGTCACCGACTCGATGAAGCGCGCCCTCGACGAGACGGACCGCCGCCGCGCCAAACAGAAGAAATATAACGACGAGAACCACATCGTCCCCGTCAGCATCCACAAGGCTATCCGCGACCTGACCGACCAAATGTCCCCGCGCGCGGTGTCCGATATGAGGGGCGAGTATAAGGTCAAGGCTACGGAGGGGATGCCCAAGGGCGAGATGAAGAAGATTATTGACGAAATAGAAAAGCAAATGAAGGAAGCCGCCAAGAATCTCGAATTCGAGAAGGCCGCCGCGTTCCGCGACGAGTTGTACGAGTTGAAAGCAATCTTCGCGGACGAGGAGAATCTCAAGCCGTGGGAGAGGTTGAAGTTGCTGACGGGGGAGGGGCAGTGAGCAGTAATCAGTGAGCAGTGATCGGTAAAAGACCCTAAAGGTTTTGAAAACCTTTAGGGTCTTGGTTTTTATACGAAAAACCTGACATGTCCACGCGATGATTGCCTCGGTGTGGAAAACCTGACATGTCTCATCCGCGCCGCTTACTTCCTCAGTCTCTGCACGGACGAAAGCCATTGACAATCAAGGATTCGCGGAGACATGTCAGGTTTGTAAATCGCCGTCCCATTTTTTGGTTACTCTTCATTTGCTTCCATCGTTTCTAAATCATCCCATTTTCGATGGCGTATGGATTCCAACTTTTCGCTTGACCAGCCCATCGCTTCGCGCAGGAACGTGCCAGAGATCAGAACTTTCAGGTGGCGGCGTAATTCGGCGGTTGTTTCATCCTCAACCGTCAAGTCCTTATCCTCGCTTACCAGGAAGTCCGCTTTTGCCGAGATCGCCGCCAGCGCAATCGCAACGTCGCTTAGATCGCGAACAAGATTCTGGTTCGCGTCAATTTCCTCCTGCGTTGGATCAGGTGCAAGATCGTATTCGGCATCTTGCAGGAATTTTTCAAAACGGGGCAAATGTTGAGAAAAACGCTCTCGCATGTGCTCCCGCGCTTGTTTGATAACCAGAGGACAGAGCGTTAATTGGTAATCGCCATCCAGCGCGTGTTGCAACACTTCAAAGGGCCAACGCGGGAACGCGTTACCTGATAGTAATACGTTGGCGTCAATGAACACACGCGGCTTGTCAGGCTGGTCTGCCATATTGCTCGGTGAAGATCCTGCGCTTGGTTTTCTCCAGGCCAGCCATGAACTCTTCCTCGGTCATGCCGAGTTTTTCAACCTCCCGTCCTAAGTTGCGGGAGAGATCATAAAACGCGGACTTAGCCCGCCGACGCGCGGTCAATTTATCGTACTCCGCCATGGAGAGAATGACCGCGACGGGCGCGCCGCTGCTCTCGATGACCGTGTGCTCGCGCTTCTGGCGAAGCCTGCGCACAACCACGCTAAAGTTGCGTCGCAGTTCAGTGACCGAGATGGTTTTTTGACTGCCATTATAGTGCCTTGTCATATAAACCTCCGAGGTTCTTTTCTATTGTACCTCACACACCCTCCGTCACCTCTCGCGCCTCTTTCAATACCCCCTCCTCATCGCATTTGACCAGTTTATCGAACAACCTCAGCGCGTCTGCGGTCGAGTAACTGATGAAGCAATGTCCGTCGGTCATGGGAAGCCCCTTGTTATGGGAGGAAGGATGGCGATGTGACGATTATATACCGAAAAAAAGAGTCGCCCGCTTGGTCAGCTTCGGCATGTCTTTGATGCTTCGGCAATCAACGCTTCTGCGTCCGCGTCATTCAACGCGGCAGTTTCACTGACTTGCTCAGCAATGCGGCGCAGTTCGCCCATTTGCGTGGCTTTATCCTTCACTTCCGCCACCCATGTGCACAAACGGACAAAAATCTTCTCTTGGTTTTTCTCGGGTAATTGTTTTGACATCGCGGCCTCATTCGTAGGCGAAAGTATACCCCAATGAAAAAAAGAGTGGCGGACAAATTTGTCCGCCACTTCGCCAATTACCATTCGCCAATTACCATTCGCCAATTACCATTCGCCAATTACCATTCACCAATTACTAATTACCAATTACCAATTACTCTTCCCTCTCCGGCTTCCCCACCACCTCATCCACCCGCTTCATCACATCCTCGGTCAACTTCGGCAGGACTTCCAGCGCCTTCAAGTTCTCGCGCACCTGCTCCACGCGGCTCGCGCCCGTGATGACCGTGCTCACGTTCGGGTTCTTCGCGCACCACGCGATGCCGAATTGCGCCAGCGTGCAATCCAGTTCTTTGGCAATTTTGCCCAGTTTCTGCACTTTGGCGAGACTCTCCTTGTCGGTGAGTTTATCCTTTAGCCAGCCATAGCCTTTTAGCGCGCCGCGGCTGTCTTTGGGGATGCCGTTGTTGTACTTGCCCGTCAGCAGTCCCGAAGCCAGCGGACTCCAGGTTGTCGTCCCGAGGCCGATGTCTTCATAAAGTCGCGCGTACTCGATCTCCACGCGCTCGCGGTGGAGCAGGTTGTATTCGGGTTGCTCCATCGTCGGTTTGTGCCAGCCATATTTATCGCAGATGGTCCACGCCGCGCGGATTTCGTCCGCGCTCCACTCGGAGACTCCCCAGTAGAGGGCGCGTCCCGACTCGACGATATTGTGCATCGCGTGCGCGGTCTCTTCGACGGGGGTCTCGCGGTCCGGGCGGTGGCAAAAGGCCAGGTCCACGTAATCCAGCCCAAAACGTCGGAGCGAGCCGTCCATCCCCTCGAGCAGGCGTTTCCGGTTCAGCGTGTTCCGCTCGTTGGGGCCGTCGTTCAGTCCCCAGAAAAATTTCGTCGAGACGAGATAACTGGAACGCCGCCAGCCGAGTTTTTTCAGCGCCGCGCCCATCACCTCTTCGGACTTCCCGCCCGCATAGACTTCCGCGTTGTCGAAAAAGTTGACCCCCGCTTCGTACGCGGCCTTCATCATATCCACGGCCGAGTCCACCTGGACCTGGTTGTGGAACGTGACCCACGATCCGAGCGACAGTACGCTGACTTTGACTCCTGCGCGCCCGAGACGACGAAAAGACATTTCCATTTTGACCTCTTTGATTTTTAATTCATCTGTGTTTTAAAATTCCTAAACACAAAGGACACGAAGTACACAAAGGGGGGAGAAGGCATTGATTTAAAAAGTTTTTCCTTCGTAACCTTAGTGTCCTTAGTGTTTAAAAGATTTTCCCGTAAAACGGAAGAACCTGATAATTGAAGCGCCGCAATTATACCCGACGGCGCGAATCCCGCTCTGGTATAATTTTGCCGCCCTGAGGGAGAAGTCCCGCAGATTCTGATTGTTATGTTCAAAACCATCCCCGACTTTTTCAAACGCCGCCTGCCCGCCCGAAACGAAACCCTGCTCGTTCTTTCCCTGGCGGCGTTTCTGGTTTTCAGTTGGTCGCTGCGGACGCTGTTTTACCAGGCGCCTGCTTTTATCCTGTCCTATAATCTGTGGGAGATCCTCTCGATTGCCGCCTACATGCTGGCCTTCGCCCTGCTGGAAACCCTGTTGGCGACGCTTTTCACGGTTGTCCTTGCCGTCATCCTGCCCGCGGTTTTGTTCAGGGACGGCTTTGCCTGCAAAGCCTCGTTTGCCCTGCTGGCCGCGGCCGCGATTTCCATTCACCTTCAATTTGTGATGACCAACCAGCCGAAGACCAACTTCCTGCTCCTCGAACTGGGGCGCGGTTTCGCGCTCTGGCTGGTTCCCGTCCTGCTGACGCGTTACGTGGGCTTCCTCCGCAAGATCGTCCTCGACGTGCTCGACCGCCTGACGATTTTCTCCTACCTCTACCTCCCGCTGGGAATTATTTCCCTGCTCGTGGTCATTGTCCGACTTTTATGGTGAGCGCATGAATTCAAAATTCCCGCGCCGCGACTTTCTTAAACTGATGGCGCTCGCGCCGGCCGCGCTGGCCGCCCGCCCGCTGGTTTCCGCGCTCGAAAAAGCCCGCGCCGCGGACGCGCCGCACATCCTGGTCTTCGTCTTCGACGCGTGGACGGCTCACAACTTGCAACTGCATGGCTATCCCCGCCGCACCATGCCGAACCTCGAGCGCTTCGCGGAGCGATGCTTTGTGTACCACAATCACTACTCGACCGGGAGTTTTACCGTGCCTGGCACGGCCTCCCTGCTGACGGGGCTTTATCCGTGGACCCACCGCGCCGTCCAGTTGACCGCCGGCGGGGTCGCGCCCGCCCATCGGGATCACAACATTTTTGCCGCGCTGGCAGGTTCACATTCCGCGCTTGGGTATTCCCAAAATCCCTACGCGGACATTTTCCTCTACCAGTTCGAGAAATACCTCGATACGTACCTGGCGGAGGGGCAATTCAACCTGGAACGCCGCTCACTTTCCAGCCTGCCTATTTTCAAGAACGACGCCCAGATCGCTTTTGCCAGTTTCGAGAACAACATCATCCGCAACGGCAAAGGCACGAGCGGCTCCCTCTTTTGGGGAATGATCTCCCGATTGGCCGGGCTTGCCAATTACGCCGCCATCCGCAAGGCGCACCTCAAACAATATCCCACTGGCGTTCCGATTGCCAGCGGCGTTTTCCTGTTGGATGATCTCGTGGATGGCATGACGAACGCCATCCGGGAGTTTGATTCTCCCACCCTGGCCTACTTCCACGTCTTCCCGCCGCACGAACCTTACGCGCCCAAAAAGGAGTACGCCTCGCTCTTTGACGATGGGTGGGTCCCGCTCGAAAAGCCGACTCATCCGCTCTCGCGGGCGCGCCATCCCTGGGAGGAGATTCTCTACAACCGCCTGCGCTACGACCAGTACCTGGCCGCCTGGGATGCGGAATTCGCCCGCCTGCTCGATAATACCCTGGAAACCTCCGGCCTGCTGGATAACAGCATTGTCATCCTGACTTCCGACCATGGCGAACTCTTCGAGCGCGGCGAGATCGGACACAATACCTTCGTGCTGTCCTCTCCCGTTGTCAGAGTCCCATTGCTCATTTCCCTGCCGGGACAATCCCAGCGCACGGACGTTCACGCCTTTACCAGCAGTGTGGACCTCCTCCCGACCATTGCCAGCCTGGTGGGCGCGCCGCCTCCCGCCTGGACCGAGGGGCGTCTCCTGCCCGGCCTGGGCGGGGAGGCAGACCCCAATCGCGCCGTCTATTCCATTGACGCCAAAACGGCTTCCGCCTTCTCTGCCATTAGTCAGTTTTCCATTTCCATCACGAAACAAAACCATCGCCTAATCCACTATCAATATCCTTATTATTCAGGCTTTGAATTTTACAACATGGAGGATGACCCTGAAGAGATGAACGACCTGTATCCTTCCGAACCCGCTTTGGCGAAGCAGATGAAGGACGAGCTTCTGCAGAAGATCGAGGAGTTTAACCGTCCTTATCAAAAAAAGTAAAAAAGTGTCGTCTCAAAAAGTTGGGGCAGTGGAGACTTCCGAAGTCTTCGCGAAGCGCCCTGTAAGGGCCGAGACTTCGGAAGTCTGGAGACATTTCCCGCGCCTCGTTTTCTTTTTATTCTCTTCCCAATTTCTTCACGAAACCTTTACATACCTTTGCTATCCTTTGGGCAGTATCAGGAACGAATCCTGAACAATCTACTCAAAGGAGTTTCAAATGAAAAAGACACTGTTGATCGTTACCCTGGTTGTGCTGGCGCTCGGCGCTCTCGGCGTGGGCGCGGCCTTCGCCCAGGGCGGAAATCCCCCCTCTTCCCCCTACGGCGGCCAGATGATGGGCGGGCGCGGCGGCTACGGCGGCTACGGTCCCATGCACGATTACGTGGAACAGGCTCTCGCCGACAAACTTGACCTCACCGAAGCGCAGGTGGAGACGGAACTGGCCGCAGGCAAGCCCATGGTCCAGATCGCGCTCGACCACGGCATTGCGCAGGCTGACCTCGCCGCGTTCATGAACGATGTTCACACCACGGCTTTCGCGGCCGCAGTCAAAGCTGGCGCGATGACCCAGGCGCAGGCTGACTTCATGCTCCAGCGCATGTCCCAGAATGGCTACGAAATCGGCGATTGCCCGATGGGCGGCGCTGGATACGGACGCGGCGGTGGCTACGGCGGCATGATGGGCGGCGGACGCTGGCAGGCCCAAAATCCGTAATTGATAAGTGGTAAGTGGTAAGTAAAAGTCGGGTTGACGAGAGTCAGCCCGACTTTTTTATGAACAGGCCGCGCAAGGCTTTGCAGTATGTAATGTTCCTTCGACTGCGCTCACGCGAAGATTGTAGTTGCGTGTCCCGAAGGGGTAAGCCTTTGCAACGCAACACGCAACACGCAACACGAAACGCACAACGCGCAACGCGGCTTTCTCTCAACTCATTCGAAACGCGTCTAATTGTTTGTATCTGTTGGCATATCGGGTAAAATCAGGCCAGGAAAAAGGCAATCCATGTCAAAATTCACTGGCTATCGCTGTTCACTATGCGGCGCTGAATACCTGCCCGGCCAGGTGACGTATACCTGCCCGAAAGATGGGGGCAACCTGGATATCGAACTTGATTACGATTTTATCAAGAAGAAATACCAGCCTGAGGACATCACCAGCCGCCGTGACTTTTCGCTCTGGCGCTATGAGCCGCTTCTGCCGGTCGGTATCCCGAAAGGGGAGGCCACGCCGCTTCACCTCGCGGGCTGGACGCCCGTCTTCAGGCTGCCGCGTCTCGCGCAGAAACTTGGGCTGAAACATCTCTGGCTCAAGGACGAGTCGCGCAATCCCAGCGCCTCGTTCAAGGATCGCGCCTCGGCCATTGTGGTCGCGCGCGCACAGGAGATCAAGGCCGGGGTCGTTGTGACCGCCTCCACCGGTAACGCTGGCGCGGCGCTGGCCTGCATGTCCGCCGCCATCGGGCAGAAGGCCGTCATCTTCGCGCCCAAATCCGCGCCGCCCGCAAAAGTGGCGCAACTGCTCATCTTCGGCGCGCAGGTCATTCTCGTGGATGGGACGTACGATGACGCGTTCGATTTAGCGGTCAAAGCCGCGGACGAGTTTGGCTGGTACTGCCGCAACACGGGCTACAATTCATTTACCGCCGAAGGGAAAAAGACCGCCGCTTTTGAAATTTGGGAATGGTGGATGGAAGCGCACCGTGATTGGCACAAGAAGGAAAGTCCGCTCGATAGCCATTCGCCGCTGACCATCTTCGTCCCGGTGGGCGATGGCAACATCATTTCGGGCATTCACAAAGGCTTCAAGGATTTATTCAAACTCGGCTGGACCTTCGGCCTGCCGCGCATCATCGGCGTGCAGGCCGAAGGCTCCGCCGCAATTGCCAACGCGTTCCAGGCGGGCACAGAGACAATCACGCCGGTTTCCGCCGCCACGCTCGCGGACAGCATCTCCGTGGACCTGCCGCGCGATGGCGTGCGCGCCGTGCGCGCCGCAAAAGAGACGGGCGGGACGTACGTTACTGTTTCAGACGACGAGATCATCCAGTCCATCGCGGAACTCGGAAGGCTGGGCGTGTTTGCGGAACCGGCCGGGGCCGCCGCGTACGCCGGCCTGGTCCGCGCGGCCGCCTCGGGCGTGGTCGGAAGCGAAGACCCAGTCCTCGTGCTGAATACGGGCAGCGGCCTCAAGGATGTCCGCGCTGCGCTGAAGGCCGTCGTCGAGGCTCCCATCATCGAACCCACTTTGGATGCGGTGAAAAAGATCCTATGAAGGTACTCCGTATGCTGCGCAACGAACGCTGGACTCCCGCAACACGCTACTTTGTGGTCGGACTGATCCTGGTTTTTATCGTCTTTGTCGGATGGCAGATACGGGAAATTTTTGCGCCCCTCATCACTGCCGGGCTGATCGCCTACATCTTTTACCCGTTCGTGGAAATCTTTCGCCGCCGCTTCCACCTGCGCCAGGGCGTGGCTGCGCGCATCGTCTATTTTTTCAGCCTGGCGTTGATCATCGCCGTGCCGGCCTCGCTGACGCCCATGCTGGTGCGCGACCTGGATGCGGTGGTGAACGATCTTTTAAAAACCGTTGACGAAATTGAATTGCTGTTGGCAAACCCGATTGTGATCGCCAACTTCCAACTGCGCCTGAACAGCCTCATCCCCGACCTGCGAAATTCACTCACCGCCCTGCTGGAATTCCTGCCGTCGGACGCCTTCAAACTGCTCGAGACGACCTCGCGCGGCACACTCTGGTTTCTGGTCATCATCGTCAGCGTTTACTACTTTATGACCGACTGGGACAAGGCGCGTGACTGGGCCATCGGCCTGGCCCCGGTAAATTATCGGCACGACATCTGGCGCTTGTATCGTGAGATCAAATCGGTCTGGATGGGCTACCTGCGCGGCCAGCTTACCCTGATGACCATCGTCGCGGTGGTTTTTGGAATCATCTGGACGATCATCGGCCTGCCCGGCGCGCTTCTGCTGGGTCTCCTGGCGGGACTGTTCAGCCTCATCCCGGATGTCGGCCCGTTTGCCGCCACCGCGCTGGCGCTCATCGTTGCCCTGTTGGAAGGTTCCACCTGGCTTCCCGTAAACAACTTTGTCTTCGCGCTCATCGTCGCAGGAATTTATGTTGTGTTGATCAACGTCAAAAATATCTGGCTTCGTCCGCTCGTCTATGGACGCAGTGTGCATATGCACGCAGGCATTGTTTTTGTCTCGATCATTGCGGCCGTCGTCTTTACGGGCATCATCGGCGCGTTCATTGTGGTGCCCGTCCTGGCTTCCCTCAGCGTGGTTGGGCGTTACGTCCATGCGAGACTGTTGGGACTGCCTGCGTTTGCGGATGAAGACGAAGACGAGGATGACGAAGAACCCGCCTCGCCACTCGCGAAGCATCCTGCAAGGGCGGACCTCGATCCGGCCGCGCCGCCCCGAGCCGAATCCACCCCCGTCGGACTCCCGCCCGAAACGCCGCCCAACGCGCAGCATACGGAGTCCTAAAACATAAACATCTCCTGAACCAATCCTGAACCTCGCTGGTTTACCCTCAAACTATGCACAGCATATTATGCACAGCAAACGGAGTACCTTGAAAATCACCTATTCGATCATTGCTCCCATCTACAACGAAATAGAGAACATCCCCGAACTCTATTGCCGCGTCACGGAAGTGATGCAGTCTGCGCACGAACCCTGGGAACTCATCCTCGTGGACGACGGCTCCACCGACGGCTCCACCGAAAAGATCCGCGAGCTCGCCAAAGCCGACAAACACGTGCGCCCCGTCATCTTTGCGCGTAACTTTGGGCATCAAGTCGCCATCACCGCAGGCTGGGATTACGCGCGCGGCGAGGCGGTCGTCATCATAGATGCGGACTTGCAGGACCCGCCCGAAGTCATCCTGCAACTGGCGGAGAAGTGGCGGGAGGGCTACGAGGTGGTTTACGCCGTGCGCGCCGAGCGCGAGGGCGAGACCTGGTTCAAGAAATTCACCGCGTCCCTGTTTTACCGCCTCATCCGCTGGATCACCGACGTGGACATCCCCGTGGACACCGGCGACTTCCGCCTGATGGATCGCAAAGTGGTGGACGTGCTCAAGCAGATGAAGGAACGGCACCGCTTCCCGCGCGGCATGTCTGCCTGGGTGGGCTTCAAGCAGGTCGGCGTGGAATACAAACGCGCCGCCCGCGTCGCAGGCGTGACCAAATATCCGTTCCGTAAAATGTTAAAACTGGCCGTCAATGCCATCACGGGCTTTTCCTATTTCCCCTTGCAGGTGGCCACCTTTTTTGGCTTTATCTCTGCGGGCGTTGCGATTGTTGCCATCCCGATTGTCGCCATCCTGCGCATGACCGGCTCGCATTTCTTCGAGGGCCAGACTACCACGTTGATTTCCGTGCTGTTCCTCGGCGGTGTGCAATTGATCTCGCTGGGCATCCTCGGAGAGTACATCGGCCGGTTGTACGATGAAGCCAAGGGCCGGCCATTGTACATTGTCCGCGAAGCGCCTGAAGACTGAATCATCTAAATAAACAAAACTTGCATTTGGACTGCAAAGTCTTCGCGAAGACTTCGGACTCCGAAAGCGAAGGTTCTAAAAAAGCAGGCGATCATTGCCTGCTTTTTTTATCGCGCGCACGACTCGCCCCTCCCGCGTAGGACGATTGCCCAGTCCCGACGGTCTGGGTCAGGAAAATCGTCGCTACATGGCTCGCCTCCCTCCCGCGTAGTAACGACTTCAGTCGTCCGCTTGAAAATGCGGCTGCATCTGTGACATCCCGAAGGTCATCCCGCAAGAGATTCGGGACGCTGCGCGGCGAGATTTTTTATTTGCAACTGGAGGCGCGCTATGAAAAGATGCGACTTTGCATTTTATCCCGCCTCGACGCGACGGAGAATTCTCTCCAATCTTAAAATTTAAGATTTCAAAAGCATTGAAAATGTTTTTCAACGATTTATTGAATTGTAAAAATTTAAGGCAATTGATAGGTCGTAACCATTGATTTTATTTTGAAGTGTGGAATAATATCAACAAGAAAATATTTTTAATTTTTTTTGATTGCGAGGTGA
>Ga0210051_1005563_pt1 | contig 12026 bp, 13 predicted proteins | sample CryGey092014_all_FD_185464 | JGI IMG/M metagenome (GOLD analysis project Ga0210051, IMG submission 185464) | Groundwater microbial communities from aquifer - Crystal Geyser CG23_combo_of_CG06-09_8/20/14_all (SPAdes) (version 2) | ecosystem: Environmental > Aquatic > Deep subsurface > Groundwater...
GCGAAAGGTAGCGAATACCTTTAGACGAGTGGTTATCGGAAAGCCGTGTGAGGGAAAACCTCACGCACGGTTTGATGAGGGGGCGGTGGAAACACAATTCGGCTGTGCGCCACTGCTCTACTCTACTAAATCTCGACGAGAAAATCTGTGTAATCAACAGCCCTGAACGATTTTTGTGAAGGGCTGTAAAAGTAAAGGTAGGGGTTATTTACCTAAATTAATAAAGGAGCGCGCATATGGCAAGTTATAATAAAGTGCTATTGATGGGGAATCTGACCAAGGATCCGGAGCTGCGTTATACCCCGCAGGGGACGGCAGTGGCAAATTTAAGGCTGGCAGTTAATCGTAAGTACAAGGACAAGAATCAGGAACTAAAGGAAGAGGTCTGTTTTATAACTGCCGTAGTCTGGAATAAACAGGCCGAGACCTGCAACCAATATCTGCACAAAGGAAGCGGCGTTTTTGTTGAAGGGAGGCTGCAGTCGCGTTCATGGGAAGATAAAACCGGCGCTAAACGCAATGTTATTGAAGTCAAGGCGGAAAGAGTGCAGTTCTTAGGGTCGCCCGGGGCGGGTAAGCCTCAAGCGCCTCAAGCAGAACCAATAAAAGAATTATCAGGTGAACCGTCGACAGAATCAACATGGTTAGGGGAAAGCGAGGCTGATGCAAATGAAAGTTAAAACTAAGGTTAAGACTAAGGCATTTTCTAAGGGCAAGTTCGGCGATAAGAAACGCTCCGCGCATCTTATCGTCATGAAGAAATTCTGCCGTTTGTGCTCGGATAAAGCAACGCCGGTAGATTACAAAGATGCCAAGAGACTGCAAGCCTTTATTACCGAAAGAGGCAAAATTGTCTCCAGGCGTTATTCGGGTAACTGCGCTAAGCATCAGAGGATTATAGCTGAGGCAATTGCCAAGGCTAGGTTTCTTTCGCTTCTGCCTTATAAACGGTAAGAAGGGGGGAGGAATCCATGGAAGTTATATTAACTAAAGATGTGGATAAAATAGGCAAGTCCGGGGCGGTGGTCAAAGTAAAAGATGGCTTTGCCCGCAATTTCCTTATGCCTAAAGGCCTGGCAATAGAAGTAACTTCTGGTAATCTAAAGAAACTTGACGAGAAAAACCAAAAAATATCATTAGAACTTGAAAAGAAAAAAGGCGCAGCTGAAGAGTTAAAGGCGCGCTTGGATAATTTATCTTTAACCATACCCGCGCTTGTTGAGGGTGAGGAGAGTTTATATGGTAGTATCACTGCCTTAGATATTTATAATACCTTAAAAGAAGAGGGTGTTGAACTTGATAAGGACTGTATTATTCTCAATAATCCCATTAAGGCTTTGGGGGTTTATGAGATACCGCTTAAACTCCATTCGCAAGTAGAGGCGAAGTTAAAAGTTTGGGTTGTGAAAAAATAGCATGCCTAATGAATCGCAAATAGAGAAGGTCCCTCCTCAAAATCTTGAGGCCGAAATGGCAGTATTGGGTTCCATGCTTTTAGATGAGGAGGCGATTGCTGCGACAGTTGAAAAGTTAGACAGGAATTTTTTCTACAAAGATTCCCACCAGAAGATCTTTCAGGCTATCTCCGATCTTTACGCCGCGAATAAGGCGGTGGACCTCATTACCTTAACCGATGCCTTAAAAAGAGACGGGATAATTGACGCGGTAGGAGGGGCAAGCTACCTTACTTCTTTAGTGAACGCCGTCCCCAGCGCCGCCAATATTGAACACTATGTCAATATAGTAAAAGAAAAAAGCGTCTTAAGGGCACTTATCAATAATGGCACTAAGATTATCTCGCTTTGCTATGAGAGCGAGGGCAATATTGATGAGGTAGTGGATAATGCCGAGAGGTTAATCTTTGAGATAAGCGAGAGAAGGGTACAGGGTTCTTATCTACACATTAAGGAGATTATTTCAGATACCATTGAAACCATTGATGTTTTATACCGTAAAAAAACCCATATTACCGGCATTCCCACAGGTTATATAGATTTTGATATTAAGACCGCTGGGCTGCAGAATTCGGATTTAATTGTAATCGCCGGAAGGCCATCCATGGGTAAGAGTGCATTTGCTTTAGGAATCGTTGAACACGCCGGGATAATAGAAAAAATTCCCGTAGCTGTTTTTAGCTTAGAGATGGCTAAGGAACAGCTTGCGCAGAGGATGCTTTGCGCGCACGCTAAGGTTGACGCGCAGAAGGTGCGCACAGGTTACCTGGCTACTTCTGATTGGCCGCGTTTGACTGCCGCGGCGGGAAAATTATCAGAGGCGCCCATATTCATAGACGATTCTCCCTCAATATCGGTTATGGAATTGCGCGCTAAGGCGCGCAGGCTTAAAGCCCAACAAGATATAAAGCTGATTATTTTAGACTATATACAGTTAATGCGCGGTTCAAGTTCGGTGGAGAACCGGCAACAGGAGATATCCGAGATTTCTCGCTCCCTCAAGGCATTGGCGAGAGAGCTTCGGCTTCCTATTGTGGCGATCAGCCAATTATCGCGCGCAGTGGAATCGCGCACTGACCATCGGCCGCAGTTATCAGACTTAAGAGAGTCCGGCGCTATTGAGCAGGATGCGGACGTGGTTGTCCTTTTGTTAAGGGAAGAATATTACAACCCCACTTCTGAGAATCAGGGTATCGCCGAGGTAATTATCGCCAAGCAAAGAAACGGCCCGGTTGGCTCAATGAAACTATTCTTTATTAAAGAATACACGCGTTTTGAAAATATGGCCAGGATGGAATGAGCTCCTTGGAAAACGTAGTGAGAGCAAGGATAAATATTATTGCGTTAAATGAATAATACCTATATAATAAAAACAATGCGTAAGACATTTTTCGTCATTTTATCCGCTTCTTTTATTTTCTGCTTCATTCTGCCTTCTTTTGCGGAAGAGGCGCAAGCGCCGTCATCGAAATCTGCTTCGCCTCTAGCAACCCAAGAAGAGCCGGCCAAATTAGTCGCTGCTATTGAAGTTAAAGGCAATAAGGCCATCTCTACCAATACTATTATTTCTAAGATGAAGACGCGTATCGGCAGCCCTTATCAGGAAAACGTTATAAGCGATGACTTAAAGAGGCTTTATCTTTTAAATTTCTTTAGCGATATTAAGATCGATAGTGAAAGCTATAAAGACGGGCTTAAGGTTATAGTTACAGTTACCGAGAGGCCGATAATTGATAAGATTACCTTCTCCGGCATAAATCGCATTACCTTAAAGGATGAAAAATTAAAAGCCCAGTTAAAGTCTAAGGAAGGCCAGTATCTGGATTATCCAAGCCTCGCCGAAGATGTGCGCATATTTGAGAAGATGTATGAAAAAATAGGGTTTAGCGCGGCAAAAATAGATTATAAACTTGATATTGACGAGCATGCGAATAAGGCCAAGATACACTTTAATGTTGTAGAGGGGGCTAAGGTGCGCATCAAGAATATTACTATTGAGGGGAATAAGGCCTTTACCTCCGGCCGGATATTAAAACTCCTAAAGACTAAAAGGGCGTGGTTCTTTAATGCCGGGGTTTTAAAAGATGATGTCTTAAAGGAAGATATTGAACGCATAAAAGCATTTTACCTTAGGAATGGTTATATTGATGTTGCGGTTGATTATGAGGTAAAGCCGGATACGAGAAAGCCGTATTTATTGTATGTAACGATAAAGATAAAAGAAGGAACGAAGTACCTCGTCGGCAACGTAACTATACAGGGCAATAATGATATAACCGAAAAAGAAATTATTATGCGGCTTAAGGAGTGCGTTACGGGCAAGACCTTTAGTGATGAGGGGATGAAATCGGATGTGGCGGGTATCCAGGGCCTTTATTTTGACCGCGGGTATATTTCGGCGCAGGTTAAAGAGGCTTCTTCCTTAAATGCCGCGATTAACCGTGTTGATATAAACTATAGCATAGTTGAGAATCAGATAACCTATGTGGATAAGATTAAAGTCAGGGGTAATATTAAGACCAAAGATGTTATTGTCCGCAGAGAGATGCGCATACATCCGGGTGATAGGTTTGACGGAGAGAAGCTAAGGCGTAGTAAAGAAAGGCTTAATAATTTAGGCTTCTTTGAGGAGATAGGCTATGATACTGAGGATACGGATGCCCCGGACAAGAAGAATTTAATTGTTGATGTCAAGGAGGCTAAGACCGGTTCATTTAGCTTTGGCGGCGGATACAGCACCGTGGATGCATTTGTGGGGTTTGTTGAGGTTGAACAGAAAAATTTTGATTGGAAGAACTGGCCGTATTTTACCGGGGCAGGGGAGGATTTAAGGCTGCGCGCGTCAATTGGAACAATGAGCAGCGGCCCTGGCCTGGAATTAAGTTTTACCGAACCCTGGCTTTTTGATTATCCGGTATCTTTTGGTTTTGACGCATACAAGCGAAGCCATAAAAGAGATGCTGATGTAGGCTACGGATATGACGAGGATGTAACCGGAGGCGATTTGCGTTTAGGTAAAGAGTTATCCGAATACTTAAGGGCGGACATTATGTATAGGGTTGATTCCATAGATATCAGCAATATAATAACTGATAATACTGCTTCTGATGATTTAAATAGCGAGGCCGGGACTAACCTTGTCAGCAGTATTACCCCCAGCCTTACTTTTGATAGCAGGGATAATGTTTTTGATACGCATAAAGGTAATCTTTTTAGCGGTTCGCTGGAATTTGCAGGTTTAGGGGGGGATAAAAATTACTACAAATTTTTTGGCCGGGCAAGCCACTATTTCCCTATGTTTCGTAATTCTACTCTGGAAATAAGAGGCAGGGTTGGGTTAGCAGAGCCTTATGGTAATTCCGAGAAAATACCGATATATGAGAGGTTTTTTGGCGGCGGCGCTTATACTATCAGAGGCTATGAAGAAAGGGCTGTCGGCCCGGTTGATGCTTCCGGTAATCCTCTTGGCGGCGCGTCAATGTTGATTGGCAATGTGGAATATGTTTATCCGTTATTCGGTTTTCTTAAAGTCGCGGCATTTTATGATGTAGGAAACGTATGGGAAAAATTAGGCGATATAGGTTCATCTAAAGATGCTAACGGGAGAATTAATTCAGGAGGGTTTAAATCCGGTTTTGGTTTAGGGTTCCGCGTTAAAACTCCCATTGGCCCGATAATGTTAGATTACGGTATACCTATGAATAAGGCTTCCGGTAAAGATTCAAAGGGTAGCGGCCAGTTCTACTTTAGCGTAAGCAATAGTTTTTAAGTGAGGACATGACTTATGGAGCGAAAGCGAACATAAGTTATCTGTCCGAACTTACCCCGACGGTACCGTCGGGGTTAATTTACTAACCAGCAATAGCGGGTAAATTAAGGAGGAAGTAAAGATGAAGAAATTAGCGGTAGTTTTGTGCGGCGCGTTTTTAAGTTTGTTTGTTTTAACCGGTGTGGCTCAGGCCGCGGATAAGTTTGCCTATATTGATTTAAGCCGGAGCTTTAGCGAATACTCTAAAACCAAAGATTATGACAAAAAATTAACCGAAAAAGAAAATAGCTATATTTCCGAGAGAGATAAGAAATTAGGCGAGGTTAATGCCCTAAAAGATAAATTTGCTCTTTTAAGCGATAAGGATAAAGATTCCAAGAAATCTGAGTTAGAGGCAAAGGCAAAGTCACTGAAGGATTTTGTCGCTCAGAGAGAAGGGGATTTACGCAAAGAACAAGAAGAAAAGATGAAAGAGATCTTAAAAGATATACAGGATGCAGTAAAGGCATACGCGGAGAAATCAGGAATTACTATGGTTTTTAATGATCGTGTTTTGGTCTATCAGAATAAGAGTATGGATATTACCAATAATATTATTGAGATTTTGAATAAGAAACAATAAGTTGTATGCGTAAGACGTTAAAAGAAATCGCCGACTTGCTCGATGGCGAAGTAGTCGGTGACGCTAGCGTTGTTATTACCGGCGCAAACGGGATAAAGGAAGCAGTTGCCGGCGATATCACCTTTTTGGCTAATCCTAAATACGCTTCTCTTCTTAAGGCTTCCTCTGCCTCAGCGGTTATCACTTCCCGAGAGATACAAGAATTTGAGAAGCCGATTATCCGCGTTGATAATCCCTCGCTCGCCTTCTCTAAAGTAATTTCTTTAATCACCCCGGATAATATTAACTACCCTAAAGGAATACATCCGACAGTTATTTTAGGCAAGAATGTAAAATTGGGCAAGTTAGCCGCGTTAGGCCCTTATGTGGTTATTGAGGATGATGTTGAAATAGGGGATAAAACGGTAATATCGTCGGGATGTTTCCTTGGGGCGAGGAGCAAGGTGGGGGCGGACTCGCTCATTTATTCTAATTGTTCTATACGCGAACGCACGATTATCGGAAATCGCGTAATAATACACAGCGGCGCGGTTATTGGTTCGGATGGTTTTGGTTTTGTTACTATTGATGGCATTCATCATAAGATACCGCAGGTGGGGATAGTTGAAATCGGGGATGATGTTGAAATCGGAGCAAATGTAACTATTGACCGCGCGCGTTTTGATAAAACAATCATAGGTTCCGGCACTAAGATAGATAACCTGGTCCAGATTGCGCACAATGTCGTTATAGGCAAGAATTGCCTTATTGTGGCTCAAGTAGGTATATCCGGCAGCACGGTTATTGGCAATAATGTTATCCTTGCCGGCCAAGCAGGTTTGGTTGGGCATATCACCATAGGCGACGGAGCGATAGTAACCGCCCAATCAGGGGTGGCCAAATCCGTTCCTGCCAATACTATGGTCTCAGGATATCCGGCCCGGCCGTTTAATACAACACAGAAAGTAAATGCCTGCGCTCAGAATTTACCTAAGCTTTTTGAGTTGGTTAAAGAACTTAAAAAAAGAATTGCGGAGTTAGAAGCAGGGTAAAAATAAATTATGAATTATCAAAGGACTATTTTAAAAGAAGTTAGTTTTAAAGGTATAGGGCTGCATACGGGGAATAAAGTTAATGTTGGTTTAAAGCCGGGAGGCCCGGATACGGGGGTTGTTTTTATCCGCATAGACTTGCCTGGCAAGCCTGAAATCAAAGCGGCCATTGATTCTTTAACTCCCGCGGGAAAAACTCCGCACCGAACCTCTATTGAGAAAAATGGCGCTTTAGTGCAGACAATTGAACATCTTATGGCCGCGCTTTTAGGCGCGGGTATCGATAACCTGCGTGTGGAGTTGGATAATAACGAACTCCCGGGTTTGGACGGGAGCAGCTTGAACTATGTAGGGATTCTTAATCAGGCAGGGATTAAGGAACAGGGGAAGGCGCGGCATTATTTTATTCTTAAAGATTCTATCCACATAGAAGAGAATGGGGCGTCTATCGTAGCTTTGCCTGCTTCCGAATTTAAGATTTCCTATACTTTAGATTACAGTTTTCCTGCGCATAAGCCAGAGGGCAATGGTTTGGCCTCCTTTGGCCAAAGCCATAAGACAGAATTTATGGAAGTAAGCCTCACGTCTCCGGAGGTGTTTAAGAATGAAATTGCCCCCGCGCGCACATTCTGTCTTGAAAGCGAAGCCGATGAAATGCGGCGCAGCGGTTTGGGGCTGGGGGCAAATTATGAAAATACTCTTGTCTTAACCCAAGATGGGACGGTTATAAAAAATAAATTCCGTTTTCCTGATGAATTTGTGCGTCATAAAATACTTGATTTAATAGGAGATCTGTATCTTATCGGTTCCGGGTTAAGAGCCCATATCGTAGCCCTAAAAAGCGGACATTCCTTAAACTTAAAGCTTATCGGTGAAATAGCCAAACAGAGGGAGAAATATTCTATGAAGAGAGAAGGGGGGATTTTAGAGGTAAGTGATATTATGAAGATACTTCCGCATCGTGAGCCATTCCTCTTTGTGGACAGGATTATAAAGCTTGAATACGGAAAGCACGCCACTGGTATTAAAAACGTAACCATTAATGATTATTTTTTTAAAGGGCATTTTCCCGGGCATCCGGTTATGCCCGGGGTTATTATTATTGAGGCTATGGCTCAGGTAGGCGGAGTGATGATGTTGGCATCTGAGGAGAATAGGGGTAAGCTGGCTTTTTTTATGACTATTGATAATGTTAAATTCCGTAAGCCCGTTGTTCCCGGAGACCAGCTTATCTTAGAGACTGAGGCAGTCAAAATAAAGTCTAAGACCGGACAGGTGCGCGGTAGGGCTTTGGTTGATGGTAAAGTAGTGGCAGAGGCAGATTTTGTATTCAGTTTGGTGAAAGACTAAACTATGCGTATACACGAAACAGCCATTATTTCTAAAAAAGCAAAATTAGCCGATAATGTTTCTGTAGGGGCATATACGGTTATTAATGACGGGGTTGTTGTAGGTGAAGGGACAAAAATCGGCAATCATTGTTTGCTCGAAGGCAATACTAATATCGGTAAAAACTGCGAGATATTTACAGGGGCCGTGATCGGTTCGCGGCCGCAGGATTTAAAATATAAGGGTGTAAAAGTATTCCTAGAAATAGGCGGCAATAATATAATTCGCGAGTACTCAACGTTTAATCCCGGGACAGAAAAAGGTAATAAGACAGTTGTTGGCAGCGGAAATCTTTTTATGGCCTATTCTCATATTGCCCATGACTGCCGCGTGGGAAATAATTGCGTATTTGCTAATAATGCTACTCTTGCCGGCCATGTTACGATTGAAGATATGGCGGTTATTGGCGGGTTGGTCGCGATACATCAGTTTGTCAGGGTCGGTTCGCTATCTATTATTGGCGGTTGCTCCAAAGTTGTTCAGGATATCCCTCCTTATTCTACCTGCGATGGCCATCCCGCGGTTGTATATGGTTTGAATCTCGTAGGATTAAGGCGGCATAAAGTGCCCCGTGATACTATCAAAGAGCTCGGCCGGGCATACAAAATTATTTTTAACTCCGGTTTCACTGCTACGCATGCCTTGGAGAAGTTAGAAAATGAGCAGATAAAATCTCCGGAAGTTAAATACCTGATTAATTTTATCAAAGGTTCCCAACGCGGTTTAAGTAAATCCTGCAGAGTAGAAAAATAATCCATGGAAAAAATAGGCTTAATCGCCGGAAATAGGAAATTCCCGTTATTATTCTGTGAGGGCGCTAAGAAGAAAGGCTATTATATTGTAGCTATAGCCATTAAAGGTGAAACTTCTCCCAAGATAACAAAAATAGCGGATAAGGTTTATTGGCTTAGGCTGTCTCAGTTTAAGAAACTCTTTGAAGTATTTAAGGCTGAAGGTATTAAGAATGTGGTTATGGCTGGGCAGATCAGCCCCTGCCGTTTGTTTAGCCAGGAAGTAATAAATAGCCAAGATTTACAGCAGATACTTTCTAATATAAAAAATAAGAAAGCAGATACCATATTCGGGGCAATCGCCGATAAACTAAAAACCGAAGGTTTAGGCCTGCTTGATTCCACTATTTTTATTAAGGAATTCCTCCCTAAAAAAGGGGCGCTTACTAAGCAAGGGCCTGGCCCGGAAACTTGGAATGATGTGTATTTTGGCTTGGAATTGGCTAAGGCTATCGGCACTTTGGATATCGGTCAGACAGTGGCGGTAAAAAATAAGGCTATTGTCGCGGTTGAAGCATTAGAAGGGACAGATAATCTTATCTTAAGGGCAGGTAAGCTTGCGGGTGGTGGCATAACCGTAGTTAAGGTAGCCAAGCCTAAGCAGGATATGCGTTTTGATATACCGGTAGTAGGTTTAAATACTATTAAAAGGTTAATTAAGGCAGGCGCGAAATGCCTTGCCATTGAAGCAGACAAGACACTTTTTATTGACCGTGAGGTTTCAGTGAAGTTAGCTGAAAGAAAAGGTATTGCAATAGTTGCGGTATAAAACAAATCTCTTGACAGATTTTTAGGCAGTGCTATAAATATAGATAACAAGGAGGGAGCTATGCCAGGATTAACGGGGTCAAAACCAACCGAATTTAAGCTTTACGCGCCTTCGGCCAAGAAGGTAGTCCTATCCGGAAGTTTCAATAAGTGGAATATCCAAGGATTCTCCGCGAAGAAGGATTTTAAGGGTAACTGGGTCGCTAAAGTAAACCTTAAGCCAGGCAAGTATGAATATAAGTTTTTTGTAGACGGTTCCTGGGTCGATGACCCGCGTTGCACTTCCCGTGTCTCCAATGCCTTCGGGACACATAATTGCGTTGTAGAGGTAAGATAATTTACCAATATCAGTAGGACGGGTTAAACCCGCCCTACTGCTGCTATTAAATGAAGGGCGCTATCTTTTTGTAGCGCCCTAATGCTTTATAGATATGAAATACCTTTACGGCCCCATAAAATCGCGCAGGCTTGGAACATCATTAGGGATAAACCTTACTTCCTATAAAACCTGTAGTTTTAACTGTGTTTACTGTCAATTAGGCAAAACTAATAATCTTACCGTTTCAAGGTCGGAATATATAAAGATAGATGAGATATTTGACGAGCTAAGGGTATGGTTTGATAATCACAAAGAGGATTTAGCCGGTTTAGGTTATATTACTATTTCCGGCTCAGGAGAGCCTACCTTAAATACCAAAATTTCAGATTTAATTAATCAGATCAGGAAAATATCTTCCCTTAAGATAGCGGTTATTACCAATTCTTCATTATTGGCTGATGCTTCATTGCGCCGGGAGATTCTGGGCGTGGATTTAATTGTTCCTTCCCTGGATGCGGTAACCCAGGAATTATTTGTTAAGGTAAACCGTCCGCATCAGGCAATTAAGGTAGATGACATTATTAAGGGGCTAATAGCCTTAAGAAGGGAGTTTAGGGGTAAGATTTGGCTTGAGGTAATGTTAGTTAAAAGCCTAAATGATGATATTCGTCATATCCGTAAACTAAAAGAGGCCATTGATAGGATAAACCCCGATAAAATCCAGATTAACTCTCCTGTGCGTACCCCTTCCGAAGAAGGAGTTTTTTCCGTCGCTAAGAGTAAACTCAAGAAGATTAAAGATATTTTAGGAGATAAGGCGGAGATAATTTGACGCGCCCATCGCCTAACGGATAGGGCACCAGTCTTCGGAACTGGCATCTGGCGGTTCGAATCCACCTGGGCGCATTTATTTTTACAAAATAGCAAATCGTATATTGCAAATTGTCAAAACATTTGTTAAAATACAATAAGCAATTAGACCAATAGAAACTTAAGTTTTGGGGCCATTAGCTCAGTTGGTAGAGGAGACAAGGGCAGGGATCTTAAGCTATGAAAAACTGGGAGAAGAAAGAATTAGTCAGGGATTTAAGAAAACAGGGCTTGAGTTATAAAGAGCTAAGGCAGAAAACACCGTTTAATATTTCAAAAAGCACAGTAAGCGAGTGGTGCAAAGATATTGAGTTAACCGAGCCGCAAAAGGATAGGTTGCAGAAACTTCTTAAGGAAGGAAGTTATAGGGGCAGGCTGCTTGGTTCAAAGACGACTCAAATAAGAAGAGCTAACGAAGTTAGGGAAATTAAAGAAAAGGCGAGATTAGAAATTAATTCGTTGACGGAAAACGAATTTAAAATAGCGGGGTTAATGTTATATTGGGCGGAAGGAAATAAGAAAAATCATGCAGGGGTTTGTAATTCCGACCCGGAACTTATACGTTTTATGATGAAATGGTTAAGAACAGTCTGTGGTGTTCCTGAAGAAAAGTTTAAGTTGTATCTTAATATTCATTTCGGCCAAGACGAGGATAAAATAAAAGAGTTTTGGTCGAATGTAATAGGTTTGCCCGTTTCGCGATTTGGCAAGAGCTATGTTAAAAAAGAAGGTACTGGCTATCGTAAAAATATCCTGTATAATGGGACAATAAAAGTTGAGGTCTGCGATAAGAATCTTTTATGTAAAATACTCGGTTGGATTGAAGGAGTAACTATTAGTAATGGGCCATTAGCTCAATTGGCGGAGCAGGACACTCTTAATTAGAAACGGTAGATTCAAATTGCTAACGCAACACTTCACAGAATTTTTCATGAGGTGTATAAAAACAAAGTGTTTTCCGCGGTCTATCGTTTAATTCGTCTTGGACTTCCTTAAGTCTATTTACAGAGATC